>Ga0307998_1000089_pt1 | contig 50853 bp, 50 predicted proteins | sample Davwhametageno37_FD_203147 | JGI IMG/M metagenome (GOLD analysis project Ga0307998, IMG submission 203147) | Marine microbial communities from Davis Island wharf, Antarctic Ocean - #37 | ecosystem: Environmental > Aquatic > Marine > Unclassified | place: Antarctic Ocean: Davis Island wharf... | reverse complement strand
TAAAGAATCAAAGTTTGCTTTATTTTTTTTTGTTGTATAATTTCTCCAAACTAATATCCTTATTCTTTAATCCTTGTTATTATGTCATCTGTGTTTTGGGATAGGTTGATATTAAATATATCAGTTGTTTGGCCTATTAATTCGGACTCTTCATAACCATATAGACGACATTCTGCGGGGTTAACATATTCAATAATATTATTCATATTAGCAAATATAATAGCAAGCCAATTGTTGCTAAACATGTTCATAAATAATCGCTTATCAAGCAAGTCCTGTTTAGCTTCTATTTCCATGTTGAGATTAATAATTTAGTATTCAAAATTACTAATGTTTAGTTTGTTTTAAGTAATTTTGTTTATGGATGATTTCTCTCCAAATCTAATGAGGAAAGGATGTACAACTCTCCGGAATGAGTTTCATTTTTATTTAGAAACAAAAAATATGGAAACAACTATTACAGAGAAATTAACATCGCAAGAAGCGATGGATTTAGAAAACAAGTACGGTGCTCATAATTACCACCCATTACCAGTTGTTTTAAGTAAAGGAGAAGGTGTTTTTGTATGGGATCTAGATGGTAAAAAATATTATGATTTTTTATCTTCTTACTCTGCAGTAAATCAGGGGCATTGTCATCCTAAAATTTTAGCTGCACTTAAAAAACAAGCTGATACTTTAACGCTTACTTCTCGTGCATTCCATAATGATGTATTAGGTCAATATGAAGAGTTTGTAACTAAACTTTTTGGTTATGATAAGGTTTTACCAATGAATACTGGAGTTGAAGGTGGGGAGACTGCTAATAAATTAGCCCGAAAATGGGGTTATATGAAAAAAGGTATTGAAAAAAATAAAGCTAAAATTATTTTTGCTAAGGGAAATTTTTGGGGAAGAACACTTGCGGCAATTTCTAGTTCTGATGATCCTTCTTCTTATGAAGGTTTTGGCCCTTTTATGCCCGGATATGATTTGATACCATATAATGATCTTGAAGCACTAGAGAAAGAGCTTAAAGACTTTAATGTTTGTGCTTTTATGGTTGAACCAATTCAAGGAGAAGCTGGAGTAGTTGTTCCTGATGAAGGTTATTTGGCAGGTGTAAGGAAATTGTGTAATAAATATAATGTTTTATTTATTGCTGATGAAGTCCAAACGGGTATTGCCCGAACTGGTAAGATGCTTGCTTGTGATTATGAAGATGCTAGACCAGATTTATTAATTCTTGGTAAAGCTATTTCGGGAGGAGTTTTCCCTGTATCTGCCGTATTAGCTGATGATGAAATTATGCTTTGTATTCAACCGGGTGAGCATGGATCTACTTTTGGTGGTAATCCTCTTGCTTGTAAAGTAGCACAAGCTGCACTAGAAGTAGTAATAGATGAAAATCTTTCTGAAAATGCATACAGATTAGGGAAAATATTTAGAAAAGAACTAAGAGCTTTTGATAACGATATGATTACTCTTGTTAGAGGTAAAGGATTGTTAAATGCTATTGTAATTAACGATTCGGAAGATAGCTCTACCGCTTGGGATATTTGTATGAAGTTAAGAGATAACGGTTTATTAGCTAAACCAACGCATGGTAATATCATTCGTTTTGCTCCACCTTTAGTTATAAATGAGGAACAATTATTAGATTGTGTTTCTATTATTTCTAAAACGATTAGTGAGTTTAAAAAATAGGAGATTAGAGTTGTAAAAAACTCCCGAATTTATTTCGGGAGGCTTTTTTGTGTATTATTTTTTAAGTGTTTAACCACTTAATAAATCTTTTATAAATACTTTCTTTTTGAACTTCTTCAACTGGAAGAGTAAATGTTGGAGTTTCAATTTGTTCTACTTGAGCTTCAGTTTTAGCAGTAACTTTATTAGACTCTTTTTTCTTCTTCTTGTTTGCTTTTACAGTGGCTACGTTTTGAGCATAATGTTCAGCTTGTCTTGCTTTTCTTTTCTTCTCTAGTTTTTCATCTCTTTCTTTTTGAGCTTTTAAAACAATTTCCTTTTTTCTTTCTGCTTCTTTAGTTAACTCGTTACTCTTTTCGCTAGCTAGCATAGCTTGTCTTTCAGCCTCAACGTCTCTTTTTTCTTTAGCTAGTTTTCTTTTTTCATCATCAGCTATTTTCCTTGCTTCCTTTTCAATCGCTTTTTTCTCTCTGTCAGCTTTTAAAGCTTCTTTCTTCTTTTCATCTAATGTTTCTTGATCATAAACTACACCATCAACCTCTAGAGAAAGCTCTTTCTTATTAGGCAAATCAATTTTTCCAATAATTTTCAATTCTTGAGGAGCTGGAGCTTTTTGAGTTTCAATGTGCTCAACAGGAGAAGTAGCCTCTTCAGTAACTGCTGTTTCAGCTTTAGGTTCTGCCTTCTTTTCTTTCGGTGCAACAGCAGTTTCAGATACTTCTTCTGTAACAGGTTTAAAGTGGTTAGTAATCTCTTGGATTAGATCGTCTTCCACTTTACAATTAGGGTGTGACTTAATTATAATGCTCTTTTCTTTTTCTAAAAAAGAAACAATTTTTTCTGGTTTGGTATCTAATTGTCTTGCTAATTGCCCTAGTCTCATTGTCGTATATTTTATGCAAATATAAAGCATAGACTAAACTCTTCAAAATAAAGAGCAGGTCAGTTTCGTTATTTAATGATAATTGTAGAATCTACATAGATATCTTTAGTGGGCCATTCTTGCGAATCTGTTGGTACGTGTGTTAATTTAGGAACAATATTATATCCTTCTATTATCTGACCAAAAACAGTATGTTCTCCATCAATATGAGCTGCGCCAAAGTTGTTTTCGTAGTATTTTCGTTGTGCAGTTGTAAATTTATAGTTGTTTTCATACGCATAGTGGTCTAATGTAAAATCGCTTAATCTTTGGCCTTCAACAAAATAAAACTCATTAGATGAGGACCTTTTGTCAGGATTTTTATTATAACTTCTAGCAGCAGCTAAAGCACCTTTTTTATGAAAATGATGGTGACTCATTTCTGAAGGAATAGTAAATGAGCCAATAGTATCTTGAATATCTCGTTGTAAATCGTCATAAGAACCACCAAATTGTGCCATAAATTTTTTAGCTACTCTAGAAAATAAGGCATGTTTAAAATATCCTCCTTTTACCAATAGAATAAAATTTGCTCGATGAAGTGGAGTATCTTTAAATAGTTTAATCCGAATTTTTCCTTTAGAAGTGTAAACATCAACAATCGTTTCTGGATTTTCTTTCCCAAAGGCAGTTAAACGGCCTACAACATTTTTATCAGATATTAAATTGTAAACAGGTTTTGGTTGGATAATTTTCGCCACCTTTTCAACTTCTTTTTTAACAATTTTTTTTGGCTTTTTATCTTGGCAAGAAAAGAGAGCCAAAAGGATAATAATTGATAAGATTTTTTTTGACATACAGTAAAATTAATAAAGACTTTGAGCTCATTTTTACTAAATGGATGTTTATTTTTATACAAAATTAGTTTTCAAAGATATGGCATTACTAAATATTAGTAAAAACATCAGTTTTAAGCAAGGAACTCATAGTGATACGGCAACGCGTAGACGAATGAAGAATGAGCCGAATGAGGAACAATTAAAAGCAATGAAAAATCTAGCAAAAGAGGTGTTTGAGCCTTTAGTAGCAAATTTTGGTGAGTCAATTCGTGTGAACTCTTTTTTTAGAAGTATTGCTCTAAATAAAACTATTGGAGGAGGTAGAACTTCACAACATTGCGCTGGTGAAGCTATAGACATAGAGACAACCAATGAAATCACAAACAAAAAGCTGTACGATTACATTCTAAAAAACTTAAATTTTGATCAATTAATTTGGGAATTTGGAACAGACAAAAATCCAGATTGGATTCACGTATCTTATAAATCTCCTAAAGAAAATAGAAATAGAGTTTTAAAATCTGTAGTTGAAGGAAATCCTGTATACCAAGTTTTAGCGGCTGGTAAAGAAGTAGTAGAACCTGAAGTTGCTATCAGTAAAAAGAAGAGTAGAAAAGGAACTGTAACTGTAAAAACGTTGCTAAACATAAGAAAAATGCCAACTAAAGATGCTAAAGTAGTTGGTCAATTAGAAAATGGGAAAAAAGTAAAAATAATAAGTAAAGAACCAGGGTGGTACCAAATTAAATCAGATAAGAAATCTGGATGGGTATCAGCTGATCACATTAAATTGAAATCTACAAAACCCACTTCAGGCCCAGAGTTATAACATCTTGATTGGAAGTGAGACCATTTCCAATTCCTGCTCCAGACAGATGTATAAACCCTAAGGAAAGAGAGAAGTGTTTGCTTAATGATCTACTAGCGGATATAAAATGATGCAAATTAAACCCATCATTTAAATCAGGTAAGCTAGCTTTTGTAGCCTCTAAATATACTCCAGAAAGTTGATATTCTAAATACGTTTGTTTCGTTATTAAGAAGCTAAACTGTATACCTAAACCAAAAGCTATACTTCCATTGTCTACTAAATGGAAAACGGCAGCTGGTCGTATTAAAAATAACCTGTTATTATATTCGTTTTTGATAGTAAGGCTATCTGCATAATTCTTTTCATAATCAAGAGACCATTGAAAAGGAAAATAAACCTGTCCGAAACCAGCAAAACCTTGATTAAAAGGTCCGTCAGTTTGCAGCGTTCTACCTCTATATGGACCAATGTTTACTCCAAACTTAGCTTTTGTAATTTCTAGCTCAAATTTACCAGCATTGGATTGTGCTGTGGAATTCAGTTTTAATGCGATAATTAAAATCAATAAAACGGTTAAACGATATAGCGGTTTATTGTTCATCACTGTTAAATGTTTTTTCTCCAGCCTCAATTCTAAGGTCTAAAAAATTCTCTTTTGGAGGAATAGGACAGTTGTATCCAGTTGTGTAATGACAATAAGGGTTAAATGCGTAATTAAAATCTATTTGATAGGTTTTCCCTGTTGGTATTTCAGCTTCAATGTACCTTCCGCCACCATACGTATCATTACCATTTGTTAAATCTGTAAAGGGTATAAAAATGTAATCTTTATATTTCTCATGTTGCATCAATTTTATATTTTGATAGATGGGTAATTTATAAAGTTTGCTATCTATTGTAAAACTTAAAACACCATACTGTCTAAATGTTTTTTTATTTCCAGTAGAAGTTGTCATAAAAAACTTTTCACCAAGATCTTTTTTAAAATCTGCGAGGATGTTAAATTCTGGATTGGGTTTAAAGTAATCGAGATGTTTAAAGTTAAGAACTAGTTCATTCGGAAGAATAGAAGTAGAGGTATCACCAAACTCTTTATCCATTTCAGTTCTGTGTGTGTTTATTTTATCAAGATAATTTCTTGTTTCCTGAGCAAATATGCTGGATAGGGTTAACGAAAAGAGAATGCAAAGAATTTTTTTCATAATGGTAAAATACAGATTTATTTGAATTAAAAAAATTGATAAAGTTATAACGGTACAATTTCTATTTTTTTTTAAATAAATAATATGAAAACTTGTTAAAACATTTCATTTATTTTTTATTGAATACTATAATATAGTATTATATTTGAACTTTATTTAGAATCAGTCTAAATAGTAATGATAGATATTTTAATAGCAAATAGTAATCAAATAGTCGGAGAAGGGCTAAAAACGATTATCCAATCTAAGTTGGGAAACCGTGTTTTGGGGCTTGCTAAATCTATTCAGCACCTAGAAAAACAATCATCAAAATACTTTCCAGATCTAGTAGTAATAGATTATTCTTCAGAAGAATTTGGTGTACAATCAATAAAGGAGATTAAAAAGATTTATAAAGATTGTAAAATACTAGCAATTACTGATAAGCTTCCTAAAGCTACTGTTTATTCAGCATTAAAAAATGGAGTAGATAGTTATCTACTATCAGATTGCGAAAAACCAGAAATAGTAGAAGCAATTGCAGATACTCATTTAGGAAAACAATTTTATTGCGGAGAGGTTATAGACCTTTTAGCAGAAGGAACTGATGCTGAAAAAAATGGATGTTCAGGAATCTCTTTATCAGAAAGAGAGATTGAAGTTATTCGTTTAATTTCTGATGGATCTACCAATAAAGAAATTGCAGACCTATTATTTTTAAGTACACATACGGTAAATACACATCGTAAAAATATTATGAATAAATTGGGTATAAAAAATACTGCAGGCATTGTTATTTACGCTTTTAGAGAAAATATCATTCAATAATTACTTAAAAGAATAGTATGGATGTTTCAAAATTATTAGATTTAATTTTCGATCTTTTTAAGATGCCTTTTTCATATTTGACATCACCCAATAAACGAGTTTTTCTTTTATATTTATTTACATCATTTTTATTAGCTTTATACGTTTACTATAGAACAAAAGGATCAAAGAGTTCTTTTAAAACTTATTTCTTCAGTAAAAAGAGATGGTTGGGTAATTCTGCTATTGTAGATTATAGTTTAATTTTTTTTAATAGTATAGTTAAAATTGTTATTCTCTCACCATTTTTAATTTATGCGCTTTATTTAGCTGAAGGGATAAATGAGTTTCTTGTAAAAGAATATGGATTATTAAATGAAGGTTATTCTGTTACATTTTTAATAGTAGTGTACACAATTACCATTGTTGTTGTTAATGATTTTTTTAGTTTTTTAATTCATTATTTAATGCATAAAATCCCGTTTTTATGGGAATTTCATAAAATTCATCATTCAGCGACTACATTAACTCCATTTACCCAATATCGAATTCATCCTGTAGAATTAATTATTAATAATTTTAAAGGACTTTTTATAAAAGGAGTAATAACTGGCTTTTTTCTTTATTTATCTAATGGTGAAATAAGCATCCTAACTTTTTTAAGTGTTAACATTCTAAACTTTGTGTTTTACTTTTTTGGTGCCAATTTGAGACATTCACATGTTCAATTAAAATACTTTAATTTTTTAGAATCAATTTTAATTAGCCCGTTCCAACATCAAATACATCACAGTAGCAAAAGAGAACACTTTGATACTAATTTAGGATCAAGGCTGGCAATTTGGGACTATCTGTTTGGAACTCTCTTGAAGTCTAAAAATGTAGAAAAATTGAGTTTTGGTTTAGGAGAGGAGGATAAGAATTATGATTCATTCTGGAAGAACTTAATTTCTCCTTTTTTCAATATACTTAAATAATTTAAGTAAAATACCACATTTATGGTATTGTCGTTTCATTAGAGTCCTCTTATTTTTGTATCGTTATTTAGAATAAATCTAAATAGCTTTTTAATAATAATAATATTTAAAGATGAGATTTAATTATAAAACAGTAAGCTCTCTAGTTTTAGCGAGTACAATTTTAATAACAGTAGGTTGCTCTAAAGATGAAGAGGTTATTCCAGTAGCAGTAACTCCTGCTGCATCAGTAACAACTCCTGCATATACTGTTCCAACAACCTATGCTTTTGTAGATGCTGCAAATGTTACTACTGTTAATTTTAATGGTCAACAACAACGCTTAGAAATGTTGACTGAAATGGTTACAGTTATGAAAACTGGAAATACTGTAGGAATGACAGTAAGTTCTTCAACTCTAAAAGATATGTATAAAAATGGCAACGGCTATACTTGGATAGATGATAATATTCCACTATTAGGTATGACTGGTTCTTCTAAGCAATTGAAAAGTAAAACTGCCTTAGGTGATGCTGGAGTACAAGATTTGTTTGATAGCTATATCGATTCTTTATCAAGTTTAAGCGTAGGTAGTACATCTAATTCTACTGAAACCTATGGAGTTTCTGGTGTTTGGACGAATGGAACTAAGAATTATTTAATGGCTGAAAACGGTTATGAATACACACAACTAATTGAAAAAGGATTAATGTGTGCTGTGTTTATGAACCAAATAACAAGTAACTATTTACAAGCTGTTGATTCTGATGATAATACAACTCTGTTGTCAGGTAAAAATTATACAGCTATGCAACATCATTGGGATGAAGCTTATGGATACTTTACATCTGAATTTGATTATCCTTTAAATGGTACAGACAGATTTTGGGGTAAATATGCTAATGGAAGAGAGAACATTTTACAGTCATCAACAAAACTTGCTACAGCATTTAGAACAGGTAGAGCTGCTATCGATAATAGTGATTATACGACAAGAGATGCTCAGATAACAATTATTCTTAACGAAATGGAAAAAGTTTGTGCAGGAACAGCAATACATTACCTAATCGAGGCAAGGAATAATATTGCTGATGCTACATTAAAAAACCACCAACTTTCTGAGGCAATGGCATTTGTAGAAGGATTAAAATACAGCCAAAAAACAACTGATGGAACTGGAATATCACTTGCTGACATAAATATAGCTTTAGGTTATTTTTCAAATTTTGAAACTGTTTCTATTGCTCAATTGAACAATGCTATTGATTTAATAGCTACAGGAACTGGATTATTTGATGTTAGAGCAAGTCTTTAATGATGCATTTTTGACGAAATTATATTAACTATGAAACTCGCAATTTTGCGAGTTTCATTTTATATTAGTTTCACAATAAAAAAGTCATATAAAAAAGAAAATAGGAATAGCAGTTGCATAAATTACATGAATGTTACGAAGAAGTAGAGCATTGAGAAATGTCTTTAGAAAGCTATACTTGGATTAATTCAGAAGTAAATTTATCTCATAGGATAAAAAGTATTTAGAGTATTGGTTAAATATTTTGGTCTTTTTGATAATGTAGATTAACATTTTTTATAAATTAGTTATGATAAATAATAAGTTAAAATATTCTAGAGTAATTGTATTAACATGCTGTTTCAGTTTGTTGATTTTAGTTAGTTGTAGTAAAAATGATAACGAAGTTCTGCCAGAAAATCCTACTGCAAGAGATTATGATAGAACAGCTTTATTAACAAACTATGCTAATTCATATATAAAGCCAGCTTATGCTGAGTATGTATCAAAAGTTAGTGAATTGCAAACAGAAATATCTTCTTTTAATTCTTCTTTAACAGTTCCAGCACTTCAGTCTCTAAGAATTAAATGGGAGAACGCTTTATTAGTTTGGCAAGATGTAGCATTTTTAGAGTTTGGGCCTGCATCTAATATTAGTTTAAGAGCTCAAACAAATGTATATCCGGTTGATGTCACTTTAATTCAAAGTAATATTTCTTCAGGTACTTATAGTTTATCATCAGGTTCAAATTTTGATGCTAAAGGTTTTCAAGCCATAGATTATTTGATATATGGAGTAGCATCAACAGATGCTGATATTGTTGCTTACTATACAAATAATGCAAATGCAAAAACTTATTTAGAAGATCTCGTGGATGAATTAAAAGCAAACGCTACTGCTGTAAAGTCCGATTGGAATGGTTCTTATACTTCAATTTTTATTGCAAATAGTGCTAGTAATGCTCAAGGTAGTTCTTTAAGTGATATACTTAATTCACTTAACTTACATTATGAAGCTTATGTAAGAAAAGGAAAAGTCGGACTACCTTTTGGTGCTTTTAATCTTTTCTCAAATCAAACATTACCAGAGCATGTTGAAGGGTATTACTCAAATCAGTCTTTGCCATACGTTTATCGATCTTTAAGTTCTTTAAAAACATTTATTAATGGTAACAACTATATAACAAATGTTAGCGGAGAAGGGTTAGATGATTATATGAGTTTTGTTAATGCTCAGACAGGAAGCCAGTCTTTACAAACTGTAATTAATAATCAATTTAGTTCTATTCAATCAGAATTAGGAAACATTAACGATCCTTTGAGTAATGAGTTAGATGCAAATACTTCTGGTGTTAATGCAGTTTATCAAAAAATGCAACAAATGGTTGGCTATCTTAAAGTTGATATGACTAACGCTTTAGAAGTTTTAATAACATATCAAGATTCTGATGGGGATTGATTTATCAGTAAGATACAAAATACTTTTAGTTCTGTGGGCATCATTTTTTTTGTTGCCCACTTTCTTATTTGGTAAAGAGAATAATACAGGTGAAATTTTTGGAGTAGTAAAGACCAATACGAATAAAAAGCTTTCATTTTGTTTGGTTTATTTTTTAAATAATGAAAAATACGCTACTCAAACCAACGAAAAAGGTGAATACAGAATTAATAACATCCCTTTTGGAGATTATACTCTAGTGTTTCAATTTTTAGGTTTTGAAAAACAACTAAAGAAAGTTTCTTTAAATAAATCGAAACTTAAAGTTGGCAGTATTTTAAAAGAGAAAACAGCTATTTTAGATGAATTTGAAGTTACTTCAGAAAAAGAAGGATTTGGAACAATGAGTAGAATGCGCTCTATTGAAGGTGTAATGATTACCCATGGTAAAAAAAATGAAGTAATTCAGCTTGCGAATATTGATGCGAATAAAGCCACCAATCAAGGACGACAAATCTATTCTAGAATTCCAGGACTCAATATATGGGAGAGTGATGGTGCAGGAATTCAATTAGGCATAGGAGGTAGAGGTTTAGATCCGAATAGAACATCAAACTTTAATACAAGACAAAATGGTTACGATATTAGTGCGGATGCATTAGGCTACCCTGAAAGTTATTATACTCCACCATCTGAAGCTGTTAAAGAAATACAATTGATAAGAGGAGCTGCATCACTTCAGTTTGGAACACAATTTGGTGGATTATTAAATTTTAAATTGCATGATGGACCTGTAGACAAAAATTTTGAATTGACTTATCGTCATACTTTAGGCTCTTTTAATTTAAATAATACCTTTATAAGTGCAGGAATTAAAGAAGGAGTTTGGAAAGGCTATGGTTATTTTCAACTAAAAAAAGGGAACGAGTGGAGACCAAATTCTGGTTTTGAAGTTTATTCAGGTGCAATAAATATTACTAACTATATTTCTGAAAAAGCTTCGGTAAATGTACAGTATACAAAAATGTATTATTTAGCTCAGCAGTCAGGTGGTATAACAGATAAAGAGTTTTATGATAGTCCATTAACGTCCAAAAGAGAAAGAAATTGGTTTGAGGTAGATTGGAATTTGTATGCAGCTTCATTTGATTATGAATTTAATGCAAAAACAAAATTGAAATCACAATTTTTTGGGCTGTATGCTTCACGAAAATCACTAGGAGTATTGGGTAATATTAGTAGGATTGATAACCAGCAAGAAGAAAGAGATTTAATAGAAGGGGAATTTAAAAATTATGGAAATGAAACTAGGTTGTTACATATTTATAATGTAGATGATCAAAATTGGGCATTTGTTGTTGGCGGAAGAGTTTACAAAGGATTTAATTCAAGTAAACAAGGAAAAGCTGATACAACTAGTTTACCTCATTTTACATATAATAATCCAGATGAATTAGAAGGTTCTGATTATACATTTCCGAGTACAAATTATGCAGCATTTGCTGAAAATATTTTCAGATTCGGGAAAAAGTTTAGTGTTACTCCAGGTTTTCGTTTTGAACATATTAAAACGACTGCTGATGGAACGTTTCGAGATGTTGTTTATGACCTTGCTCAAAACCCTATTTTTGACACAACACTTACAGAAAATAGAACAAGTAGTAGATCTTTTGTTATTGGAGGAATTGGGATGAACTATAAATTTAGTGATACACTAGATATTTATGCAAATTTTACACAAAACTTCCGAAGTATCAATTTCTCTGACATGCAAATTATCAATAAAAATTTTAGAATAGATCCAGATTTAGAAGATGAAACTGGTTATAATTTTGATTTGGGTATGAGAGGGATTATTGCTAAAAAATTGAATTACGATATTTCTGGTTTTATGTTGTTGTATGATAATAGAATAGGAAATGTAGATAAAGTAGATGAACAAACATATATTCCTTATCGTTATCGAACAAACGTATCAAAAGCTACGGTTAAAGGGGTAGAAGCAGTTGTTGAAGTTGATTGGTGGAAAATAATTTTTACAGATACAAGTAAAGTTTCATTCAGTACTTTTATAAACGTGTCATATATTGATGCGCGTTATACCGATTCAGAAATCAGCGCGTTCAATAATAAATTAGTAGAATTCGTGCCGCCAGTAACCTTTAAAACAGGGGCTACATTTGCTTGTAAAAAGTTTTCTATAAGTTACCAATATAGTTTTGTACAAGAACATTATACAGATGCAACTAATGCAGGTAAGGATAAAGACGGGAACCTTATTTTTATTCCAAATGCAATTATTGGTACGATACCTTCATATAGCGTAATGGATTTGTCATTAAAATATGAAATTGAAAGAATAAGGTTTGAAGGAGGAATTAGTAATTTAACAAACCAAAGTTATTTTACGAGACGAGCAACGGGTTATCCTGGCCCAGGAATTATACCTTCGGCAATAAGGAATTACTATTTCACTATTCAACTAAGTATATAATGGATAGAATTGATTTTATTAGTGCTTGATCTTCTTATTGCTTATTTGATAGCTAGGTATCAACAGAAAAACGGTTACACTTTTTATAAGAGTTTTATTGGAGCAATAATAGGGGTTGTTGGATTAACAGTATTGGTCATTAAAGGTTGTAATACATTGTAATAAACAATACATTATCACACTATTTAAATATGAATTTCTAAAAATCTATAAGGAAATAAATATACGTATTAAGAAGAGGGAAGAGATTCTGGAAGATTTATATTTTGAGATGGTTGAATCATTTGACAAGCGGATTGATGATTTACCAAAAACAGAAATATCATTTAGTCAAATAAAAAATGACATTAAAGGGGGTATGAATAGAATGCTGGACTATAATTTATTTGGATAGACTTATTCAATATTTTGAGAGCGAATGCTAAAATAGCAACTCATTTTAATGAAACCTATAAAAGTAGAATAGGAGGTAGTTTGTTTTTACTTGAGAAACTAAATGAGGTGGGTTTGATGTGTCCCGCTTCGTTTCCTAAAGAATATAAAATGCTAGCAAAACGAATGATCAACTTTGGCGATACTTGGATTTATACTTTTGGAATTTATCTTAAAAATAGTAGTGATAAATATTTAGAAATCCAAGCCTTAGGGATGTTGAGAATGATTTATCCTCATCTAACAAAAAAGGGGAAAGACGAATTAGAAAAAGAAATTCCAAATTGGTTTATGTAATAAAATGGTTTTTTGCTTTAGCTGACATTCAATTTACCCCAAAATATAGATATTTTTTAACATAGTGTTAATCATTATTTTAATTTTATTTCTATTTAATTGTTTGTGAAGTATGTTTTAAAAATGTGTGATAAAAATTATAAAAACTTAAACATAATTGATTTATTTGTTTAAATTTAGCTAAAATTTAAACAAATACTAAATTAAAACTTAATGTTTAAAAAGTTCAAACTTCCCGAGTTAATAATCCTTTTAGCTATATTAGCGTTAATATTGATATCTGAGTACCAATATATTGTTTTGGATAATATAGATCGAGCAATATTCCTTGGGTTATGGCCTCCAACTATGGTTGGATTATTAATTTATTTAAATCTGAAAAAAAATCAATAATTATGATGGATAATCTTGACATTTTTATATATACCAGTGTTGTTATTGTCGCTTTTGTTTCATTCACAATTTTAACTTTTAAGGAGTTAAGTGAGATGAGTGAAAGCATTGAAAACTCTAAAAAAAAAGAGGACAATCAAAATAAATAAAGGTAATTGTCTATATTTTAATCAATGAAATTTAATATTTAAATACGACTTACATTTTGTTAAAACTAGTTAACGTTTATTTAGTAAAAAGTCATTTCTTTTTTAGAAAATAAAAAAATCCCCACATTTCTGGGAGGATTTAATTTTAAATATATCATTACTTTCTAGTGTTGATGTCCTTCAGGTCCATGTGCATGTCCATGATCTAACTCTTCAGCAGTTGCTTCTCTAGATTCTGCAACATTACCTGTGAAATGTAAATCTTGATCAGCTAAAGGATGGTTCACATCAGCAGTAATTGTTTCTTCATTGATTGAAACAATTTTAGCAGGATGTACATGTCCATTTTGGTCTTCTAGTGGTAAAGTGTTGCCAACAGCAACTTCTTCAACTAACTTACCTTCTTTCATAAACATGTCCTGAGGCAATTCAACAATTGCTTCTTCAGTTCTTTTTCCGTAAGCGTTTTCTGCTGTAATCCCAAAAGAAAATTCATCACCAACGTTTAAGTCTTTTACTTTGTTTTCAAAATCAGGAATCATTTGTCCTAGACCAGTTAAGAACATTAAAGGCTCTTTACCTTCTGTAGACTCAATAATTTCTCCTTTAACAGTATCCTTATAAAGGTTATAGTGTACTGTAATTACTTTGTTTTTTGCTTCACTCATTATTTTAATTTTTTGCAAATCTATGATTTATGAAAAGACTATTAATACATTTGTTGTATGATTTTGATAGCAGAGAGTGGTTCTACAAAAACAGACTGGCGATTTGTTCACCCAAATGGTGAAATAAGTAGCTACAGCACTATAGGTTTTAACCCATACCATATATCAGAAGCAGGAGTTTTAGAGGCATTGAAAAACTCAGAATTGACAGCAATTAAAACAGCTATAAAACAAGTTTTTTTTTATGGTGCAGGATGTTCAACAGCAGAAAACTGTTTGATGTTATCCAGTTCCTTAGAATTGTTTTTTAATAACGCTTCAATAGAAGTATCACATGATATGTTGGCAGCTGCCAGAGCTACTTGTGGTAAAGAAAAAGGAATGGTAGCTATATTAGGAACGGGCTCAAACTCTTGTTTGTATGATGGAAATGCTATTTCAATAAATGTTACCTCATTAGGCTATTTGTTAGGAGATTATGGGAGTGGGGCAGCTATCGGTAAAACATTTATTAGTGCATATTTAGAAAAAGAATTGCCACAAGAAATTTTAGCAGATTTTAAAGAATCATATCAATTAAGCACAACTGATATTTTAAATGCTGTGTATAAGCAAGCATTACCCAATCGGTTTTTAGCAGGATTTAATCTATTTGTTGCCCAACATATTAATGAACCAGTTATCAAACAAATAGTTGAAAATAGTTTAGACGCCTTTTTTGAAAAAAATATTTGTAAATATGCTAATTATCAGCAAAACAAATTACACTTTATTGGTTCTATTTCTTTTGTTTATGAGGACATAATAAGAGAAATAGCAAAAAAATACAATGTTGTAATTGGTAAAATAATTAAAGGACCAATTGAGGAGTTAGTGAATTATCACTTAATGTAAAAATTACTTTTCTGGTACAAACCAATCACCATTACAACGCATTACTTGCTCAACAATATCTCTCACACAACCATTGCCACCATCTTTGTCTGAAATATAATCTGAAATTTGTTTAATTTCAATAGCAGCATTTTTTGGACAAGTAGCCACTCCACATTCTTTCATTGGGTAGTAATCAGGAATATCATCTCCCATGTACAAAACACTTTCTGAAGTAATGTTTTTGTCTTTAAAATATTGGTGGAGTACAGCAACTTTATCCCTCACACCTATAAATACATCAGTAATTCCTAAGTAGTTAAAACGGTGTACGACAGATTGTGAGTTTCCACCAGAAATAATGGCAATGTTGTATCCTTTTTTTAATGCCATAGTAATAGCCATACCATCTCTAGTACTCATTTTCCGGAGTTGTTCACCTTTTTCGGTTACCAATATACTTCCATCAGAAAGTACTCCATCAATGTCAAATACAAATGAGTTTATTTTTGGTAAAAGTTCTTTAAAGTTTGCCATTGTTATTTTTAATAATGTTGTCGGTAATTAAGCTGTAAATGTCTTGATAATCTTTAGCATTTGCTAATAGATTGATATGATTTTTGATTACTTCTTGATCGTTTCTTTTTGCAGGACCCGTTTGTACATCCTTTGGTGAATTGTGTTGTATCTTTTTAGCTGTTTCTAAAATCAACGGTTTCAAAATATCAAAATCCATGTTGTTTTCATTTAAAATATCCTCAGAAATAGAATAGAGATAATTGCTAAAGTTACAAGCAAAAACTGCTGCTAGATGAATTTTTTTACGTTGCTCAGAATTTATTTCATACACATTGTTAGATAACACTTTAGCTAAAGCTAACAGTTGGTTTTGAGCATCTGTGTTATTGGCTTCAATACAAAAAGGAACTTCACTAATGGTTACTTCAGTTTTTTTAGAGAAGGTCTGTAAAGGATAAAATATCCCGTAATTATCAAAATGCACCAATACATCCATGGAAACACTACCCGAAGTATGTACTACAATTTTTTTTTTAAAAACTAATTGTTGGGCTATTTCAGCAATAAAATCATCTTTAATACAGATAATATACAAGTCACTTTCGTCAGTTATAAATTTAGGATCATCACAAGGCATGGCGTTTAGCGCTGAAGCCAACTCAAAAGAATTGTCTTTATTCTGGCTGAAAACCTGGTTAATAGAAAAGCCTTTTTTTAGCAAAGCTTTCCCGAGATGTGTTGCCACATTTCCTGATCCTATTATAGTAATGGTTTTTAACAAAAAAGCAAGTTTTATTCTTATAACGAAAGTAAGGATTAATGCTGTTAATTCTTATTTGGATGATAAAGATTCTTACTCTTTTTCATTTTCATAATTTGCTTTTTAGCATGTTTGGGAGTTTGTACTCATTTTGTTCAATGGTAATTTATTTAGCAATCATTCAACTACCTAAAACCTTTTAATTCTTTAACATTTTAAGTTAGCTCTAACTAACTTTATTAACTAATTTTGTTAGCATAATTTTACAGTATTATTTATGCTAAAATCGATCAAAAACATTCTATTTTCTACTAAGCTAACAGCCGCATTATTGTTAGTTTTTGCAATTTCAATAGGTTGGGCAACATTCATAGAAAACGATTACGGAACACCAGCTTCAAAAGCACTTGTTTTTAATACGCGTTGGTTCGAGCTTGTAATGGTGTTATTGATTATTAATTTATTAGGGAATATCATTAAGTATAAGCTATTTAGATGGGCTAAAGCAACAACGCTTATGTTTCATCTCTCTTTTATTATTGTAATAATTGGAGCAGGAATTACACGTTATATCAGCTTTGAAGGATCTATGTACATTAGAGAAGGCGCAACAAGTAATACTATTGTTACAGCCGATACTTATTTACAATTTAAGGTAGATGATAAAGTAGAGCAGTTAACATACGATAGGTTGTTATTCTTAAATAGAAAGTATAATGCACCTTTTAGCAATGAGTTTAACTTTAAAGGAAACAAAGTTGAAATAGCATTCAAAGATTTTATTCCTAATTCTATTGATACTATTCTTCCATCAGATGAAGGGAAAACGATTATAGAAATTGTTACTGTTGGTAAAGGTGGAAGGCTTTCTAGATATATTGAAAGTGGAGAAACAAAGTTTTTCGGAAAATTTCCGGTTGCTTTTAATGATAATTCAAGAACAGAAGCTATTAAAATTAACCAGACAGATTCTGGTTTAACAATTGAATCTCCGTACGATATTGAATACATGAGTATGGATGACCAATCTAAATCTACCATTGTTCGAGATAGCGTGCAAGAATTTAGAAATAGAAGACTATATACAATAGAAGATATAAGCCTAGTTTTTAAAGCGGTACATGATGCTGTAGTTATTCAACAAGTATCTGCACCAAAAGCGAACAAAGATGGTGAAGATGCTTTAATTGTTGATGTTATTTGTAATGATAAAACGAAAGAGCTGGTATTGTTTGGTGGCCAAGGGTATTCTTCCAACAATACTATTTTTCAGTTGGATGATTTAAACTTTTCTTTGGTGTATGGAGCAAAAGAAATTACCACTCCGTTTAGTGTAAGGTGTAACGATTTTGAAATGGAACGTTACCCAGGTTCAATGAGCCCATCTTCTTTTGCAAGTGAAGTAACTGTTATCGATAATAGAAATGGTGGAGTAGAGTTTGACCAACGAATTTTCATGAACAATGTATTGGATTATGATGGTTACCGTTTTTTTCAATCTAATTACGATGAAGATGAGTTGGGAACAGTATTGTCTGTAAATCATGATTTTTTGGGAACAATAGTAACCTATATTGGTTATGCGTTTTTATTTTTAGGATTGGTTTTAACGTTAATGATGAAGAGTTCACGATTTACTTTATTAAGAAAGAACATTAAAAAACTAAAAGAGAACAGAACCAAAGCAGCTGGTATTTTAATTTTCTTGTTTTCATTAACAGTTACAACAGCCAATGCTCAGCAAGAAGGGCATAACCATGGTCCGGATGAAAAGCATAAAGTAGCTGAAGCAGAAGTAATGGATGCAGCACACTCAGAAAATTTTTCTTATTTGTTAATGCAAGATGCTAGTGGTAGAATGAAACCTATACACACTTTTGCCTCTGAGTTTTTAAGAAAGGTTTATCATAAAAATAATTACAAAGGACAAAACCCTGAGCAAGTATTGTTGAGTATGGTTTACAATGCCGGTTACTGGCAGCAAGTACCTTTTATTTATGTAAACAGGAGTAATGAGAAGCTAAAACTAAAACTGAAGGCTGAAGGAAACTACGCATCATTTATCAACTTTTTTGATAAAGACTTTAGTTACATCTTAATGGAAGATGTAAAAGCTGCCAACGGAAGAAAGCCAGCAGATCAAACGCAATACGATAAAGATATATTGGCTGTTGATGAACGTATCAATATTTGTTATATGGTTTTTGAAGGATCTATTTTAAAGCTCTTTCCGAAAACCAATGATGAAAACAATACTTGGTTTAGTAGTTCGGAGTACAGGCAGTTTACAACGCACGATTCTATATTTGTTAAAGCAATTTTACCCATGTATTTCAATTCTATCTCTCAATCATTTGCAAAAAGTGATTGGAGTATAGCAGATAGCAACTTAAAATATATTGATGATTATCAAAAGAAGTTTGGGGCATCCGTTTATCCTGAGCAAACTAAAATTGACATGGAGATTAAATACAATCAAATTGACATTTTTAGCATGCTGTTTAAATACTATCCGGTAGTTGGTTTGTTGATGATGTTCTTTTTGTTTTCAGATATTTTTAATGATAAGAAATGGAAAAAGACAGCAGTTACTGTATTAAGTGGATTCCTTGTTGTATTGTTAATTATCCATACTGGAGGGTTAGCAGCACGATGGTACATTGCAGGCCACGCACCTTGGAGTAATGGTTACGAAGCCATGTTATTGGTAGCTTGGGTAGCAGTATTAATGGGCTTCATTTTCTCTCGAAACAACAAAATGACTTTAGCAGCAGCAGCAATATTAGCTTGTGTAGTCTTGTTTGTTGCCAACATGAATTTCTTAAACCCTCAGATAACAGATTTAGTTCCTGTACTTAAATCGTATTGGTTAATGATACATGTTGCCATTATGGTAGGGAGTTATGCACCATTAACCTTGGCAGTATTGTTGGCGTTTATGAATTTACTGTTAATGATTTTTAAAACAGAAAACAACAAAACAAAGATTAACAACATTATTAAAGAGTTAACCTACATTGTAGAGATGAATATTACTGTAGGGCTTATTATGGCCGTTATTGGTACGTTTTTAGGTGGTGTTTGGGCCAACGAAAGTTGGGGTAGATACTGGGGATGGGATCCAAAAGAAACGTGGGCTTTAATAATTGTATTGTATTATGCTATGATGTTGCACTTGCGTTTTATACCGAAAGCAAACGGTAGGTACTTGTTTAACTTGTTAGCCGTGTTGGGGTTCTCCGTAATTTTAATGACTTACTTTGGAGTAAACTACTACTTATCTGGATTACATTCTTATGCTGCAGGAGACCCTGTGCCAATACCTACATTTGTACCAATTACTGCTGGTGTAATATTGGTAATTGCTTTCATTGCTTATTTACGTAATAGAAAGTTGCCGAGTTAATTAGGAATGTTTAGTCTGAAAGTTCTTTATACTCTTATTGATATAGGAGTATTAAGCTGTGTTTTAGTTTTCAATTGTTTTAAGAAGGAGAAAAATATTTTGATCTCTTAATTTTAATTAGTTTTAAAACTAAAATGAGCAATATGAAAAATATAATATTATTTACAATAATTATTTTACAGGCAACTATTTCTTTCTCTCAAGGAAATGAATTAATTGTTAATGATGACTCTCAATTCGGATTGAAACGCCCCAGAATTGTCTTGTTAGATAATAATGTACCTTTTGTTTTATGGGGAAAATCAGGTGGAAGTCCAATAGTTTATGGAGCAAAGTTGACAGGGAATAGTTTCTCTGCTCCAGTTCAAATTACTTCTAGTAATATGCATCCAAGAGTAGCAAGTCTAGATGGTCCAAATATAGTATCCAATAAAGATTCTATTTATGTTATCTGGGGAAACCAGGATGCCAATAACCATCACGTTTTTTTGAGTCGTTCATTTGATGGAGGTAATACATTTGGTTCAGCAATTCAAACAGATTCTGTTATTGTAGGTGAAAACATTGAATATCCAGGAATCTCAATTAATAATAATGGTACATTAGGAATTTATTTTATAAAATCAGATGCATCTTGGAATAACCCAAGTCAATCTTTAATAACTTCCTACGATAGAGGAGGTACGTTTAGTGGAGATAGTACCGTAAATACATTTGCAGCTGGGCAACCTTGTGAATGCTGTCAGGGGAGTATGGAAATGCAGGATAGTAATTGGGTGTTTTATTACAGAAATAATGTGTCAAACATAAGAAATTCATACACTTTAGTTTCAACAGATTCTGGAGAAAATTTTGATGGAGTTTATGAAATGGATGATCTTGATTGGTTTATTCAATCCTGTCCTAGTTCTGGACCAGAAGGTCATATTAATGGTGATATTTCATTTACAGCATGGATGAGTAGAGCTACTGGTAATGGTAGAGTTTTATTTTCATCAGTTAATATGTTGTCAGGTGTTGTTTCTCCCGCTACATATATTGACTCTAACGTATCTTCTAATATTTTTCAAAACTATCCATCTGTTGCTGGTTCTGGAGATACAATAGCTATAGTGTGGCAAGATAATCGTTTTCTTACATCGCATGTGTTTACTTCAATTTCTATTGATGGAGGACAATCATTTATGGGAACACACCTTCTTTCAGATACTTCAGAATTGATTCATAATACTTCAATAGATGTTGTTTATGCAGATGGTCTTTTTCATTTTGTTTGGAAAAACAATGCTAAAATAATATATAAATCTATGACGTTGCCTAATTTACTTTCAATTTCTACTACAGATTTAGCAAATAATACCTTTAGAATATTTCCAAATCCAACTTCTGAAGAATTTAGAATAGACACGAAGATTGACGCTGAAAAAATATCAATAATAAATATAGCTGGGAAGGAAGTTAAATCAATTAATTCTAAGCTTAGAATTATTAATGTTGAGGATTTAGTAAATGGAGTATATTTCATAAAAATAGAAGGGAAGAACGGTAGTTCTGTGAGGAAGTTTGTGAAGGAATAAACTTCAATATGTTGAAAATCTTTTACCAATAAAACATTTTTACTGATTACTGTATTAGTCATACTAGTAATTGCTTATTTAAATAATGAGAGAAGTTACTGAGTTAATCAATCACCTTTTTCAAATCAATCAAGAATAGTAGAATACAACTTGTATTCGTTCTATAATCATTACATTTGCAGCCCTTTAAAAAACAGAATTATGATAGCAGCACACAACATATCTTTACAATACGGAAAAAGAGTATTATTTGATGAAGTAAACATAAAGTTTACACAAGGAAACTGCTATGGTGTTATTGGTGCCAATGGTGCTGGTAAATCTACTTTTTTAAAGATTTTATCTGATGATATTTCTCCGAACTCAGGAAGTATAACTATTGAGCCAGGTAAAAGAATGGCAGTGTTAAGTCAAGATCATTTTAAGTTTGATGAACATAGCGTTATAGATACTGTTATGATGGGACACACTAAGTTGTGGGAAATAATGAAGGAGAAAAATGCGATCTACATGAAAGAAGATTTTTCTGATGCAGATGGAATTAAAGCATCTGAATTAGAAGGAGAATTTGCTGAGATGGATGGTTGGAATGCAGAATCTGATGCTGCCAACATGTTAAGTGGATTAGGAGTAACGGAGAATTTACATACTATTTTAATGAGTGAATTGGCAGGTAGTCAGAAAGTCAGAGTTTTATTGGCTCAAGCTATTTTTGGTAATCCTGATATTTTAATATTAGATGAGCCAACCAATGATTTGGATATAAATACCATTGCTTGGTTAGAGAATTTCTTAATTGATTTTAAAAATACGGTAATCGTAGTTTCTCATGATAGACACTTTTTAGATTCTGTTTGTACACACATTACAGATATTGATTTTGGAAAAATCAAGTCTTATACAGGAAATTATTCTTTCTGGTATCAGTCTAGTCAATTGGCATTAAGACAAAAACAATCGTCTAATAAAAAGGCAGAAGAAAAGAAAAAAGAATTACAAGATTTTATTATGCGTTTCAGTGCAAATGCTTCTAAATCTAAACAAGCCAACGGAAGAAAGAAAATGTTGGAAAAGCTTAACTTTGAAGATATTGTAGCATCTACCAGAAGATATCCTGCAATTATATTTGACCAGGCTCGTGAGGCTGGAGATCAAATTTTACATGCAACTAATTTAACTAAAAATGGTCTTTTTAGTGGCTTAGATTTAAATGTAAGACGAGGAGATAAAATTGCATTTGTTTCTAAAAACAGTATGGCAATGACTGCACTTTTTCAAATTTTAGAAAATGAAGTTAAATCAGATGCTGGAGAATTTAGCTACGGACAAACAATAACAACATCATATTTGCCGAACGAAAACGATAAATTCTTCGATGGTTCCGATAATCTAATTGATTGGTTAAGACAATTCTCAGATGATGAGAAAGATGAAGTATTTATTAGAGGTTTCTTAGGGAAAATGTTATTCTCTGGAGAAGAGGTATTTAAAAAATCAGATGTATTATCTGGTGGGGAAAAGGTAAGATGTATGGTTTCTAGAGCAATGTTAGCTGAAGGAAACTTATTAATTTTAGATGAACCGACTAATCACTTAGATTTAGAGACGATTACTGCTTTTAACAATGCTTTAAAAGACTTTAAAGGAACAATCTTGTTTACTTCTCATGATCATGAGTTTGTAAATACTGTTGCCAATAGAATTGTTGAATTAACGCCAAACGGTTGTATCGATAAAGAATTGAGTTATGATGATTATTTATCAAACGATAAAGTACAAGAGCAAAAAGATAAATTATATGCTTAATTACTTTCCCCATTTTGTGTCATTCTCAGCTTGACTGGGAATCTACTTAAGCTAATAGAGGAATCTATTTGTTTGATGAGTTCTTTTGAATAGATTCTTCACATTGTTTTATTACATCGATAAATCGCTGATAAAACTTAGTTCAACATGACAATTAAGCATTAAATTTTTCAGGAATAGGAGCAATAAATGCAATTTCTTTTTTTGTTGTAGGATGTGTAATTACAAGTTTGTGTGCGTGTAAAAATAAGCTATCAGTCTCATAGGTAAAAGGATTGTTTTCAAAGTATATTTGGTCTTTGTGTCCAATATCACCAACAATAGGATGTCCTAATTCAGCTAAATGCAATCTTATTTGATTGGTTCTGCCAGTAAGTGGTGTCACCTTTAAAAGTGTCGTGTTATCTCGTCTTTCTAAAACCTCTATTTCTGTTTGAGCAACTTTGCCAGTTCCATCAATTCTTCTCGATCCACCAGCTAAAATTTCAGTACCAATCAATTTCTGTAAATTCATGTAATTATCCACAACAATACCCTCTACTAAAGCGATGTACGTTTTTTTAATGGTTTTTTTTTCAAACTGTTGTTGAATAAAATTAGCAGTAACTTTGTCTTTAGCTAAAACAATTACTCCAGTAGTATTGGCATCAATTCTATGTAATAATTTAAAAGTAGCAGTTGGAAAAGCCAATTCTAAAATAGCAATTAATGTATTTCTAACAAACCTACCAGAAGCATGTACTGGAATAGGTGAAGGCTTATCTAACACAATGATTTGATCATCTTCATAAATCAAATTTATTGCAACACTTACTGGTGGTTCTATTTTAGGATCTGATAGGTGAACAGCTTGTTCTCCAGCTTGTACTTTGTAATCAGGACCAACATTAACTCCGTTTATTTTAAGGTTATTGTCTGCAATTTTATCTAGCCATATTTGCTCGTTAGAACGGGGTACAGCTTTCAAAAAGAATTCGATTAACGTCATTCCTTCAAACCTCTTTTTTACAGAAAGTTTATAGGTAATACGCTCTGGAATACTACCTGGTAAAGGTGTAGTAGCATTTTTAATTATTTTATTTAATTCAATATTATCCATTGCATTATTTAGTCCTGCAAAATAAACTTATTTTTATTCAATGAAATCAAACCTGATCTATATTCTTATTTTTTTAGTACTCTTTTCTTGTAAAGAAAAAGAAGTGGTAGTTATCTCCGTTAAAAATGTGTTGGCAGAAAACTCTAAAAGAGGACTCTTTGCAGTTAACCAAAATGTTATTTGGACCTCTGGTACAGATGGAACAATACTTTCTACATCAAACAATAAGTATTGGAATAAATTTGAAGATACTGCTTTAGCCCAGTTAGATTTTAGAGATATACATGCGTTTAACGAAAAGGAAGCGGTAATAATGAGCTCGGGTGATGGTTGTGAAATGTATAAAACAATAGATGGAGGTGAGAACTGGGCTAAGGTTTACGAAAATAAACAAGCAGGTATTTTCTTTGATGGAATGGATTTTTGGGATGATAACAACGGAATAGCTTTTAGTGATCCAATTGATAACCGCATTTATATGATTACCACAGCTGATGGTGGTAGTTCTTGGAGTAAATTAAATTCCAAAACATTACCTAAAACCTTAGCTAATGAGGCTGGTTTTGCAGCAAGTGGAACAGGTATATTTTGTGTTGGAGATAGTACCGTTTATATTGGTACGGGAGGTGGAGAAACCTCAAGAGTATTTATATCTCATAACAGAGGTTTAAATTGGGAAACGGCATATACACCAATGAGAACTGGTGAAGCTTCAGGAATCTACTCTATGGTTTTTTTAGATGAATTAAATGGAGTTGTAGTGGGTGGTAATTATTTAGATTCAGCTAGTGAAGAAGGTAATTGCGCCATTACTTCTGATGGAGGGTTAACTTGGCAACTCCCCAATGTTCCACCAACTGGTTACAGATCTTGTGTCGCATACAATGGAAATGGAGTTTTAATTGCAACAGGTAGAAATGGTATTGATGTTTCATTTGATAAAGGAATGAACTGGAAACACGTTTCTGATGCTGCTTATTACAGTTGTGTAATTAATGGAAGTTCTGGTTGGTTAACAGGTAAAACAGGAAAGTTTGCGCAACTCTTAATCGAATAAGCTTATTATTTAAACAATACTCTGTCCATTTGCATCTGTGGTAACACTCTCGCTCATGTAATCAAAAAAAGGACGCATCTTTTTAAATGTGTCACTCACTTGTTTCGCAAAATCAGGACTCAATACTTCTTCATCCGTAAATCGTTTAGAAATGATGTATTTTTTGTAACATAACAAATCTACAGCAGGGTGTTCTTTATCAAAACCTTTAGGACATGTTTTTAGCTGTTCACCATCTAATGTTCCAAACGTATCTTTAAATGATTTACTGTTAATGATATTTCTGAGTGGTTGAGCATCTAAAGCAATATCTTCTCTAAAACGTAATAAATCATCCTTGTTGGGCGCCCAAAATCCACCACCAACCATAGTGTTTCCTTCTTCTATATGGAAATAATAACTACCTCTTAATTGCTTAGTGGCACGTTTTAAGCCTCCAGCCCAATGTGTTTTGTAAGGAGATTTGTCTTTTCCAAACCGTACATCTCTATAAATTCTATATAAACTTTTCTTTCCGGTAGCCGTTTCTATATTATCGTGTTTATTGACTTCTTCCAAAACCGAATCAGCAAATTCAATCATACTTTGGTGCTCCACTAAATATTGATCTTTGTGTTTAGTAAACCATTCACGATCATTGTTTTTTTTTAATGTTCTTAAAAAATCGAAATTACCTGTTGTGATTGTTGCCATATTTTTTTAATGTTGGAGCTATAAAGTTATAATTTATTGAACTAATTCTCGTACCGTCTCAACAAATTCTTTATCGTCCCAATCTTCGGGACCTGAACTTGCTTTAATTACTTGTCCTTTTTTGTTGATTATAAAAGTCGTGGGTATTCTCCGAGAATAATACATTTTTGCGATATTACTATTCTCATCGTTTATATAAAAAGGCACATCATAGTTTTTTCGTTGTTTATATTTTTTTACTTTATCTATATTTTCATTTGAGATGAGTAGGAAAACAATGTCTTTATCTTTAAACTGATTATACAGTTTATTAATACTCGGAAGTTCAGCGACACATGGCATGCACCATGTTGCCCAAAAGTTCAAGAAAATGACCTTTCCTCTATAGTTACTCATCTTTACTGTATTCTCATCCAAATCGGTTACTTGTAAATTGTAATCTGCCGTTGGATAATTTTTAGATTGTACAGTGTCAATATCTGGAGTAGGGAGTGTAGCACTTATTAATGCTGCAAACGGAGCTTTTAAAATTGGTTGGCAATTCGTCAGTATTAAAGCAATAAAAACAAAACTGCTGTAACCAACTAAATACTGAACTATTGTTTTTGATGACATAAAGTAATATTAATAAAAGAAAAGGAGTAGAGCTCTCATATTCATGACAATTAGGTCTTATGGGTGAAGTATGACATCAATCATTACATAATAAATAAAAATAGCTAATTTTGTTAAAAAAATTATATTGGTAAATCTTAAGAATCAGGTTCATAAAGAAAAATCGGAGGACACATCTTTTGTAAAAAAGATGTCGACTTCTCATTTTAATTATTATTTCGGTTATGTTTCTAATATCTCTATTGTTATTTGGTTGTGTTCGCAAGCTTTTGAGAATGGAATTTCTCTTTTAAGCTGGTTAGAATGGATTTATATACCTGCAATTGGATTATTTGCATGGACACTGGTAGAATACTTAATGCATAAATATGCCTACCATGTTTGGAAGTCTCCTTTTGAAAGAGGGCACATTATGCACCACGATAGACCTTATGATTTAATGGGTGTACCATGGTATGTAACTCTTGTTGTGGTAGTTGCTATTTTTTATGGTCTGTCACAAATTTTATCTCCTGCACATTTGGCTATATATATGGCTTTTATTTGGTTGGGGTATATTGGGTATTGTGTAACGCATCATGCTATCCACCATTGGAAAATTGATAGTAAATTATTTAAAAAATTAAAAAGACATCATTATATTCATCACGCTAGAGACGGAAAAAACATTGGGATGGTGACTACTTTTTGGGATGTCATTTTCGGAACTTTAGAAAAAAAATAATTTTTTTTATAAAAAGGGTTTTTAAACTAAAAACAATAAGTATGTTTGCTGCCCGTTAAAAAACACATTATTACGGGGTGTAGCGTAGCCCGGTTATCGCGCCTCGTTTGGGACGAGGAGGTCGCAGGTTCGAATCCTGCCACCCCGACAGAAAACATTAGACTTAGATTTAATGTTTCTAAAAAGGATCAACTCGCCTTATAAGAGTTTAGTGAGGGCTCGTAGCTCAGCTGGATAGAGCACCTCCCTTCTAAGGAGGCGGTCAAAGGTTCGAATCCTTTCGGGCTCACTAAACAAAGAAGATCTAATGAGTTTTACTCATTAGATTTTTTGCTTTAAAAGCAAAAGATAAAATTGCAATGCAATTTTATTTTCTTTCGGAATTAGGAGAAGTAAGGACCTATTATCCTTCTTGTTCTAATGAAGTGCACAGAGAAGTGGCCGAGTGGCTTAAGGCGCACGCCTGGAAAGCGTGTATACAGCAATGTATCGGGGGTTCGAATCCCTTCTTCTCTGCTACTGAAAACCTCAACTTATTGTTAGTCAATTTGTTGAGGTTTTTGTACTTCTATTTTGTTCTAATAGTATATTAGAGTATAGTTTTCCTATTTTATTTGTAGGTAATTGCATGCTGATAGCATTCTTTTAAAAACTAATTTCTCTTTTTTTATCTTGTTAATCTAACATGAATTTTATCTCAATTTATGTTTTATAGCTTTACTCATTTTTTATTTAATATTTATATCGCTGATTTCAGATTTAGCAAGACAATTACTACAGATACTATTTTTATAAAAAAAGCCTACAAACAGCTTGTAATTAAATTAGTGTTTAAGGAGTTGCCTAGCAAATTTTACATTTATAAAAGAAACACTTTTTTTAGAAAAAAAATTGTAAGAGATACTTTAATTACTGGTATAGAAATTATTTCCAATATTGCTAAAATACATACCATTAGACCTATAAGTTTTCCCTTAATTAATGAATTTCCATTGTTTCATTATCAGCACAGATTATTAAAATTAATAGTAAAAAAAATAAGGGTAAGAATTATTCAACATTAAAACACCTATAAACTAAAATATCAATAAATTATTTTTTTGGAATAAATAAAATACTTAAAGAATTGACGCAATGTCTAATATTTTTGTCTGTCAACCCTTCTCCTTCAAAAATATGACCAAGATGTCCTTTGCAATTTGAACAACATATTTCAACACGCTTCATTCCCAAGCTATAATCCTGCTTCCTAATTATAGCCTCATCGATTTCATCATCAAACGATGGCCATCCACAATTAGATTTAAATTTTGAATCTGAATTAAACAAAGGATTATTACACGCCTTACACACATATAATCCACTGTTAGTATTGGCAAGATAATCACCTGACCATTTTCTCTCAGTACCTTTTTCAACAATAATCTGTCTTTCCTCTGAAGTAAGATCTTTAAAATAATTAGCAGTTTTAATCCCTTTCTCTTGAGAGAATAAAGTAAATGGTAGAAAAAATAATATATGTAATAGGTTTTTTATCAATCTATTGTTTATTTAGTATCAGTTCATATTCTTTAAATCTATCTTCTCTTATTGGACGAGTGTTGTCTTTCATCTTTAAAGATACAATTTTATAAAGCTATTCACAACTTCACCAGTATCAATCACAAATTTTTTGTTGTTGTTTTAATCTTTGTTATACCACCAATAACATTATCTATGTTGTTGTTTCGAAATAATAGCCTGATATTTAAGTTAGCTTCGTTTTTGTTTGATCGGTATAAGAAGTTTATTGTTACCATAAATCAAATATAAGATTTATGTACGGTAGCATAACAATTAAATACAATTAGTTATAAGTCGGTTTACTTGCTAGTTTCTGATAGTATTGAGTTTTTCAATGATTTCAGTGTTTGATAATTTATGTATGTAGAGCTTTCTTCTCTGTAACAAAAACTTCTAGAAAGAGAAGTTTTTTTGTTTTAAGCTGAATCGAAACTTATTTCAGTGAGAGCGATAGAAAGGAAAACACTTGTGTAACAAGTCCTCGTTGTCAAATTCTCTTTTGGGATGGCTTAGCTGCGAAGTATTGCTTGTATAGATATTAAAAAAAAAGCTCCCGATTTTCATCTGGAGCTTTTTTTGTCGATTAGATTGGAAATCTATTCAACAATTTCGTGTCCTTGCAAATTGGTGACTCCCCAATTTTCTAATTCATCTTCACTCCATAACTCTGGAAAGAAAATTCTTTTTTGATATTTCGGATGCATGTATTTTTGCCATTCAGAACCTCCAGTCGCTTCAGCAGATTTCTTACCACTATTTAAGTATTTTTTTGCCGCATTTAAATGAGCCATAACCCATAATACATTTACAGTATGGTCATAATGCCTCATGGCATTTACGAGTTTAGCATCCTCTTGTGTTTCGGTAGGTAAAGATTTAAATTTACTCCAAAGGTTAACGGTGTTGTATTTTTTCATAAAAGTGATAAAATCTTCCATATACCTTTTTTCAAAATTTGAAAGTAAAGCAGATTTTTTACCAGTCTTATGATCTTTGCCCGCAGCTTGCCAATATAAATGATCGAATGCATGACTAAACGATGTATCTCTATCTATTGTGTCTCTAAATCGTATATCAATCAAATTAATTAGTTCTGTAGATGCAAACTCTATCATTCGGTATTGTGCACTTTGAAAACCGGAAGCTGGTGTTAAAGTATCTCTAAACTTCATATATTGCTCTACTTCCATGCCATCTCCCATAATAGTAAATGAAGAAGAAAGCATATCAAAATAACGACTTACTCTGTTTAAACGTTCAGCAAAAAAAATAGGTGTCAATTCATCTTTATCTGCAACTTGTTCAATTTCCCAAAGAATCATCTTAAATAATAATTCATTGATTTGATGATACATAATAAAGACCATTTCATCTGGTTGATTTGTCCTTTGTATCTGTAAACCTAATAAAGCATCTGTTTGGATATAATCCCAATAAGTTATAGGTTTAGAATGAAGTAAGCCTCTTAAATGAACATCAACATCTTGTCCTATTGCTTCGTACTTCTTTTTTAAATCATCATATATATCCATAACAGTCTTTTTTATTAGTAGATGTAAATTTATAATATTTGGATTATAATTTTGTGATTTAAGTCATTTTTCATTTAGTTCATAATTTTGTCTTTATTATATTAGGAAGTAAAATCATTTTTTTTAATTTATCCTATGAAAAAATAGATGTAAGGTGTAAATTTGGAAGGTAGGATAGAAAGTTTATTATGGAAGAATTAGTAAAGAAAATAACTGAATTAGAAAATATCTCTAAAGAATTAGACCCATCCTCTAAAGAAAGAGAGAAATATAGTGTAGAAATGAATCATTTTTTTGATGACTTTATTGCAACTACAGAATCGAATAATACATATAATGGGGGCAATGCAAATAAGGATGATTTGGGTATCTCTTCGGATAAAAAATCGTTAACACAATTATTAGACATCTATACATCAGAAGTTGTAAATAAAGGCTTAAACCCAGCTTCGGGTGGACATTTAGGGTATATACCAGGTGGAGGGATTTACACTGCTGCTTTAGGGGATTCTTTAGCTGCTGTAACCAATGAGTATGCAGGAATGTATTATGGTTCTCCTGGAGCGGTAACCATGGAAAATGAACTTTTAAATTGGATGAAAGACATCTTTAGTTTTCCAAATAGTGCTGTAGGAAATTTAACTTCAGGTGGGTCTATTGCTAATTTAATTGCTTTAACGGCAGCCCGTGATAAACACAAAATTAAAAATGAATGCATAACAAAAAGTGTTATTTACTTAAGTCCACAAGTACATCATTGTATTCATAAAGCCATTCGAATTATAGGGCTGGAAGATGTTCAAATTCGATTCTTAGAATTGGATGAATTTTCTAGAATAGATGTCTCAAAATTAGAAAATACTATTGCAAAAGATAAAGAAGGTGGATTGAATCCTTTTCTAGTTATCGCATCAGCAGGAACTACTGATACTGGGGCTGTAGATCCTTTAAAAGATATTGGAGAAATTGCTAAATCAAATAAATTGTGGTACCATATAGATGGTGCTTACGGTGGGTTTTTTATTCTATCAGAAAGTGTAAAACATAAATTTGATGGAATTGAATTAGCCGATTCATTGGTGATTGATCCACATAAAGGATTGTTTTTACCTTATGGATTGGGAGCTGTTTTAGTAAAAGATAAAGAGGCTGTTTTTCATTCACATCATTATACGGCTAATTATATGCAAGATGCGTTAACTGATGTGCAGATAAATCCTGCTGATGTATCGCCAGAATTAACCAAACACTTTAGAGGCCCAAGAATGTGGTTACCACTAAATTTACATGGATTAGCACCTTTTGTGGCTTGTTTGGATGAGAAATTACTGTTAAGCAAATATTTCAGACAGAAATTAATTGACATTGGTTTTGAAGTAGGACCTAAACCAGATTTAACGGTGAGCTATTTTTGGAAGTCATCAACAACAGTTGATGAAAATGAATATAACGTAAAATTAATGCAGCTTATACATGAAGATGGGAGGGTGTTTTTAAGTTCAACAAACTTAAAAGGGAAGTTTGTAATTCGCATGGCTATTCTTTCTTTTAGAACAAAAAAGGAAACTATTGATAAGGCAATAAAAATGATTGAAGAGTCTGTCGTTAAAACAGATGAGTATTTTAAAGGTTAGCCTTTTTTATCAAAATCTAAACTAACAGAATTAACACAATAGCGTAAACCACTTTCTGAAGGCCCATCATCAAAAACATGACCTAAATGAGAGTCGCAATTCGCACAAACTATTTCGGTACGAATCATACCAAGTGTTTTGTCTGATATTTCTTTAATTTTTCCTGCTTTAATTTCTTCATTAAAGCTGGGCCATCCACAACCAGTATCAAATTTTGAAGACGAAGAAAATAATGTTTCATTACAACCTTTACATTTATAAACACCGTTGTCGTTGTGCATATTGTATTCACCTGTAAAAGGTCTTTCAGTTCCTTTTTCACGCATAACACGATATTCTTCATCTGAAAGTTTTTTTTTCCAATCTTTATTAAAAGTTGTCATTTTGTAATGGTAAATTTGAACTTTAAAATTACTCATTATGTTAACATTACTTTCTCCAGCAAAAAAAATAAATGAAGAAGGTCAAGATTTAGACAACTGTTCATTGCCAATTTTTGTTGAAGATGCTGAGAAATTGATTAAATCATTAAGAAAATATAGTCCTAAAAAACTAAGTGAATTAATGAAATTGAGTGATTCTTTATCTGAGCTTAATGTTAATCGTTACGAAGATTGGGAGGCAGATCATTCTCAAAAAGTAAAACCAGCAGCACTTAATTTTAATGGAGAGGTTTATGCTGGGTTGAATGCCATTTCATTTTCAAAAAAAGAAAAAGAAACGGCCCAAAAAAATTTGAGAATATTATCTGGGTTATATGGAATATTAAAACCTTTCGATTTAATACACCCATACAGATTAGAGATGGGTACAAGATTAAGTGTAGGAAAAACTAATAATTTATATCAGTTTTGGGGAGATAAGATAGTGGATGAAATAAATCTTAACTTATCGACACAAAAGGAAAATGTAATTGTAAACCTTGCTTCAAACGAGTATTTTAAATCGGTTAACAAGAAAAAATTGGACGCAATAATTGTAACGCCAGTCTTTAAAGACTTTAGTAATGGACAGTATAAAACAGTAATGGTTTACGCTAAAAAAGCTAGAGGAATGATGGCAGGATACATTATAAAGAATGAAATAGAAAAAGCAGCAGAGTTAGTTGCTTTTGATAACGCAGGGTATTGTTATAATAAAGAAGCGTCAACAGAAAACGAAATTGTTTTTTATAGAGGTTAAAACAAAAATGAATTGTAGAAGTTTGGTATAAGCCAAACCATTAAAAATAGAAATGGAAAAACATGAAAGAAGTAGGTCAGATTTTAGAATTGGAAGCATCTAAAGTGACTCCGCAAGGAATTTATTTAATTAACTTAGAGGAAGAAGAAATTTTATTACCAAATAAATATATACCAGCCGATTTAAAACTCGGTGATATGATTGAAGTTTTTGTGTATACAGATTCTGAAGATAGACCAATTGCAACAACTTTAGACCCAAAGGTTAAGTTGAATACATGTGCTTTTTTACATTGTTTAGATGTAAACCAATATGGGGCATTCTTCGATTGGGGAATGGAAAAAGATTTAATGGTTCCATTTGCTGAGCAGTTTTTAAAAGTGACTGCTGGTAAACGTTATTTAGTTTATTTATATTTAGATGAAGTAACTAATCGTATGGTAGGTACTACAAAAATGGGACGCTTTATTAGAAAAAATGAAGTAGAAGTTAAGCCTGGTGATCAGGTCGATTTATTAGTGAGTGGAGAAACTGAAATTGGATACAAGGTTATCGTAAATAATAAACACTATGGAATGGTGTTTAAAAATGAAGTTTTCCAAAGAATTGAAATTGGTGATAAGCTGACTGGATTTTTACAGCGTGTGCGTAAAGATGATAAAATGGACATTACTTTAAATAGTTCTAGTTTAACTGATGTTGAAGTATTGGCAAATAAAATATTTGAACGTTTATTAAAAGAAGGTGGTAAACTTAATTTTTCTGACAAGAGTGCTCCTGAAGTGATTTATAGAGAATTTCAGGTAAGTAAAAAAGCTTTTAGAAGAGCTGCAGGCTTGTTGTATAAAGAAAGAAAAATTGTAATAACTCCAGAAGATATTACTTTAGTAAAGGATTAAGGTTACTTATTGAGAGATAAATTGAAGTAAAAAAAAAGTCCTTCCGAATTATTCGGAAGGACTTTTTTATGATTTTGTTTTTAATTTTTTATGAATTATTTTCTTCAAATCCTTTTATAATTTCATCTAACGATTTTCCTTGTAATTCAATGGAAGCTTTAGCGCTTTCAGCAAATGGATGATCTGGGTATTTATCTAAAAAATCTTGATAAATAGCTTTTGCTAACTCATCTTCATGTAAATCATCACCAATAATCATTGCTTTATAAAATAAAGCTAAAGCTACCTTTTCGTGGTTTGGAGCTCTTTCTATTAAATCATTAAAATGTTTAATTGCAATGTGTGGTTTCCCTAAAGATTTTGCTAATTCACCAGCTTTAAACTGAATAGTTTTAGAGTCAGATTCAAAACTATGATATTTGATATACTCTGTATAAGCTGCTAATAAATCATTAGCAGATTTTGCGTTAAAATTTAAACTGTCAGAAAAAAGAAGCGTAATATGCTTATCAATTTCTGCTATACGTTCTTTATGTGTGTCAATACTGTTTTCTATGTTTTTAGCTGCGTCAACTCTAAGCTCAGGTTCGTTAGAACAGCTTGCTAAAAGAATAGTTGGGATGATTATGTGGAGTAATTTTTTCATTGATTTTATTTTTTAGATTCCCAGTCAAGCTGAGAATGACATTAATTTAATGTTTTGCTTTTACTAAAGGGAATTTCATTCTATAACTCACCTTAATGTTACCTTTGGCAATATCGTTTAATTTCCCTTTAATTAAACGTTTTCTTAACGGGTTTATTAAATCGGTAAATAAAGTGGCTTCTATGTGATCGTATTCATGTTGAACAACACGAGCAGCAATACCATCTAAAGTTTCTTCAACTAATTCGAAATGCTCGTTGTAGTATTCAACTGTAACAACTGATTTTCTGCTTACATCTTCTCTAATACCAGGAATACTTAAACAGCCCTCTTCAAACTTCCATTCTTCACCAGATTCCTCTACTATAATAGGATTGATGTAAATACGCTTGAAATCTGCTAACTCTGGATATTCACCTTCATCGTTAAACCCCGAAGCATCAACTATAAATAAACGGATTGCTTTTCCTATTTGAGGAGCAGCTAAACCTACACCTTTTGATGCATACATGGTTTCAAACATGTTTTCAAGTAAGATGTCCAAATCAGGATAATCTTTCTCTATTTCGTTAGTTTCTTCTCTTAAAACCGGTGTTCCGTATGCTACAATTGATAATATCATATTGTAAAAGTATTAATAATAAATGATAGATTGATTAATTGTAAAAATGCTTTAATACTTTTACATCACTATGAAAAAAATATTTTACACGGCATTTTTGCTTTCGTTACTTAGTTGTGGAGAACAAGCTCCAAAAAAACAAAAAATGGTTGTTGATGGGCATGCTCAGGGAACCACATATAATATTGTTTATATAAGTGAAGATGGCATTGATTATCAGCGTGCAATTGATTCTACATTAATAGAAATTGACAATTCACTTTCAACATATCAAAAAAGGTCAATTATTTCAAAATTTAATCAAGCAGATTCTATTTTTGAAGTAGACCAAATGTTTACAGATGTATTTAATATATCTAAAAAGGTGTTTGAAATTTCAGAAGGTGCTTTTGATCCAACTATAGCACCTATTGTAAATGCTTGGGGTTTTGGATTTGAAAATTTACATGCTACCGATAGTGTTACAATAGATAGTTTAAGAATGTTTGTTGATTTCACTAAAATAGCAATGAATGAGAATAATGTTATAAAAGAGAAAAAAGGAATGATGCTTGATTTTAATGCTGTAGCTCAAGGTTATTCTGTAGATGTTTTAGCAGATTTATTAGAAACGAGAGGAATCAATAATTATTTGGTGGAAGTAGGAGGAGAGTTAAAGGCTAAAGGCTTAAACTTAAATGGTACGTTTTGGAGAATTGGAATAGATAAGCCACTGGAAAACTTAGTGGAAAGAGAGCTTGAAGCAATTGTTAATTTGGAGAATAAAGCCTTAGCAACTTCTGGTAATTATCGTAAATTTTATGAGAAAAATGGGATGAAACATTCTCATACAATTAATCCTAAAACTGGCTACCCAGTAAATCATAACTTGTTAAGTGCTACAGTTATATCTGACAATTGTGGTGAGGCTGATGCGTTTGCAACAGTTTTTATGGTAGTAGGATTAGAAGATGCGAAAGAAATAATATCAAAAAATAAAAATTTAGAGGCGTTATTCATTTATAGTAATGAAAATGGTCATTTACAGACGTTTATAACAGATGGGTTATCGAATTCCATAAAGTTAAAATCCAATAAAAATAGACGTAACTATTAAATTAGTCATTCAACTTGTTTTTTAAAGAATAAATCGGAAGATTTGTATGACTTTTTAACTAAACAAATTAAATAGGAAGTAAAATGGAAGGAAAAGAGAATGAGTATAGACAAGAGGAAGTATTTTCTAAAGCTGTAAGAGCTGGGAAAAGAACTTATTTTTTCGATGTGAAAGCAACACGTGCAGAAGATTATTATTTAACAATTACTGAGAGTAAGAGAAGGTTTAATAATGACAACCAAAAATTTTACTTTGAGAAACACAAATTGTTTTTGTATAAAGAGGATTTCCAAAAGTTTTCTGATGGTTTAGAGGAAGCAATTTCTAAAATAAAAGAGTTAAAATCTGAACAAGGAGAAGAAATCGTAGAAAAAGTTGCTACAGAATTTTCTGATGTAAATTTTGATGATTTAGGAAGCGATAAAGCGGAGTAAATTACTTTAGGTGATATATAGAAAAAAGGGCGACTAATTTAGTAGCACTTTTTATGATTTATTACTTCTTCTTAAAAGCATTAATAGCATTCTTTGTAAAGTCAGATAAAACTAATTTACCACTCAATGCGGCTCTTTCTGTTAATAAGGTATCCCAATGATCAGTACCTGTCCAAAAAACTGTTTTTAACATACTCATTGCATTAGGGTTAGAGTTAGCTAATTTGGTCGCTAAAACTTCAATCGCTTCATCCATTTGATTTGTATCATCAAACGTTTCAGCATACAATCCTTTTTCACGAGCCCATTCAGCAGTATACCACTCTGTCGCATTAATTGCCATCATACTCATTGCAGAATTTCCTACTTTACGTTCAACAGCTGGTCCAACTACAAATGGTCCAATTCCTACAGCCAATTCACTTAATTTAACTGATGCGTGTTTAGTTGCATAACAGAAATCAACAGCACATGCCATTCCAACTCCACCACCAACAGCTTTACCTTGTATACGTCCAATAATCAATTTAGGACATTTACGTGCTGCATTAATCACTTTGGCAAATCCAGCAAAGAAAACTCTTCCAGTTTCTAAATCATCAATAGATATTAATTCATCAAAACTTGCTCCAGCACAAAATGCTCTTTCGCCAGCAGATTTTAAGATAATAACTTTTATAGTATCATTAGTTCCTGCTGCAGTAATAGTATCTGCTAGTTTGTTTAATATTTTCCCTGGTAACGAATTACTTAATGGGTGAAAAAACTCAATGGTTGCAATACCATTTTCGTTAATTGCTATTTCTACTGATCCTTGTTCTACTGCTGTTTCTATCATTATTATTGTTCTTCTGAAAATGTTAATACATAACCGTTTACATCTACTACTGAAAACTCAATAGTATTGTAAAAAGTACTTTCTAAATCTGAAATTATTTCTACTTCGTTGTTAAATAACTCTTCGTGTATTTCTGTAATTCGATCTACTTTAATGAAAAAAGTAAGTCCTCCTCCAGGTTTTTCACCAGCCATTCTTGGTATACCTGATGTCAAGCTTTTTTTAGTTTGAAACATCAATACAACGTCATTACGTTTAACCATTGCCCAATCCAGTTTTCCTGTTTCAGGAACTGTCATTAGTAAAGTAAATCCTAAAACATCAGTATAGTATTCGACTGTCTCTTCAACATCGTTTACCATTAGGTTGGGGGTAAGTGAATTTAATTTCATGGTTTCTATTTTATATTAAACTTTATAAAATTTTTAATCTTGCTCTTTAAACTTGATCATTGTAAGGATTGTAGCTAAAGCAACTGTTTCTCCAGTTTCGTCATAAACATCAACCAAAAACTTAACAATTCCTTTTTTGATATCCATTCCTTTAGCTAAAACTTCCCCTTCTGCAGCAACTTTTTTCTCTTGAGATACTTTCTCTTTTGCTGTAAATCGAACGCCTAAAGTCATACCCGGATAAACAGGTTTAGTAAATCTACAATCTTCTAATCCGTAATTTAAAAGAACTGGTCCTTTTTTACCATCAACAAATAAACCAGCTGCTTTTGATAACACCCAGTAACCATGCGCTACGTTTTGTTCAAATATTGTATCATCTAAAGAAGTCGCATCAACGTGCGCATAAAAATTATCTCCACTAACATTTGCAAAATTTACAATATCAGCATCAGTAACTGTATGTTTACGCGTAATTACAGTATCTCCTATGTTAATTTCTTCAAAGTATTTTTGAAACACATGTTTGTCATCCTCATACTGATCAGCACCATATTGATATTGTTGCGTAATCTTAGTTAGCATAGTAGGAGAGCCTTGTATCGCAGTACGTTGTAAATAATGTAAAATACCACGTTTACCTCCCATTTCTTCTCCACCACCAGCTCTTCCTGGTCCACCGTGAGACATTAAAGGCATTGGAGAACCATGTCCTGTACTTTCTTTAGAACAAGCTCTATTTAAAACTAAAATACGTCCGTGGAAACAAGCAGCTCCCATAACAAATTCAGTAGCAATTTTATCATCATTGGTAATTATTGAACAAACTAATGATCCTTTACCCATTTTAGCTAATTCAATAGCTTCATTAATGTCTTTGTAAGGCATTATCGTAGATACAGGTCCAAAAGCCTCTAAATTATGACAATCTGTTTTGTTAAAAGGATCATCGTTAACAAATAGAATAGGAGACATAAAAGCTCCTTTAGATTTGTCAGCACCTGTTACTTCAAAAGACTCTAAATCACCAAATACAATTTCTTGTGATTTTGCTAATTGCAATACTTTTTCTTTTACTTCAGCAACTTGTTCTTGTCCTGCTAAAGATCCCATTCTAACACCTTCAAAAGCTGGATCTCCAATAGTTGTTTTTGCTAAACGTTTCCCTAATGCAATTTGTACGTCTTCTACTAAATTTTGAGGAACAATAATTCTTCTAACAGCAGTACATTTCTGTCCTGCTTTTACAGTCATTTCTCGTTGTACTTCTTTTATAAATAAATCAAACTCGATAGTTCCTGGTAAAGCATCTTCTCCTAAAACAGCAGCGTTTAATGAATCAGCTTCCATATTAAACGGAACAGCTTCTTGAGTTATACGTGGGCTTGATTTTAGCATTTGACCAGTAGATGCAGATCCAGTAAAGGTTACAACATCTTGACTTGTTACATGATCAATAATTCCTCTAGCAGAACCACAAACCAATTGTAGAGCTCCTTCTGGTAAAATTCTAGAAGCTATAATTTCTTGAACCATTACCTCAGTTAAGTAAGAGGTAACCGCTGCCGGTTTAACAATTGCTGGAACACCAGCCATAAAGTTAACAGCTATTTTTTCTAACATTCCCCAAATTGGAAAATTAAAAGCATTTATATGAATGGCAACACCTTGTTTAGGTACCATAATGTGGTGACCAATAAATGTTCCTTCTTTTGATAGTGGAGCAGTTTCTCCATCAACATAAAATCGCTGATCACCAAACTCTCTTCTTAAACTAGCATTAGCAAATAAATTTCCAATTCCTCCTTCAATATCTATCCAACTATCAACCTTAGTAGCTCCAGATTGAGCACTAACGCTATAAAATTTATTTTTTATACTCATTAGGTGTAAAGCCAATGCTTTTAACATTAAACCTCTTTCCTGAAAAGTCATTTTTGCCAAAGCAGGTCCACCATTTTTACGTGCGTAATCCATCATTGCTGCAAAATCTAGTCCATTACTAGATACAGTTCCTAATTTTTCTCCTGTTATTGCATTGTATAGTGGAGCACCATCTCCATCACCTTCAACCCATTTTCCTATGGCATAATTCTTAACTTTCATACACATTAATTTAGGACATCTAAATTAGATTTTTATTAGGAAATACACAATAACAATAAGGGTTAATTGACTTTTAAATCTTAGTAACGTGTATTCACAATATCTAATAATACATCGTAATACTTTTTGTTTGTCATTTTTGCTTTTAGCCAAGCGTAAAAAGCCATAGCTTGTAAATCTTCTTGTTCAGAATCTACACTTACAAACGTATTTTTAACATGTTCAATAAATACTTTATTCTGTATAATATCTGGAGTATCTAAAATAGCTTTAATCGTTTTTATAAATAAGCTAACTCTGTTATACAATGGATGATTAAATAGTTTTGAATAATTGGATCCAAAGGCTCTTATTCTGTTAAGTACGATGTCGATATGCCCTAATTCGTACTGCAAAATTATCTCTATCAAATTCTTTTTTAAAACCCATTCAACGCCCATTTTTTTCTCAAGCCAATTATCGGAATGGTTAAAGGTTTGTAATATTTGGTTCGCTTCTTTGTAAAACATCTCATTACCATAAAAAACAACTAAATTCATTTTAATATATAATTGGTTTTCGACAGACATTTTTTTTATTTCTTTTTCAGGAACTGTACTTAATAATTCAATCGATTTTTTATTTTGATTTAAATAAGTAAAGTTAGCCGCTTGAAGCATCGTGTACTTTGGATAAAACTGATGGAAATAGCTGTTGTTGTATTCTTTCATTGCTTCATTCATTAGTGCTAAGTAAGTGTTAGAAGCCTTAAATTTTCTATTTCGATACAAAATATGTGAAATCATATATAGGATATTTATCTTATAAAAATGATCATGTTTAGAAAATTCATGTGTTTTATTAAGTTTCTCGCATATTTTAATGATATAGAGCTCTAGCGAGTAGAAATCTTTTTTAGAAAGCAACACTTTTCGTGTTAAATCGAGTACTTTATATAAAAATTGAGGGCGCTGAAAAACTAAATTATCTAAGCCATATTTCTTTAATAACTGGTCAATTATCTTTTCAAGGTCTTTATCCTGACCTTTCATTTTAACCTCTTTTAACTCTCTCTTTATAAAGTTGTAAGCGATGTTCGCGGTCTCATTTTCATCAACCAGTTCCTTATTGTTTTTCCATTTTTTATAGATTAAATTAATGTCAGGTGCGAACTCACTATCTGAGACATCAATTTGTAACTGATAAATATTGTTGAGCAATTCGTAATGCTCGTTTTCTAGGGCAACCTTTTCTGCTTTGTTTAAGGTTCTCCAGCCAAAATCATTACGCTGATTTTTAAAGAGGTAGGTAGCTAAAGAAATTAACCCAGCAATTGAAGAAGTTGCAGTAGTATCATGATCTATTTGTTTAAGTACAATAAAATCAGTTAAATGTTTAAGCAATCTTTTTCGTAAGGTGTGATAGGCTACTTTGTTGGGTGTTTTATAAAGTTTGTTATGGATTTCGTTAGCAAGTGTTTGCTCGTTAATTAATTCAAACAAATCCAAGTCTTTACGTTGTTTTTTACTTTTCTGACGGTTAATAAAGATTCTAAATTCTCTTTTATCATCTTCCGATAAGGTATTGATTAATTCTTGTAATTTGTCCATAGTTTAAAGTCAGTAATTAACATGGCTAAAGTACTGTTAATATTGGATAATGTAAAATATATGACGATTAATAGAAGTCAGTTAGTTACATTTTTAGGTTTGTTAAATCTCTTATAGCCGAATATGTTTGTAGAGAATTTTCAAGCCAACTTAAATAAATATATTATGTATAAAAATATTAGAAAATTAAAATTGCTAATTGTTGCTGGAGTATTCCTAATAAGTAGCAGTGTATTTTCACAAATTGAAATAGAGCCAAAGAGTCAAGAGCGATTTAATCATTCATTGGGTTTTGGTGCTGGTGTATCAACAGGGATTGGATTGTCTTATCGATATTTTGGGGAGAAATTAGGTGCTCAGGTTAATTTTATGCCTTATAAAGATGAAGGAATACTAATTATGAGTTCTGGATTAACTTTTTTATATCGTTTGGTAGAATTAGAAGATCTTTCTTTTTTCGTTTATCAAGGGAACCACTTTTTCTTTAGTGAAGAGACTGTAACTAATAAAAGTTACGATTATCCTGGTGCAGTAGAAACAATTACTACAATTTTTGAAGAGGATAAATACTTTAATAATGGAGCTGGAATTGGTATTGAGTGGGTGCGCAGAAGTAGGCTAGGATTAAATGCTATGGCTGGATTTGGAGGTCAAGAAAACTTTAAAAAACTAAACTTCACTGGTGAAGTAGCTGTGTATTTTAAATTTTAAAGGATGGAGGGCTGTAGCTATTAATTATAAAAAATTTTTGTTTGGATTAACTATTTAAGTTGTCAAAAGCCATTTATTGACTTCTTTTGGTTTTTTAAACAATTTTTTAATTCATTTTTGAAAAGAAATTAGTCCAGATATTTTTACTTTAAATAAAATTAAGGAAGAAGATTATTCAAAAATCTGAATTAAAAATTACTTAGGTAATTCTCCAGTAAACAGAACACAAGGGTTTTTCCCTGTAAGGCATGTTTTGTTTATAGTGGCATTAAATTTATGAATGTTACCAGTTTCAGACACCTCAAATTTTAATAATTTCTTTAACCACCATTTTTTATAGCAATCAGGATCCATATCTAATAGGGCTTGATTTGCTTTTGGTTGGTTATTTTCTTGAAATTGAGCAAAAGGCATGTCTTTATAAATTTCTCTTATTGCATAGTTACCAACTTTAAGATTTAAGTAAATAATACCGAGAGCATCTGATTCAATACTAATTGTATCATTAGTCGTTGTTTTTATTAGCAAGTAATTAAAAACTCCAACAGAAACTTTGTTTAAATCAATATCTCTAGGGGATGCACCACCACAATAAGGCTCTTTGGCGTTTATTGAGATAACAACATTGTAATCTTGCTCTTTATTAATAGAAACGATAGTCTCTTTTTGGTTGGTGTTTGTAATGGCTGAATCCTTAACAGTTTTACATGAAAAAAAAGCAAGTGGAATTAAAAGAAAAGAAAGTTTCATACTATTATTGTATTAAGTGGTTGAGTAAAATTAATTAATAATCTATAGTTTTATTATTTAAAGTAATATTTGATTTATGCATGTAAGTTTTTGGGAACAAGAATCCTTTTATAATAACATAGATTATGCCATAATTGGAAGTGGTATAGTTGGCCTTTCGGCAGCAATTGAATTGAAAAGTAAATTTCCAAAAGCTAAAGTTGTCGTTTTAGAAAAAGGATTTCTGTCTAGTGGAGCGAGTACTAAGAACGCAGGATTTGCTTGCTTTGGATCTCCAACAGAAACTTTAGATGATTTGTCTATTATGTCTGAAAAAGAGGTTTTTACAATTATAGAAAAAAGGTGGGAAGGGTTACTTAATTTAAGAAAGCTTTTAGGTGAAGAAAACTTAGGTTTTGAACAATTAGGAAGTTGTGAATTGTTTACGGCAGCAGATGAAGGCATCTATTTAAAGACAGTTGAAAAACTTCATTATTTAAATAATTTTTTAAAACCAATATTTAAGGAAGATGTATTTGTTTGTAAAGATGAGCTAATAGTAGAGTTTGGATTTAAAAATATTGCACACGTAATTTATAACAAGTTTGAAGGGCAGATTGATACTGGTAAAGCAATGAAAAGCTTACTGAAGCTTGCGCAAGAAAAAGATGTTGAAATTATTAATGGAATCAACGTAAATTCTGTTAATCAAAATAATAATAAAGTAGTTATTGGATTAGAAAATTTTAATATTGAAACGGGTAATGTAATAATTGCTACAAACGGATTTGCCAAACAGTTGTTGCCTGAATTGGATGTGGAGCCTGCAAGAGCACAAGTTTTAATTACGAAGCCAATAGAAGGCTTAAAGTTAAAAGGAACTTTCCATTACAAGCAAGGTTATTACTATTTTAGAAATGTTGGCAATCGGGTATTGTTTGGTGGAGGAAGGAATTTAGCTTTCGAAACAGAAAATACAAGCGAATTTAAGTTAACTCCAATCATACAGAACAAGTTAAATCAATTGTTAACCGAGGTTATTCTTCCTTATAAAAAGAATGTTGAAATAGAAATGCGCTGGGTTGGAATTATGGGAGTTGGAAATAAAAAAACAACACTTGTGAAGCAGATAGAAAACAATATCTATTGCGCAGTTAGAATGGGTGGTATGGGAGTTGCTATAGGTTCTTTAATTGGAAAAGAGGTAGTAGTATTATTAGCAAATAAAGAATAAATGAACAGAATAGTACAAATTAGCAAAGAGCTAAACTTATCGTCAAAAACAATAGAAAAAGTATTAGAACTATTTGCAGCGGGAGGAACAGTTCCTTTTGTAGCTCGATATAGAAAAGAAGCTACCGGAAACTTGGATGAAGTTCAGTTGATTAATATTAAGGACAGGCAAGCCTATTGGGATGGTTTTATAAAGCGAAAAGAAAGTATTTTACAAGCAATTATTAAGCAAGGGAAGTTAACTCCTGAATTAAAAGCAAAGATTGAGTCTGTTATGGTTTTAACGGAATTAGAAGATTTGTATTTGCCCTACAAACAAAAAAAAATATCTAAAGGAGAAAAAGCCATTGAACAAGGATTGAAACCTCTAGCTATTTTCATACAGAAAAGCAGAAATAATAATGCTATTGAGCATAAAGCAGCAGCGTTTGTTAAAGGAGAAGTAGAGGATGAGAAACAAGCATTAACGGGAGCTGTAAATATATTGGCCGAATGGATAGCTGAAGATAAGTGGGTAAGATATCAATTGAGAAATCAGTTTCAATGTTTTTCATTAGCTAGTTCTAAAGTAAAAAGAGGAAAGAAAGAGGAAGGCGAAAAGTATAAGGATTACTTTGAGTTTTCTGAAAAAGTAAGCAGAATGGCATCCCACAGAATTTTGGCGCTTTTTAGAGCAGAAAAAGAAGGGATTCTTAATTTTAGTGTTGATGTTGATGAGGAGAAAGCGATTCAAAACATTCAGTATAAAATTCAGAACAAATATGAGCGTAATCGATTTAATGATAGCGCTATTGAAGAGGCCTATAAAAGAATATTACAGCCTAACTTTGAATCTGAAATTAAGAAAACCTTAAAAGAAAAAGCAGATATTGATTCTATTGGTGTATTTGCAGAAAATCTAAAACAACTCTTATTACAATCCCCATTAGGCGCAAAAAATATAGTGGCGATTGATCCTGGTTTTAGATCGGGATGTAAAGTGGCTGTTTTGAATAGGAATGGAGATTTTACAGCGAATACTATCATTTTTCCACACCCTCCTCAAAATAAGTTAGAAGAAGCAAAACAAACATTACTCAATTTAGTTCAGAAAAATAAGATAGAGTCTATTGCTATTGGTAATGGAACAGCAGGATTAGAAACCGAGAAACTATGTAGAGCGCTGTTTAAATATTCTACTATTCAGGTATTTTCGGTAAACGAGGCAGGAGCAAGTATTTATTCTGCTTCTGAAATTGCAAGAGATGAATTTCCAGATCTTGATTTAACGGTTAGAGGAGCTATCTCAATTGGACGAAGATTAATTGATCCATTGGCAGAGTTGGTTAAGATTGATGCTAAATCGATAGGTGTGGGTCAATATCAGCATGATGTAAACCAACCATTATTAAAACAAAAATTAGACGAAGTAGTTGCTTCTTGCGTTAACAATGTTGGCGTAGAATTGAATACGGCATCATATCCAATATTAGCACATGTAAGTGGTTTAGGAACTACTATGGCAAAAAATATTGTTGCTTATCGCGAAGAAAATGGAAATTTTACGGAGCGTAAACAGTTATTGAAAGTCCCTAAAATGGGAAAGAAAACTTACGAGCAAGCAGCTGGATTCTTAAGAATAGAAAAAGGAACAAACCCTTTAGATAACACCATTATACATCCAGAAACATATAAATTGGTTGCAGAATTATTACAACTGAATAAGTCTAAAATAGAAGATGTAATTGGAAAGCAATCCATCGAAGAGCAAACAATTAAAACGTTAAAAGAGAAATATGATAGTTATACCATAGATTTTGTAGCTGCTGAATTACAGAAGCCAACCAATGATCCACGTAAGGCTTTGGAAGAAATCACATTTAATAGTGTTGAGTCTATAGCGGATTTAAGCGATGGAATGGAATTGGCCGGTACAATTAATAACATTACCAACTTTGGTGCTTTTGTAAATATTGGAATAAAAGAATCTGGATTAGTTCATATTTCAGAAATATCAAACACCTTCGTGTCTAATATTCAGGAAGTTGTTAAGTTAAATCAGCAAGTTAATGTAAGAGTGCTATCTGTAGATTTAGCAAGAAAAAGAGTGCAATTGACTATGAAAAACTAAAATATGGATGGGTTTAACTTTACTACCTTTGCACTTTAATTTACAACAAGAGTATGAAATTTGGAACACTGGCATTAAACGATGCAATTTTAAAAGGATTAGCAGAGGAGAATTATACGACTCCAACACCAATTCAGGCACAAACAATTCCAATTGTTTTAGATAGAAAAGATGTAATTGCTTCGGCTCAAACCGGAACAGGAAAAACAGCAGCTTTTGCTTTGCCTATTCTTCAAATCTTATTTAATAGTCAAGATACGGTTAGAAGAGGAAAGGATATTAAGGCGTTAATTGTTAGTCCAACCAGAGAGTTGGCAGAACAGATTCACGAAAGTTTTAAATCCTACGGAAGATATACAAATTTAAGAACAGCTGTTGTATATGGTGGAACAGCTATTGAACCACAAATAGAACGTTTAAATAAAGGGGTAGATATTTTAATTGCAACTCCTGGGAGGCTCTTGGATTTAGCAAAACAAAACTATGCTAAACTTAGTAAAGTTGAAGTGTTAGTGTTGGATGAAGCTGATTTATTACTGGATATGGGTTTTATTGAGGATGTCAATAAGATCAATAAATTGTGTGCAGAGTATAAGCAAACATTATTGTTTTCGGCTACAATGCCTGCTAAAGTAATGGCGTTAGCAAATAGCGTTTTACGGAAACCTGAAATCGTTTCTGTTTCTCCTTTAGCATCAACAGCAAAAACTGTAGAGCAACGTTTGTTTTACGTTCCTATTGCTAAAAAGATAGAATTGTGTTTGTATTTATTACGCAATATGATTAAAGGGAATATTATTATTTTTAGAAGAACAAAGTTTGGAGTAGATAAGTTAGAACAAGCCTTGCAAAAGAATGGTTATAAAGTAGCAACGATTCACGGAGATAAATCTCAGGCTGCTCGTCAAGAAGCTTTAAACAGTTTAAAAGATGGATTGGTTAATATTTTAATTGCGACAGATGTTGCTGCAAGAGGTATTGATGTTGATAATTTAGATGCTGTAGTAAATTTTGATTTACCAAATATTCCAGAATTATATGTACATAGAATAGGACGGACAGGTCGAGCTGGTAATACCGGGACTGCTTATTCTTTTTGTGCTGCAGAAGAAAAACCTTATTTAATTAGCATTCAACGCTTAATTTCTAAAATAATAAAAGTTGAGGAAGGACATCCATATCCATTAGACCCAAAAGAAAAACCACAAATCCATAAAAAACAAGGGAGTAAGCATAAAAAAGGAAGAAAATCTGTTGCTTCTAAACAAAAGAAAAAACGTTGGTATTAATACTTTATTTTTCAGTAATTTTTTTTCAAAGTGGAGAAGTAATACTGTAATAGTAATCAATCAACTCAACATCTCTTCCAACTAAATATTTCTGAAAATTCCATTTAACACTAAAACTTTTAATGCCATTTATTTCTATTGAGGTAAGCCATTTGTATAAAGGGTGTTGATTGGCTCCTTTTACCTTAATCTTTTCAGTAATTAAAAATGTTTAGCCATAATTTTTACTGCAAAAGGTTTTAATATCTTCAACATTTCCGAGTTCTTGTTTTCCAAACTGGTTAAAGGGGATGAAACTATAATTAATAAGTCTTCTTTATATATATCGTATGATTCTTTTAGCTCTTAGTATTGAGGTGTAAAGCCACATTCTAAAGCTACAACGAATAGAATAAACCTTCCTTTATAATCGTTTAAATTGATAGCATCTCCATCAATATTATCAATAGCGACATCGTAAAGAATCTTTCTGTCCATTTTTGTTTCAGTTTGAGCAAAAGAATTAAACAATATGGCTGAAAAAACTAAGCCAACTAATGTTTTAAGAAACTCACTTTTCAGGAGTTTGTTTTTTAGGAGGCATTGGCCCTCTCAAGTGAATAACCAATCCATTTAAGAAATTACGTAGAATTTGATCGCCACACGCCATATAATTAGGGTGATCTTCTTTTCTAAATAAAGCGCCTAATTCACTTTTAGAAATTGTAAAGTCTACTAATGCACAAATTTTAACGATTTCATCATCTCTTAATTTGAGTGCTACTCTTAGCTTTTTTAATATATCGTTGTTTGTTAATCCCATGTTGTAAAAGTAATGCATCAGATACAAAATGGCTAATTTTGTTGTAACTAAGACACATAACAATGAAACTTCAGGTAAACGATATATTTCTAAAGGAACTTCCAGCAGATCCGATTCAAGAAAACACAATGAGACAGGTTAGAGAGGCTTGTTATTCTTTTGTTAAACCAACTAAAACGGAAACCCCAGAAATTGTTCACACGTCACCTGAAGTTGCAGAATTATTAGGGATATCTGAAGAAGATGTTCAGTCTGAAGCGTTCTTAAATATTTTTACAGGAAACGAACTCATTGAAAATACGACTCCCTATGCGATGTGTTATGGAGGACACCAATTTGGACATTGGGCTGGACAATTAGGAGATGGGCGAGCGATAAATTTAGGGGAGATTAAACATAATGAGCAACAATGGGCCATACAATTAAAAGGTTCAGGAGCTACACCATATTCAAGAACTGCAGATGGTTTAGCGGTATTAAGATCTTCGATAAGAGAATACCTTTGTAGTGAAGCAATGTTCCATTTAGGAGTTCAAACAACAAGAGCTTTATCACTTTCATTATCTGGAGATCAGGTAATGAGAGATGTGTTGTATAATGGAAATCCTGCTTATGAAAAAGGAGCAATTATTTGTAGAGTATCGCCTTCGTTTTTAAGATTTGGAAGCTATGAAATTTTAGCCGCTCTTAAAGATCATAGAACTTTAAAAACTTTAGTGGATTACTCCGTGAAGCATTTTTATCCAGAGTGTGAGCCAAATAAAGAAGGATATGTTCAGTTTTTTAAGGCGGTTAGTTTAAAAACACTGGACATGATTATTGATTGGCAACGTGTAGGATTTGTGCACGGGGTCATGAATACTGATAACATGTCAATTTTAGGCTTAACGATTGATTATGGACCTTATGGTTGGTTGGAAGGTTATGATAAAAATTGGACACCAAACACAACAGATGCACAACATAAACGCTATGCTTTTGGGAGCCAAGGAAACATTGGCTTATGGAATTTATTAAAACTAGCCAATGCGCTTTATCCTTTAATTGAGGAAGCAGATCCTTTAGAAGAAATTTTAAGTAATTACAAAACCCTTTTTGCTAAAAAGCATTTAGAGATGAGAAAGTCTAAAATAGGATTGGAGCTGACTGATGAGAATGACTTGAAGTTGATTGATGATTTGGAAACGAATTTGAGAAGAACAGAAACGGATATGCCTATTTTCTATCGAAATTTGAGTAATATTTCTAAAGAAATGGTGCTGCCCGAAAAATATGATGTTTCGTTTTTAGAAGAAGTAATGGATTCTTTTTATAAGCCTGAAGAGGTAAAAGGAGAGGTGCTATTTTTCTGGGAAGATTGGATGAACCGTTATTTAAAAAGATTACAGAAAGAAGTTGCTTCTGATGAAGAACGGAAACAAAAAATGGATTTAGTAAATCCTAAATATGTATTAAGAAATTATATGTCTCAAGTGGCAATTGATGCTGCAGATAAAGGAGATTATTTAATAATTGATGAATTATCTCAACTCTTAAAACAACCTTATGCTGAACAACAAGGTTCAGAAAAATGGTTTGCCAAAAGACCCGAATGGGCAAGAACAAAAGTGGGTTGCTCAATGCTTTCTTGTAGTTCTTAAAATCCGTGTAAATCAAAATCATTTGCATCAACAAACTCAACTTGTTGTTTCATCTTTTTCTGTATCACCTTAAAATGATGCTGTGCATCTTCCATTACAAAAGTAAACGCTGTTCCAGGGTTTTCTGCACGACCAGTTCTACCAATTCTATGCAAAAAATCTTTAGGAGAACGGGGTAGTTCGTAGTTGATTACAAAAGGTAAAAATTCAATATCAATCCCTCTCGAAAGTAAATCAGTAGTCACTAAAACAGTTAAATTACCAGCTTTAAAATTGGTTAAAGTTTCCTTTCTATACCCTTGACTTTTCTTACTGTGTATTGATCGTGCATTCACATCATTCTTTCCCAATTTATCCGCAATTAAATCTG
>Ga0307998_1000088_pt1 | contig 50948 bp, 40 predicted proteins | sample Davwhametageno37_FD_203147 | JGI IMG/M metagenome (GOLD analysis project Ga0307998, IMG submission 203147) | Marine microbial communities from Davis Island wharf, Antarctic Ocean - #37 | ecosystem: Environmental > Aquatic > Marine > Unclassified | place: Antarctic Ocean: Davis Island wharf... | reverse complement strand
CTTGTATACTAATTTCATTAACTTTTACCGTCAAAAATTAATTGGCTACGATATTGGATATCGATTAGGCGATACAAACTCATCATTTATTGTGTTTCAAAAAAAGAAAAGCTCTGGAAAAATCATTAATGTTGGTTCCAACACTTGGTGTTTAGATGGTTTTGAAGGAGAAGATGAAAAATTGGTAAAACAAATAACTACCAATTGTATCAATGCTCTTCTGAACGGAGAGAATGTTTTCGATTAAGAATCTAAATATAGTTTCATCATTTCATCCGTCTCTCCAGCTGCTTTTAATTCACCTTCGTGAATCCAAATACATTTGTTTGAGTATTCTTTTATTGTTTCGGAATCGTGACTTACAAGCACTACTGTGATATCACTTTTAATAAGCTCAATCATTTTTTTTCTACTCTTTTCACGGAATTTAAAATCACCCACTCCTAGTATTTCATCTACTAGCATAATATCTCGCTTAAGCGAAATGGCAATAGAAAATCCAAGTCGAGCTTTCATTCCTGATGAATAAGATTTTACTGGCTGATAAATGAAATCTTCCAATTCAGAGAATTCTACTATTTCAGCAAATTTTGCTTTAATTTCTTTTTCGGTAAATCCAGTAACAACACCAATCAAAAAAATGTTTTCTACTCCAGTTAAATCCTCTTTAAACCCAGAAGATAAAGTTAACATAGATGATACAGTTCCGTTAACATTCATTTCACCTTCATCAGGTAAATAGATTCCTGCAATTGTTCTTAAAAGCGTACTTTTTCCAGATCCATTTTTTCCTAATACACCAAGGATATCACCTTTTTGTACTTCGAAGTTAAGGTTTCGCAGTCCCCAAAACTCTCCGTTAGATTTTAACGAATTTCTGGTCGCAACTGTCTTCATCAGATTCATTACGCTACTTCGCTTAAATCGACTGATTTTGTACTTTATGCCAAGATTCTTGGCCTCTATAATAGGGTTAGTTTCCATGTTAGACATCTTTAGCAAAATTATGTTCTTTTTTGGTGAAATAATAAGTTCCCAAGAACAAGAAAACAATAGCGAATCCAACGAATACTAAGAAATAGCCATTGGGTGGTAAACCTCTTACCAATATATTTTTATAGGTATCAAATAAAGATGCGAATGGATTTAAACACAAGTAAATATGCTGAAATTTGGCTGGGATAAGCGCTATGTCATACAATGCTGGAGAAAGGTAAAGTACAATTCTCATTAAGAAAAGCATGATGTTCTGTAAATCTCTAAAGTATAATCCAGCTACACTAAGTAGCAATCCAAAACCAATAGTAAAAATGTATTGAACAACTATGATTACTGGTAACCAAAGCAGATTTAGAGAGAAGGTTGCATTAAACAGAAATAACATAGGAAACAAAACAATTAGACCCAATAAATAATTGAATAATCCAATATTTACTTCGTTCATTACCAATATGCTAAATGGAAATTTTACTGTTTGTAGTAGTTTACTGTTCTTTACAAGTACGGCAACATTATTTCCTGTAGAAAACACAAACCATCTATAACTTAACAAAGCAGAAAACAACAAAACAGGATATTGAGCATCTCCTTTTTTGAAAACAAAACTCACCAATATGATGTATATAAGCATCATAAAAAATGGATCCAAAACTGCCCACAAAAACCCCAATGCTTTATTTTTATAACGGACTTTAAGATCCGTTTGCATTAGATATTTTGCCAAGTCAATTCTTGATAAAACTCCTTTTATTTGATTAATTAATGATTTCATTTTAACTTAAATCTTGATACAATGAAATTAGTGTTTTGGCTTCGTTTTCCCACTTATATTTGTCAGAAATTTTACTCACATTCTCTTTGTACTTTTCAAATTCACTTGGATTATTAAACATGAAGTTGATTTTTTCTGCAATATCCTCAGGTGATTCAGGGTCAAAAGTAAGTCCAATATCGTTACTTTTTATGACTAATTCCATATCTGGAAAAGCACTTGCAATTACAGGAATCCCTCCTTGGATATATTCAAATACTTTGTTTGGAGCACAAAAATAATAGCTCAAACATACGTTTTCAATTGGCGCTACTCCTAGGTCAGCACTTTGAACAAAACTCGTTACTTCAAATGACTGAACGGGCCCAAAAAAGTCAAAACGATCGGCAACTTCATTATAATTTGCAACCGATTGCAGGTAGTTTTTAAATCCTTTGTCGCCTCCACCCAAAAACACTAAGTGAACATTGGGAACATATTTAATACTTTCAATAACCTTGTCTAGTCCTCTATTAAATGCTATTCCTCCAGAGTAAATAACCACTTTTTTATCGTCAGCAATATTTAGTTTTACTCTTAAGTTATTTTCATCCGATAACGGCATTTTCTTTTTCATGAAAGGAGCGTTCATGATAAGAGTTGGCTTTGCTATCGAGTAGGTTTCTGCTAAGTAATCAACTATTGATTGGCTCACAGTAATCACTTTATCACATTTTCTAATATGCTTTTGTTCAATTCTTGTTTCCACCTTATCAAACCACTTTGGAGTTGTAAAAGGACGGTTCTTATGAGTGTATAATTCATGCGAATCATAAATTAATTTGGCTTTGTACTTCCTAGAGATTTTAGAACCTAAAGGCAAAGTATTTAGATCGTGAGCGTGAACAAAATTGGGTACAAGTCCAGTTTGTTTTAGATTTTGTTTTGTTTTGTAATAATACCCTTTGTAGTTAAAAAACTTATTAATCACATTGAGTGTGAACCTAAGTGTACTCAGTGACTTTTTGTGATTTTTATAAGGATTGGCAATCTTATTATTCCCGTTTCCTGAAGATGGTTTTGCAACTTTCTTTTTATAAACTAGGTTTTTAAGTTTTTGGTAATTTTTGGTTCCCATAACTCTCCTATGAAAAGGAGTAAAGTCTAATCTGGTTAAGTAAACATTCTCTTTAAGAGTTTCTGTTTTTGGAATTCCCTCTCTCCAGAGTGAAAAAATATGGATGTCGTAACCATTTTCGGCCAGGGTAAACGCTTCTTTCAATACTCGAGAATCATTCTCGAAGTAGTTAAAAACTAGCATTACAATCTTTTTTCTTTCGTTTGCCATCACTGCGAAATTAAAACAATTATTTCTTTTGCCTGCTACATTTTGTCAATTGGTTATATTTGCTTGCATGTAAGTTGATGTTTTAACACAAATATGGATCACCAAACCGATACAAAAACTCTTTCTATAGTTATTCCTTGTTATAACGAACAGGGTTATATAGAAAACTGTGTGTTGTCGTTATTACAGAATGGTTATTCAAGTTCTTTAATAGAAATTTTGGTTGTAGATGGAGGAAGTACCGATGGTACAATAGAAAAAGTTAATTCATTAAGTTTAAAATATCCTCAAGTAAAATTACTGAACAATGAGAAAAAGAAAACTCCATTTGCTCTTAATTTGGGAATAGAAAAAGCAGCTAACGATTACTTAATAATTGCAAGTGCACATTCTTCTTTTGATAAAGGATATATTTCTACACTTTTTCGAGAAAAGGAGATCCATAATGCTGATGTAATTGGTGGAGTTATGGAAACAAAAGTCCAAAATTTAACTCCGACATCAAAAGCTATAAAAGAAGTGCTCTCCAATAAATTTGGAGTAGGAAACGCTTCATTTAGAGTAGGAATTGAAAAAGCTATGGAAGTAGATACAGTTCCTTTTGGGTTATATAAAACCGAACTAATGCGAGAAATAGAGGGATATAACCCAAAGTTAATTCGTAATCATGATATCGAGCTTTCCAAAAGACTATTAAAAAAAGGAAAACGAATAGTTTTAACACCAGCAACTAAGTGTTATTATTATGCTCGTGAATCCTACCAAAAGCTAGCTCAAAACAATTACCGTAATGGGAAGTGGAATTTATTTACAGTATTTATTACCAAAGATTTTAACTCATTAAGTTTAAGGCATTTTGTCCCTTTAGCATTTGTATTGTCAATTCTTTTACCACTGTTGGCTTCTTTATTTAACTCGCCTTTTGTTTATCTTTCTTTGATGATGTTAGGGATTTATTTATTCTCATTAATCCTCATTATTTTTAAAACTATAGATTTAAAAGGCACTACTTTCCTTCACATGTTAGCGGCTTTTATCACGCTACATTTTTCTTACGGAATAGGCTCTTTAGTTGGGTTAACGGGAATTTTTAAGAGAAACTAGTTGGCAGCTTCATGCTGTTTAAGTAGAGCAGAAACTTTATTGATTTTTAACGAATAAATCAATTTTCTGAACGGAAAAGCAAGCTTTACAATCAATCCAATTAAAGGTTTGTAAACGATATTTAACTTACAATATGCTTTGCGATATTTAAATTTTTGAATCACAAAATCTTGAACTGAAGTTTCGTGATAAAGAGTTTTAGCTCCCATATTTACAAACTTCATTTTTTCATCCACTAAATAATGTTTATCCATTTCGTAATGAAGCGCATAACTTGGGTATAACGATAAATAATCAGGATGATATTTGATGAAAGCGTAATTACAAGTTCCATTATTTATCAAGTTATTACTGTAAGCAATTGGCGTGTTAGTTTCTGTTTCCAAAACAACCCAGTATTCTCTTTTTTCAACCTCTCTTTGTACTTTTTCGAATCTCTCTCGGGTGATTGGAGTTAGCTCGTAACTATGCATTGAAGCCTCATAAATATCGTAACAATTTTCACGATAATATTCTTGAGACACCTTTTTTACTTCACAGTTTTTTAGTCCTTTTTTTACTTGATTTCTGGTATTTTTCGAGAACTTTTCAATAGGAATAAACTGATCTTTAATTACATACCAAAATTTAGAAAATTCTGGGTTATCGAATTCAGAAATAAATCGCGCTAAGTAGCATTTGTGCTTTTTTAGTACTTTTCTTAAGTCACTTTTAGAAATATCAACATCCTCATCTGGGGAGAACTTAGGAAAAAGCATGTTGTTGCTTTTCGTGAAAATATGGTCGTTAATTTGTATCAATTTCTTTGATTAGGAGCTTAAAATTAATCTTTTTGAAAAGGAATCAAATACTAAATCGCAATACTTTTCCCATTCCGTATTAAAAAACTTATTTTTACTCACTAGGAATATTAATCCAAATGAAACAATTTACCGAAGCAGTAGCCAGTGAGCTAAATGTAGAGCAAACTCAAGTTTTTCCTTATTGGAAAGGACGAGTAGGGCTGTATGCTTTGCTAAAAGCTATGCAAATTGGTAATGGAGATGAAGTTATTATTCCAGCTTTCACTTGTGTAGTGGTGCCTAATGCGATTATTTATTTAGGAGCAAAACCTATTTATGTTGATGTAAATAAGGAAACTTACAACACAACAATTGATAAAATAAAAGAAAAAACTACTGATAAAACTAAATGTATTTTAATTCAAAACACGTTTGGTTTATCAACCCAAGTTGAGGAGATTATTGTTTTTGCTAAAAGTAAAAACATCCCAACTATTGAAGATTGCACGCACGGTTTTGGAGGAACTTATAACGGGCAGCCAAATGGAACTTTTGCTGATGCTTCATTTTTTTCTACCCAATGGAATAAGCCGTTTTCAACTGGAATAGGTGGTTTTGTCTACGTTAAAAACACGAACTATTTATCTAAGCTAATAGATGTAAATAAAGGGTTAATAACTCCATCTTTTAAAGAGAAATTTATTCTTTCTTCATTAATTAAAGCCAGAAAATTACTATTAAATCCTTTTACTTATTCGACTTTATTAAAGCTTTATCGATTTTTGAGTAAAATAGGATTAGTAGTGGGTTCTTCCTCAAAAGAAGAAATCGAAGGGATAGAAATACCAGATGGTTATTTCAAAGGTTTTTCAGTTGTACAGGCAAAAACTGGTTTGAAAAAAATCAAGAAATTAGACCAAGTAATTGAAAACAGAATAGCTAATGCCAAGAAATACTCGAAATTTTTAGAATCTGAAGGGAGAACTTTTGTTTCTCAAAGTTTAGAAGAAAACCATTCTTTCTTAAAATATCCAATTCTGGTTAAAGACAGAGAAAAATTTAAACTCTTAGCCGAAAAAGCATCAATAAATTTAGGAGATTGGTTTATATCCATGATTCATCCGATTGAAAATAATTTAGAATTGTGGCATTTAGATGCAGATGAATTTCCAATTGCAAAAGAAATCTCTGAAAAAATACTTAATTTAGATACGGATACTAAGTCAATTGATAAAGTCCTTAAGTTTTTAGCCCAACACAAAGAAGAAATCTTGTAATCATGCAATTAATAGCTATTCGAAACATACTTGTATTTCTTTTTGTAGCCTGTTTTTTCTTTTATCCAAGATTACAAACTCTATTTATTTCACTTGCTTTTTTCCTTACTTTTTTCACAGGAGAGTTTTATGAGTTTAAAAATCGAGTACTTCAAAATCAAATTTCTTGGGTGTTCATTGCCTTTTTTACATTAGGTTTGGTTAGTTTATTATGGACCGATAATATGGCTGCAGGGTGGAAGGGAATAGAAATTAAATTTTCATTTATTGCTTTTGCCATTTTTCTCCCTTTGATTTTTAATGTAAAGAGTTTCAATTTCAGTCGGGTAATTAATGTTCTCACAATTTCTTCTTTAGTTTATGTTGCATTGTCTTTTGGAAGAGCTATTTACATCTATTCTGAAACTGGAAACTTCTCTACTTTATTAGGTTCCACTTTAGGATTCAGAATGTTTCAAGATGCTCCATTCGTTCATCCAACTTATGTTTCTTTCTATTTTTTAACACTTATTTTAATTTGGGGAAAGAACTTAATTGAGGGTGGGAAAGAACTATTTACTTCGTCTATTATTGGTAAAGTAAGTTTGCTTTTAGCTTTTTTCGTGTTTGTGTTTTTCTCTTCCTCCAAAGCAGGTTTGTTAGGTATGGGAATTGTTGTAGTTATGCTTTTGGCCTTATTTGCTAAACGAGAAAAAAAGACAATCCAGGCAATTGGATTTTTTGTTTTCTTTTTGATAGTTATGGTTGTAGGGATTTATAACACGAATCTTAAATTAAAATTTGAACAAGCATACATTGAATTAACCGATCCAAACCTTCAGCCAGATGCCAATTTAAAAAGTACAGGTGCTAGGATTTGGATTTGGAAAGCAACCAATGAAATAATTAAAGAAAACCCAATACATGGTGTAGGACTTGGCGATACAAGAGACGAGCTATCTACTAAGTACAAAAAAATGGGAATTAAATCTTTAGAGGGTTCTGATTTGGATTCGCATCAGCAATTTCTTCAAACATTTGCCACCCTTGGATTGCTAGGTTTTCTTTCTTTAAGTTTAATTTTTATTGTGATAATAATGACTGGTTGGAAACAAAAGAACTTTCTTCTTTTGGGAATTGGATTAATATATTTACTCTTTGGACTCACAGAGTCTATGCTCGAAACACAAGCTGGAGTTGTGTTTTTCACTTTTTTTGTGTTCTTTTTTGCTTCTACTAATAATCGTTTAAATAATACTAGTAATGAATAAAATAGTATTGTTTTTAATCAGTGTGATTCTAGTTAGTGGAACTCTTTTTTCTCAGAAGTTTAGTTTTATCAATTACTCTACAACCGAAGGTTTGGCTCAGAGTCAAGTAAAAGACATTAAACAAGATAGTCGTAAGTATTTATGGGTAGCTACATTGGATGGGTTAAGTAAATTTAACGGTAAATCTTTCCAAAATTTTTATGAGAAAGATGGACTAGCATCTAATAAGATCAGCAGACTATTTGTTGATAAAAAAGATAATGTTTGGGCAGTTACAACTTATGGAATTTCTATTGTTTCTGGAGATTCAATTCACGGTTTTGTTCATAATGAACAACTAGAAGATTATACTATTAAAGAGGTATTAATCCATGAAGATAAGCTGTGGATTTCTACAGCTGAAAATGGTGTTTTTTGTTTCAGGATAACCAATGATTATTTCAATCCTGAGTTAATAAGGCATTATTATCAACCGTTTTCTCAAGTTAAAATAAAAAAAATCGCTCAAATTAACTCAAGAATTTATGTGTCTACTAGTAAAGGGATAGCTACAATTCACAACTCTGAAGTTAAAAAACTAGATTTTTTAGAGGGTATTGATATTTCGTGGATTCAAGAAAACTCACTTGGTGAATTATGGATAAGCACTGTTGAGAATGGTCTATATAAGTATAGTAAAAGAAAGTTGGATTCTATTCAGCAAGAAAACTCAAACTTGCCCAATAATTACCTAACAAATCTTTTAGTAGATAGAAAAGATAGAGTTTGGGTTTGTTCTAGTTCAGGACTTACCGAAATATCTGAGGATGATGAAATAAACCATTATTTTGATAAAAATGGATTTGAATATGATCCAGAAGTAGTTTTTGAAGACTCTGAAGGCAATATTTGGATAGGAACTAACGGTAGCGGATTGGTAAAGTTCACAAACAAAGAATTTAAATACATAACAAAGAACAAAGAATTATATAGCGATAAAATTTTATCAATAGCTCAAGATCTAAATGGAGCAATGTGGCTAGGGACTTTTGGCGAAGGAGTATCTAGATTGAATGATAATAAGGTTTCGTCCTACAATGTTAGAAATTCCAATTTAGAAAACGATAATTTTTGGACGATTCTAAATGATAAAAACGAGAAGATATGGTTTGGAACCTCCAATGGTTTATCCTATTGGAACGGAACCAGTTTCACAACTTTCACTGAGTTAGACGGACTTCCAAATAATAAAGTGCAATCACTTTTTCAGGAAGTTTCTTCTGTAATTTGGATAGGGACTAAGAAAGGAGTTGCTTATTTGAAAGACGATAAGTTCATTAAAATTAATGATTTGTCTTATAAAAATGTCAGATCTATTGCTAGTACAGATGATGGATATTATTGGTTTGGAACTAGTGATGGACTTGTTCGCTATGATGGTTTTGAATCTCAATTAATTCAAGACTCTTTATTGTTGGATAATACTATTTACTCCATCAAAAACTATGGGAATAAACTATGGATAGCTACTCAAAAAGGTCTTATTTATTTTGATGGTAATGAATATCAAAGAATTAATTTTTCTCAGGAAAACTATCTTTCTTCAATCAATTTTCTACTTATAGATTCTGATAATTTTCTTTGGATAGGAACAAATAGAGGTGTTTTTACGATTAACCTTACCCAATATAACCAAGGGAGATTAGAGATAAACTCTTACACTACCAATAATGGGTTAATTTCTATGGAGACTAACCTAAATGCAATTTTTCAGGACTGGGATAACAATATTTGGTTTGGAACCAGTGAAGGAATAAATATTTTTAAAAGAGTAAAGAACCAAATAAATCAGCAAATAGTTCCTTCAGTCCATTTAACGGATGTTAAGTTATTTTTTGAAGATCAAAATTATCTAGATCAATTAAGGAAAGGCAAGAAAACTAAATTTAGTTACAAGAAAAACACGTTAACATTCTACTACCAATCCAATTTTTTTAAAGATCCAAGTGCAGTTAAATATTCCTATTTTCTTGAAGGTTCTGATGAGGCATGGACACCTATGGATGGGAATAGTTTTTCGAGGTATCCTAACCTTGCACACGGAAAATATATTTTCAAAGTAAAATCGACTATAGATGGAAAAAATTGGAGTGAAATAGATGAAGTAAGTTTTGAAATTACAGCTCCTTTTTGGCTTACATGGTGGTTTAGAATTTCTGTTCTGGTTGCATTATTTTTAGTAACTTTTTATTTTTTGAATAGGAGAAGAAAGGCTCTTAGGCAAGAAAGAGAAGTGGAATTGTTGAACTACAAAAACAAATTGATAAAGCTTGAACAGCAGTCCCTTAATTCGAGTATGAACAGGCATTTTATTTTTAATTCTTTAAATTCTATTCAGTTTTATATAAATAAAGAAGACAAACTTTCGGCTAACAGGTATTTGTCTAATTTCTCTAAGTTAATACGTAAAAACCTTGATAGTTCTTCTGCAGAGGACAATCTAATTCCACTCTCCGAGGAGATTGAAAGACTAACGCTTTATCTCTCTTTAGAAAACATGAGATTTAAAGAAAAGTTTACTTACGAAATAAATATGGATCCAGATGTAGATGCTGAAATGACGAAAGTGCCAGCAATGTTCATGCAGCCATTTATAGAAAATAGTATATGGCATGGGGTTTTACCAATGGAAGTGCCAGGAAAAATAACCATTGATGTTTTTAAGAAAAACAATAAAACTCATTTCGAAATAACAGATAACGGAATAGGGATAGACGAGAGTATTAAGAATAAATCTCAAGAACAAAACGAACATTCATCCAAAGGGATGAAAATAGCAACCAATCGAATTGAACTATTACAAAAAGTAATTCAGAAAGAAATTTCTATCCAAGGACCTTTTCAGATAAATGAAAATGAAAAAATACTTGGGACCAAAGTGGTGATTATTTTCGGATAATATTCACTGAAACCTAAGAAAATCAATTCAAAACTTTCGTGTGCAATAAAAAAGTAGCATCTTTATATTTCCAAATAAGAAGAGTATAATTTTGTGCTCTTATGTAAACGAATTTGCAAATAAAATGGACAAATTTTCTTTTTTAAGTAACGGAGATGTTAATGCCTTCGAAGACCTTTATGAAAAATTTAAACAAGACCCTTCCTCAATAGATACAGGCTGGGCAAGATTTTTTGAAGGATTCGAATTTCAAAAAGCCAATTACGAAGATTCCGATAGTGGATTTTCCGAAAATATGGGCAAAGAGTTCAAGGTGCTAACTCTTATCGAAGATTATCGTCAAAGAGGTCATCTGTTTACCAAAACAAATCCTGTAAGAGAAAGAAGAAAATATTCTCCAAGTCTGGATATTGAAAACTATGGGCTTACTGAAGCAGATAGGAATACTGTATTTCAATCAGGAGAAACTACTGGAATTGGACCAGCAACACTTAACCAAATAATAGAGCATTTAGAACTTACATATTGCCAATCAATAGGAATTGAGTACATGTACATTCGTGCCCAAGATAGACTAGAATGGTTAAGAAATAAAATTGAGCTTAAAAATAGGATTCAATTTAATAAAGAAGAAAAAATACACATTCTTCACAAGCTTAATCAATCATCTGAGTTCGAAAACTTTCTTCAAAAGAAATTTGTTGGGCAAAAAAGATTCTCAATTGAAGGAGGAGAATCATTAATTCCTGCATTAGATGCCCTTATCGAAAGAGGAGCAGAGATGGGGATTAAGGAGTTTGTAATGGGTATGGCACACAGAGGAAGACTTAATGTGTTAGCTAATATCTTTAACAAACCAATGGAGAAAATCTTCAGTGAGTTTGAAGGAAAAGATTATGAAGACGAGAATTTTAGTGGAGATGTAAAATACCACTTAGGTTGGTCATGCGATATAAAAACAGATGGAGGGAAAGACGTGCATTTAACACTTTCTCCAAATCCATCACACCTTGAAGCTGTTGCACCTGTTGTGCAGGGTATCACAAGAGGAAAAATAGATAAATATTTAAAAGAAGAGTCTAAAATTGTACCTATTATTATTCATGGAGATGCTGCAGTAGCAGGTCAAGGAATAGTATATGAAGTACTTCAAATGGCTCAATTAGATGGGTATAGAACAGGAGGTTCTGTTCATGTTGTGATAAATAACCAAGTAGGGTTTACTACTAATTATTTGGATGCACGTTCAAGTACTTATTGTACTGATATTGCGAAAACAACTTTAGCGCCAGTTTTCCATGTAAATGGAGATGATCCTGAAGCCGTAGTTCAAACTATGACAATGGCATTAGAGTACCGTCAAAAATTTAAAAGAGATGTATTTGTAGACTTATTATGTTACAGAAAGTATGGTCACAATGAAGGAGATGAGCCTAAATTTACTCAACCTAAATTGTACAAAGCTATTTCAAAACACCCTAACCCAAGAGAAATTTATTTAGATAAACTTTTGGCGGATAAAGTTATCTCTGAGGAAGAAGCGGCCGAATTAAAAGCCAAATTTACAGAGGTTCTTGAAGATGATTTTGGAGCATCAAAACAAATAAAAAAGGCAAGTGTAAAACACTTTTTAAATAGAACTTGGAAAGATTTTAAGCACGCAAAAGGAGAGGAGTTGTTTGAAACAGTAAACACCAAAGTTGCTAAGAAAAAATTATTGGAGCTAGGAGACAAGCTATCCACATTGCCAGAAGGAAAGAAGTATTTCCGTAAGATTGTGAAGTTAATGAAGGACCGAAAGGAAATGATTAACTCAGATAAATTAGATTGGGGAAGTGCAGAAATGTTGGCCTACGCTACTTTATTAGATGAAGGACATGCAGTTCGTATTTCTGGACAAGATGTAGAAAGAGGAACATTTTCTCACAGGCATGCTGTTGTAATTACAGAAGATGCCGAGGAGGAAGTAACTACTTTGAATCTATTAAACGACAAACAAGGTAAATTCACTATTTACAATTCTTTATTATCAGAATACGGAGTACTAGGATTTGAATATGGTTATGCATTTGCAGTACCTAAAGGCTTAACTATTTGGGAAGCACAATTTGGGGATTTCTTTAATGGAGCTCAAATTATGATTGACCAATTTATAGTAGCTGCCGAAGAAAAATGGGGAGTAAGTAACGGATTAGTTATGTTATTACCTCACGGATATGAAGACATGGGAAGTGAGCACTCAAGTGGAAGAATGGAAAGATTCCTACAACAATGTGCAGACGACAATATTCAAATAGCGAATTGTACAACACCAGCTAACCACTACCATTTATTAAGAAGACAAATCAAAAGGAATTTCCGTAAACCATTAATCGTGTTTACACCTAAGAAATTACTGAGGTATCCTAAAGCTATTTCTACTATTGATGAATTGGCAAAAGGAAGTTTCCAAGAAGTAATGGATGATCCAACTGTTGATGCTAAGAAAGTGAAAACTATAGCTCTTTGTTCAGGAAAAATCTATTATGATGTACTAGAACAAAAAGAAGCGCAAGGAAAAGGAGATCATGTTGCACTAGTAAGATTAGAGCAAATTTATCCTTTCCCAGAAAAGCAGATTGAAGCAATTATAAAGAAATACGGTAAAGACAAGAAATATGTTTGGTTACAAGAAGAACCAGAAAATATGGGAGCTTGGACATTTATCATGAAGAAAACAAGAAATTACGAAGTAAGGTTTGATGTGATATCAAGATCAGAGTCAGGTTCGCCAGCAAGTGGTTCGCCAATTGCCTCCAAATTGAGACACCAATCATTGATTACTCGACTATTTGAAACAAAATAATCCTAACGAGATAAAGTAAACCATTATGTTAGAAATGAAAGTGCCTTCACCAGGCGAATCGATATCAGAAGTAGAAATTGCGGAATGGCTAGTAGAAACTGGCGATTGGGTTGAAAAAGACCAAGCAATTGCTGAGGTAGACTCAGATAAAGCAACTCTAGAATTACCAGCAGAAGAAGCCGGAATTATTACGCTCAAGGCGGAAGAAGGAGATGCTGTAGCAGTAGGTGCAGTTGTATGTTTAATTGATACAAAAGCAAAAAGACCTGCGGGAGCTGAAAAACCAAAAGCTGAAGCTAAGGTAGAAGAGAAAAAGGAAGAAGCGCCAGCTCCAAATCCTAATCCAGTAAAAGCAGCTGAACCTGCTAAAAAGGAAACGTATGCTAAAGACGTACCTTCTGTTTCTGCAAAGAAATTGATGGATGAAAATGGTATTTCTAAAGTTACAGGAACAGGACCTGACGGAAGAGTACTTAAGCAAGATGTTGTAGCTGCAATGGCAGGTGGATTTTCATCCGAAGCTGCAAGCGGATGGGGAGGAACTCGTGATAAGAAAAATGTAAAAATGAGTATGCTACGAAGAAAAGTAGCAGAAAGATTGGTTGCTGTAAAGAACGAAACAGCAATGCTTACTACGTTTAACGAAGTAGACATGAAACCAATCATGGATATTAGAGCTAAATATAAAATGAAATTTAAAGAACAATTAGGGGTGAATTTAGGATTCATGTCGTTCTTTACAAAAGCAGTTACCGAAGCTTTAAATCACTTTCCGGCAGTAAATGGAATGATTGATGGAAAAGAAATGATATTGCATGATTATGCAGATATTGGTATTGCTGTATCGTCTCCAAAAGGATTGATGGTGCCTGTAGTAAGAAATGCAGAAACTATGAGTTTGGCTGAGATTGAAGCTGAAATCAAGAGATTAGCAATTAAAGCAAGAGATGGTAAAATGTCGATTGAAGAAATGACAGGAGGAACATTTACAATCACCAATGGTGGAGTATTTGGATCCATGCTTTCTACACCAATAATAAACCCACCACAATCTGCAATATTAGGAATGCACAACATTGTAGAAAGAGCAATGGTAGTGGATGGAGAAATAGTTATACGTCCAATTATGTACGTAGCGCTTTCTTACGATCACAGAATTATTGACGGGAAGGAATCTGTTGGATTCTTGGTAAAAGTGAAAGAAATGCTTGAAAATCCTGAAAAAATGTTGTTTGGAGCTAAAGACCCAGTTGAGGTTTTATTAGGACTTTAACATATTTTACAATAACCCACATGGTACTTTAAGAGTAAAAGGCGTTTAATTTATTAAACGCCTTTTTTTATGTCCAATAAATACCTTTTTATCCTGATTTTAGTGTGTTCAATTTTAGTCAGTTTCACTTTTATTTTTTTAAAAGTTAATAATCTAGAAGACCTTAAAGAACCCGAATTCAAACCCGAATACGAAGCAGACTTTTTTAACTTTCCTGTTGGTAAGCCAGCCGGAACTGATTATGGAGATTCTATATTTAGTATTGCAAACGGGTTAGTAACTTTTGCCAAAGACGTAAAAGGAGGTTGGGGACAAGTGATTAGAATAAAGCATAAATTCAAAGGAGAATATTACGAATCATTATATGCACATTGTAGTAAAATGGAAGTAAAGGTGGGCGATTGGATTAATAGAGGATTTCACATTGGTAATATTGGTGATTGTAATGGTAAATACTTAGCTCACCTTCATTTTGAACTTAGAGATAGTATGGATATGCCAATAGGTGGAGGTTATTCATCTGAAGAAAATGGATACTTAAATCCTACTGAGTTTATACAATACAATTACCGATAATGGACTCAAAGCAACACTTTATCGATTGGCTATTTAATAATTGGAATTATTAACCGACATTTGCTTAATTGTATAAGAACTAAAATGAAAAAACGACTATTCATCACAATTTTATTAATATTTCCAATATTGGTATTTGCTCAGCAGCCTCCAGGAAATGGAATGTTGTTCGATGGTAATTCAGATTATTATACTGTTAATGATAATTCCTCTATTGACATGAGCGGAAACTTTACAATTGAAGCTTGGATAAATCCTTGTGACACTGTTGGACATAAAATGATTTTGACAAAACTTTGGTGCAATGGAGCTCAGGGGTCTTTTTATTTTTCATTTAATAACGGTCAACTTACTTGGGCTTATAATGCAAATGGCTCTTGTGGAGGAAATGCAGTTAATTATTACAGAAGTAATGCTTCTATTGTTAGAAATAATATTTGGCAACATGTTGCTGTAGTCCATACACCCACATCTGTTACTTTATATTATAATGGAATCCAAATAGCAGGTTCATTAATAGGAGGTATTTACACAGGATTGTTAGCCAATTCAAACCAACCATTAAGAGTTGGTACTTATAGATGGTTAGGAGGTTCATACGGAGCTTTTTTTAATGGAAGAATGGATGAAATTAGGATGTGGAATACTGCTTTAACTGCATCACAAATCTTATCAAGATATAATGGACCGTTATTTGGGACAGAGGCTAATCTTCAATTGTATCATAATTTTGAATCAATATCAGGTACAACTATCAATAATTCTTCTGTAGTAACTGGAGCTATTAATAATGGTACTAATATTAGGGGCTTAGTTCGAACAAGACCTAATTTATTAGATTATCCAAATTCATTTTCTTTGGGTAGTGATACTATTCTTTGTGATTCAATTTCCTTTTCTCTGACTATTCCATTACTTTATTCTGGTTATTTATGGAGTGATGGAACAACCAATAATATTAAGCCCATAGTTAATTCTGGAACTTATATTGGTAGTGCTTTTAGAGACTTTTGTTTTACTTCAGATACAATTTCAATCTCATATATTGATTGCGATAGCGTTCCTATTGATACAACATCTCCACCCATTGATAATTGTGTAGTACAATTTCTAATGCCTAATGTATTTACCCCAAATAATGATGGAGTAAATGATTTGTTTATACCTGTAGCCTATGATTGTTTATCATTATTAGATTTTAAAATCTATAATAGATGGGGTCAATTAATTTATTCTTCCACTTCTAAAATAGAATGGAATGGAAGAGCAGAAAATAGAGAAAAGGTTAGTGAAGGAACCTATTTTTGGATTATTCAGCACAAGGATAGAGATGGAGTTGAGACCTACGGAAAGGGGTTTGTTTCTGTCTTTAATTAATTTGTCAAAAATTTACGTTTAAATTCAATTGCGAAATATTATTTTTCACTAATATTATCAAGAATTAAAAAACTAAGTATTGCCAAAATGAAAAGAGTAATTGTTGACTACATTAAAATTCCTGATGAGATTCTTCAGAAACTAGTAGAAAAATATCCTTTAGGATATAAAAATAGAGATATTGTTACTTTTACAAACGCTAAAGGCGAAAAAGTAGAGGCAGTTGAGTTAAGTACTGAAGACACCATTTACTTAGTAAAAGTAAGTCAGAAATTAGAGGATATAATGGATGACTACGAAATTGATGAAGAAGAAGAGGATGATGATTTTATAGATGATGGTGCATCAGAAGATATTGAAGGAATGGATGAAGAAAAGGAAGATGATAGTTTTGCTGACGATAAAGAGGATTAACAAATCAATTTAAATGAAACCAGTTGTTTTAAAAAAAAAAGATTCTATAATCATACTCTCTCCATCTGGTAGAGTTGATGAGGAAAAAGTAAGAGAAAACTCAAAAATTTTAGAGTCATGGGGACTTAAAGTAGAGTTTGGAATTTACACTTTTGATATACACAATAAGCTTGCAGGGAAAGATGAAGACAGAGCTTCAGATTTGCAACAAGCACTGGATAATCCTAACATAAAAGCAATTTTTTGTTCAAGAGGAGGATATGGTTTGGTAAGAATTATTGATCAATTAGATTTTACCAAATTCAAACAAAATCCTAAATGGATTGTTGGATTTAGTGATGTAACTGTTTTACATAATCACGTTCACACTCATACGGGAATAGCTACTTTGCATGCGCCTATGGCAAATAGTTATGATATAACACCAGAAATTGCTTTAAACTCCTTAAAGGAGTCTCTTTTTGAAGATAACTATCAATTGGCAACTCCTTTGAGCAATGAAACTATTGTTGGTGGTAACTTAGCGATTGTATATAGTTTATTGGGAACAAACTCTGATATTGATACGGATGGAAAAGTCTTGTTTTTGGAAGAGATTGGTGAATATGCTTATAACATAGATAGAATGATTCATGGCTTGAAAAAAGCAGGTAAGTTTGATAATCTTAAAGGATTATTAGTGGGTCAATTTAGCGGAACTAAGGATGATGAGTTTGGTTATTCTGTGAAAGAAATAATTGAAAATTGCACCCAAGAATTTGATTTCCCTATTTATTACGACATCCCAGTTGGGCACGTAGATGATAATAGAGCTTTGGTTTTAGGAAATTAACTTAGTTCTCTTTTTTTATTAAATAGTTTACGATAAATAATAAAACTAGTCCTATGGTTACAATCCAAACTACAAAAAAAATATCTGGATAATATTGGTATAGAAATATCGAACTTGTAGTTAATAGGACTAAGGGCAAGTTAAAGATTAATTTTTTGTAATCTACTTTAACTTTTGTCAGTTTACTTAGAATGATACTTAGGAAGTAAGTAATACCTAATCCCCAAATAAAAGCAATTGACAGTACTTTTAGTACGTAAAGAATTGTGAAATTTTGGAAACCAGTTTTTAGATACTCAAAAAGTAGAATAACTAAAAAAATACCTATAGGTCTATAGTAGTTCTTCAATTATTCCACATTAGCTTTATAAGCCTGCATTATTTCCTTTGTCCTATTATTGTATACAAATGCTACTACTTCAAAATGAGTTGGATCCCATGATGATTCAGTAACTATGTACGAAGAAGGCCAAATTGCTTTATCTCCAACTGCATTACTTCCACCAGTAATAATAGTTTCTCCCAAATAATTATTCATGCTTTTTCTTAATACGTGTTTATGAATGTAGTCAGGTATATCACCAGCAGAATAAAAAGGATACCCACCAGCTCCACTATATAATTGCCAATCGATTATGCTATCTTCTAGTAGCATAAACACAATGCTGTGATCATCTGCTAAAGTTGATAATACTTCAGTTTCAGCATAGGCACAAACTAAACTTTTGGATGCAATATAGTTTGCTTTTACTTGAATATTAACCACTGGTACATCATCAATAAGCTTCCTTACTTGCTCATTAAAAGGAGTTAAATAATTAATTTGAAATCTTGCAGGATTATTAAAAGTGTCTATTCTGTTTATCATTATTGAGGGTAATCCAATAACTCCTCCGTAAGCTGTCCAAATATCTGTTCCTCCTGGAGTTCTAAAATCTGTTTGATATTTTGGAGCTTTAGAAGGGTCTGGAGCGGCAAACTGATCTACCACATGAACTGCTACAGGAATAATTTGTTTGCCAATATTACCCTTAATTGTGTCAATTTGGTATGCAGCGGCTGGGCAATTATTACATCTAAACCCAGTAAAATCTTCTATTATTACATTTCTTTTGGTATTTGTGTTGGGAGCAAAAGTAGGCTCTACACAACTTGGATCCACAATTATTGCATCACCTAATGGGTTTTCTACATAATCACAAGAGAAGGCTGCAAATAGAGCTATAAGTATTACAAGATTTTTCATTTTTAAATATTTTAATATTAAATATACAACAGATTTTTTTTAAAAGGTACTAGTTAATGAAAACGTAATCCCGTTTGATGCAGGAACAACCCTACAAACACCCCCTACACAAAATATCCCAGCTCTCTGTCTTCCATAACTCAAAGTAAATCTATTGGCTTTTTTTATGTAACCTACAGATCCAAATAAATAGTGAATTCTTTGAGTAGTGTTGTCATTTCCATAATTGTATTGGTCCAACACAGCAAAAAACCATCCTGGAGAAATGGTATATTCTACAAGTCCAGTAACCCAGTTTCCTTGATCTTTGTAATAAGGTTTGTTTTTATTTGTGCCAAGGTGTTGAGCCTCAAACCTCAATGATTTTTTTGAGTTAAACTTGTAAGTAAAGTCTAATACGTGAATACTAGCATTAACTACACCAGTCCCAACTTTCCCCTCTATCAAATCTTTGTCATACCTCATGTTGAAATACGAATAAGTAAATCTCGCTTTAGGCGATAATTTTCTTTTTAATTCAACATTAAAATCACTAAAGTAGACTCTTTTATCAGGACGAAAAAATCGAGTTGTATACCCTTGTCTAGTTACAGTATTGTTTGCATCAGTAGTACTATCTAGAGCAAAAGCAGATGACCAGTTTACCGAAATATAAGTAGCGTATTTTCTTAAATTAAATGGTTTAGTTCCATCTTCATTCTTTTTTTTCTTCACCTTATTTAATTTGTACGAAACATCTCCCTGAAATGCAACTTCACCATTTGGCTGAACTGCATAAGGATATAGTGTAGCAGGTAAATTATAAGTATGCTGTTTAGTTGTAGCTGGAATGTAATTGATAAAAACGTTTTGTTGCCCTTGATTTCTGTCGGATCTATAACTCATGTTATCAATTGTCTTAGCTGTAAACGAAGCTCCAAACCCTTTCATAGAATAAGCACTGTTTATGATTAATCCTCTTCCTTTTTTATAGATAAAGTTATTATCAGCCGAAGGATCGTTTATCTTTTCTACGTATTCACCACCTAGTGAAAAACCACCTCTGTATATATTTATTCTACCGGCATAAGAACCAACATTCTCTGGTAAAATTAAACTTTGATTATCATCTGCTTGATACTTGCTCACAAAACTACCACCTAATACAACTCTAGTTTTTAATTTATCTAAAGAATCGGATAATTCGTTCAATACAACTTCTCCATCAACTCCTCTTACAATTCCAGGTCCTTGGCTAAAGAATAATCTCTGTTTTCCGTACACACCTTTTAAGTATACACCTCGGTAAGGATTGTATTTAACTCTAAATCCATCCATGGCATTATCATATCCTAAACCTCTTTCTTCGTAGGCTCTTAAAATCATTCCACTTCCAAATTGCTCGTAGAAATTTCCTGCTGTAACTTCAATTCCATCAAGTGTATAAGATGCATACCTATAACCTATTCCTGTTCCTCTGTATCCTTCTGGAAATCCTAAAAGAGCGTTTAAATAGGATTCGTAACGAACACCAGCAGAAAAATTTCCTTTAGTAAAATTGATGTTTGCAAATCCATTCATCAACATTTTTTCTGGTACTGGTGGGGCTCCAATTATTGTATCGGGGTTGTAATACTGAACATCAGTTTGGATGTTTCCGTGAATTTGAGCTTCCTCAGAGTTTTGGGTGTACGAAGCAGTGTAAATAACTGACAGTAAAACGGCTAGAGCTGTTTTTTTCATAGTTTGATTTTGTTGTAATGCTAAATTTAAGGATTTTAACCTAACAGAGAAAAAATACGAGTAAAAATTGAAGAATAATATGCCCGTCTACCAAGAATGAAAAATAGAGTTCTTGTTTCTGGGGAAAAGAATTACGGATTAATATCCAAGCCAAAACGAAAGAGATAAAGAGTCCAAACAACAGAAGGTAGGTAGTTAGAAAAAACAATGTAATTAAAGCTATAATCAAACTAATTTGCCCAACTAGTTTAGAATTAGGTATTCCAACCCATTGTGGAATAGTTTTTTGATGATCTTCATCAATGCCAATGTCTCTAATGTCAAACGGAATAGTGATGGCAAGGATGTAAAAAAATATCCAATTAGTGTTTTTAATTATGAGAGAAATCGGAGCTTCATTCATAAATAATGTAGGAATTAACCCACAAGTTATTGCCCAGCTCAAAGAGATGAGAATTATTTTTAAATAGGGAAGTCCTCTAAAATTTTTCAGTGAATATCCTACAGATATTAATCCCAATATGGCTAACCAAAACCCAAGGAAGGGATAGTTAAATATTGGAATTGTAACAAGAGCTCCAACAGATGATGCGATTAATAATCCTTTCGCTATTATTGAGTTATTGGATATCCAGGCATTAGGAGATGAGGCTTTTATTTGCTTTAGTCGAGCAACTCTTTGTAAATTATAAGAGAAAAGAGTGCTGAAAAAAACGAATAATAAATAATTGAAATTAGGTTCTATATTGTTTATTGCAAAAACTAAATAGGCTAAAAAGGAAGCTCCAAAAGAAATCCATAGGTTTGAATACACTATGAATTTTAAGATTTTCATTTGTTTCGAATTACATAAATCTGACTAGAATATTCTCCGTTTTTAGCTTTAAGATTAGAAATTAATCCGTACCAAAATCCTTTAATATAAACCCCTAAGCTGTTTTTAACTCCGTTTTTATATTTTTCGCTTTCTAAACTAATCCAGTAAGCATCAAATTTCATTGGTTTAATATCTACCACTTCCATATCAAACTGAGCAAAAAGATCTTTTACATTTTGAGGTCTAAAGTGATATAAGTGAATAGGTAAATCATAAGCCGACCAAAAATCTTGATAACGTTTTTCGTCATGTGATGCACAGTTAGGAACTGCAACTAAAAGAGTTCCGTCTTTTTTTAGTTTTCCTTTAATAGTCTGAATATCCTTTTTTAATTGATATACATGCTCCAATACATGCCACATTGTAATTACATCATATTCCTCTTTCTCTTCATTGTCGTTTACAGTTGTGGCTATTTTCTTACCAAGTGTTTCCTCGATATGCGCTCTAGAAGTATCATCAAGTTCAACCCCGTTTACATCCCATCCTTTCTCGCTTACAAAGTTTAAGAACACTCCGTTTCCAGCACCAACATCTAGTAGTTTTTTAACATTTCCAACTTTGCTTATCAATCTGAATTTACTTCTGATGGTAATAAACCTAACCATGTGAAAAAGAGTGTTAATCAATCCTTTTTTGGTTCCAGTATGCGAAATGTAATTTTCAGAAGCATAGTATTCACCAATCTCATTTTCAGCTGGTAAAGGAGAAGTATATCTCATTGTGCACGAAGTACATTCCTTAACAGTAAAAGGCTTCATGTTAATCCTAAAGTTTCTACTCTCAAGATGAACTTTGCTTTCAGTACTATTACAAACCGGACAATTGGTAGTTTCTATCATTCTCGGTTATTTTTGAGCAATGTAAAATAAATCTAAGCTATCGTCATTTACCTCTTGTGTGTAAAAATCATCTACAGTAATAGAAGCTGACAAATCATTGTCTTGTTTGTGCATTTTACTTCTGTTTCTGTCGTTCATGTAATCATAAATCCACTGAAGCGATTTTCTTGGTAATCTGTATTGAAGATTAAAAATATCGAAACGCATAATTTTGTTTACGTTCTCCTTATTTTTTTCGTAATACTTCATTACTTTTTCATTTCCATGAACACCTCTAGCATCTACATTCGAGAAATAATTTAACATCAAATCTTTCAATTCTTGCTTTTTATATTCTCTAATATGCCAAGGATTTCTACTAAGTGTAGTCTTAATATTTGGAGTAGTACAAATGAATTTCCCGCCAGGTTTAAGCACTCTACTTATTTCTTTTAAATACTCTTTGTCATCTTCAATATGCTCAATTACTTGAAAAGAGAATACAAAATCGAATGTATTATCTGGAAAATCTAATGCTGGAACAGTCATTTTTACAAACTCAACATTATTAAACTTTGTTAAATCAATATCAGTTACGTATTGATCGATAGTAGTTAATTTATCTACAAAAGGGGCTATTTCTTTCACTCCATAACCTTCTCCAGTACCTATTTCCAAAACATTTCCTTTAACTATATCTTTTGCTTCGTAGTATGCTTTTAAACACCTCTGAAACACATAGTTATTCACATCTTTAAGGGATACTCTTTCTGCTGTATTGTCTGACATCTTTTGTTCTAATTTTTTTAATCTCGCAAATATAATCAATTAGCAACAATTAAATCTCAACCCTTTCAAAAGCTATAATATAATTTATAACCTTGGGTATCGAATCAAATTATTAATTCTTTATATTTGCTCAACAAAAAATAAAAGTATGGATTTTAAAAAGTCGAATAACATTGTTGGGATGTTTGTGTTGATAGTAGCATCATTTGTGTTTCTTTCAACAGTAGAGCCAAGTACCAGCCTTTGGGATTGTGGTGAATACATTTCTACCTCTAATAAATTAGAAGTTGGTCACCCACCAGGAGCACCTACATTTATGATGATTGGAAGATTGTTTTCTGCCTTTGTAAGTCAAGAAAATGCTGCTTACATGGTAAATTCTCTTTCTGCATTAAGTAGTGCACTTACTATTTTGTTTTTGTTTTGGACAATTACGCATTTGGCAAAAAAGATCATTCTTAAAGACGAAGAACTACTAGATAAAGGCTCTATTATCGCAATTATGGGAGCTGGAGCTGTAGGAGCATTTGCCTACATGTTTAGTGATACATTTTGGTTCTCTGCAGAGGAAGGTGAAGTATATGCTATGTCCTCCTTTTTTACTGCTTTATCATTTTGGGCGATATTAAAATGGGAAGATAATTCTGAGAAAATATCTTCTGATAGATGGATAATATTAATTTTCTTTTTGATTGGAATTTCTGTTGGTGTTCACTTACTTAATTTACTTGTGATACCAGCTGCAGCATTTGTTTACTACTTCAAGAAATATGAATTTACAATCAAAGGGTTTTTACTTACTGGAGTAACTTCAATTGTTATTTTAGGATTACTTAACTCAGTATTTTTTCCAAAAACGCTAGCATTAGCCGATTATTTCGAGAGAACATTTAACGGAATGGGAATGGGCTTTAATACAGGAACATTAATTTTCTTCTTTTTATTAGCTGCTATTTTGGGAGGTGTAATTTATTACGCTCACACTAATGGACAAAGATTACTTCACACTATTACAGTATCAGTAACAGTTCTAATTATTGGATTCTCAACTTTTGCAATGATTGTGGTTCGTTCTAATGCAAACCCACCATTGGATGAAAACAATCCAGAAACGATACCTTCATTAATGTCATATTTTGGCCGTGAACAATACGGAGATTGGGCATTGATAAACGGAGAATATTGGAATTCACCTGAAAAAGGGAACACTGGAAAAGTAAAAGGATATAAATATTTTCAAGCTTACACGGTTAAGTTTAAAGGAAAAAAATATTCTTTTCAATCACAATTTGATGCTGAAGAATTTATCACTAAAAGAGCAAAACAACCTAACTTAGAAATTAACGAAGAGTACATAACCACTGGTGAAAAGTTTGAACAAAAATTCCCAGAAAAAGATCCAAGGACAGGTGAAAGTTATGACAATCAGTTCGTACTTTTCCCAAGAATGTTCGACAGAAGGCCAGGGAAAATTAAAGGGTACATGTATTGGTCTAATTACAAAGGAAATCCAAATATTAAAGCTGCAAGCCCTAAGGTTTCTGCAGGAAAAGGAGTCTTTAAAGATCCTTACATCCCAACAAGCGGAGAAAACTTCACTTACTTTAAGGATTACCAAATGGGATGGATGTATTTCAGATATTTCATGTGGAATTTTGCAGGAAGACAAAATGATATTCAAGGACATAATACCTATTACCAAGGTGATGGTATGATTTATAAAGGTGCTTTAACTAGAGGAAACTGGTTAACAGGACTTAACTTTATTGATAAAGAAAGAGTTGGTACACAAAATGATTTACCAACAACAATGAAGTCATTTGAGGCTTATAATACGTATTACTATTTACCATTAATTTTAGGATTACTTGGACTAGTATTTATGATTGTAAGAGCACCAAAAGATGCCTTCTCTACCTTCTTATTGTTTTTCTTTACAGGATTAGCAATTATGATTTACCTAAATCCAAGGCCAGAAGAACCCCGAGAAAGAGATTATGCAGTTGCAGCCTCTTTTTATGCGTTTGCAATTTGGATAGGAATGGGAGTTTTGGCAATATACAGATGGGCTAAAGTAACCGATATGAAACAATTTAGAATTGGAGTAATAGCTGTTTTAGGGGCTGGTGTTTTATTCTACTTAGTAGAAACATTAAATGGAGGAAACCATGTAGCATCCTATTCTTTATTATTCATGGGAGTTGTTGCAATTGCTATGATAGTAATTTCTATGTTGGTTTTCAAAGGATCTAAAAATGCTGTAGCACTTGCAGGATTGGCTACTGTTTTAGGATTAACCGCCCCCGTCATAATGGGCGTCCAGAACTGGGACGATCACGATAGAAGCGATAGATATTTTGCTAGGGAAATAGCAAAAAATTATTTAAACTCTTGTGATAAGAATGCTATACTATTATGTTTTGGTGATAACGATACATTCCCATTATGGTATGCACAAGAAGTTGAAGCAATAAGAACCGATATGAAAGTAATGAACTATAGTTTATTAAGTTCCGATTGGCATTACAACCAACTTAAGAGACAAACTTATGAAGCTCCAGCAGTAAACACTATTTTGGATGAACCAGAATTTAGAGCTGGAACAAGAGATTTAGTAATTTTTGCTCCAAACAAACAAGCAATATCTGCTAAGGATTTGATGCTGTATATGAAGAGAGGAAAAGATTTAAATCCTCAAGATTCTAGATATGGTTATTCAAGAATTCCTTATAACAAGATATATGTGGATGTGGATAAAGCTGCTTGTTTAAAGAGTGGGTTAGTAAGACCAGATCAAGCAAATTTAATGGTTGATAGAATTGAATGGACATTGTCTGGAAGATTCATGACTAAAGCCGATTTAGCAATAATTGATATGTTAGCTGCTTACAAATGGGATAGGCCAATTTGTTTCACATCAACAGGTATTCAAGGAGCTAATAGAGGAATTAGTAGATATCTTCAGCCAGAAGGAATGACGGCTAAGTTTGTGCCAATCATTAAGCCAGCTCACAACAGAGAAAAAATGTATTCTTTGCTTATGGGTGAAGAAAAAGACGTGAATGGTGTTGAGGGTAATGACGGATTTAACTGGGGTAATATAGAAAAAGAAGAAGTATTTGCTGATTATTACACAATGAGAATGATACGTTCTGCTCGTATGCACTACATGCAGTTAGCTGAGTCGTACATTAATGCTGCTACTAATCTAGAAAGAAGACAATCTACAGACACAAGTGGACAAGATATTGCTACTTCAGTAAGTGAGTATCGCCAAAGAGCTGTAAATGTTCTAGATAAATCACTTGAATCATTTCCTTTAGAATCATGTAAGATAGATGAGTTATCTAACTACACAGCAATGATGTATTACAGAGCTCTTGATACTGTTAAAGGTAAAATGAGATGTCAGCAGTTGGCAGATTACTACAGTGAAAACATCACTTATTTTGCTAATCAGAATAATGATTACATCCAAAAAATGTACATGGAAATAGGAGATTTTGTAAATCACTTTGAAACTTTAAAGCAAGGAAGTAGTGACAATTCGTTTGACTTGAAAACTATGAACCCTGATGGATATGCTAAATTAGCAGGAGCAATAAACAGAGCAGCTCAAGAAGATAAAAACTTTGCTTCTATTCTTAAAAGAGACATTTCTGCAATGTATCGTTCTGGTAAAATGGGAGCTTTCCCTCCAGCTTTTTATGCAGATGCAGTTCCAGGATTAATGCCTAAGAGATAATATAATTACAACTAACAAAATATAAGGTGAGCCCAAAAAGCTCACCTTTTTTTATGGAAATATATTCCTATATTTTTTACTTTTGAAAGATTAATATAAACACCATCAATTATGAGTTTTAAAGACCTAAATTTTAGTAACAAAAAAGTACTAGTAAGAGTAGATTTTAACGTTCCCTTGGAGCCAGATACTTTTAGAATTACTGATGACACCAGAATGAAAGCTGCTTTGCCAACTTTAAACAAAGTGTTGAATGATGGAGGAAGCCTTGTTATTATGTCTCATTTGGGGCGACCTAAATTGGGGTTTGAAGAAAAATTTTCTCTTAAACATATAGTTTCTCATTTAGGAGATTTATTAAACAAAGAAATTCAGTTTTGTGGAGATAGCATAGGGGAGGAGGCTCAAAAAATGTCTTCTGAATTAAAGCCAGGGCAGGTTTTATTAATTGAAAATTTAAGATTTTACAAACACGAAACTTCGGGTAATTTATATTTTGCTGAGGAATTATCTAAGCTAGGAGATTTTTATGTAAATGATGCTTTTGGAACTGCACATAGAGCTCATGCTTCAACTACAATGGTTGCAAATTTCTTTACTGGAAAAAAATCATTTGGTAATTTATTAGAAAACGAAATCAATAGTTTAGAAAAAGTATTGTCTGCTCCCAAAAAACCGTTTACAGCAATTATAGGAGGTGCTAAAGTTTCGGGTAAAATAAATGTGATAGAAAACCTATTAGATAAAGTAACCGATATAATTATTGGTGGAGGAATGAGTTATACTTTTATCAAAGCTCAAGGAGGAAAAATTGGGAGTTCATTAGTAGAAGACAATCAAATATCTACTGCTAAAGATATTCTTAAAAAAGCTGAAAAATTGGGAGTGAATCTTCATATACCTACCGATACTGTTATTGCTGATTCATTTAGTAATGATGCTAATACAGATGAATGCGATATTTTTAAAATTCCTGATGGATGGATGGGATTAGATATTGGAACAAAATCTATTAAACAGTTTAAGGAAGTGATTTCTCGTTCGTCAACAATATTATGGAATGGGCCAATGGGTGTTTTTGAAATGGAAAGTTTTGAAAAAGGAACTAAAGCTATTGCATACAGTGTAGTAGAAGCAACTAAAAATGGAGCTTATTCACTAGTTGGTGGAGGAGATTCGGTAGCTGCAATTAATAAATATAACTTAGGAGATGAAGTAAGTTATGTTTCTACAGGAGGAGGAGCAATGCTGGAATATCTTGAAGGAAAAGAATTGCCTGGAGTAATTGCTATTAATCAAAAAGAAGGATTCAGATTAAATGAAGATTAGTTTTAAATAGTATCAAACAGAAAGGGATAATGAAAAAAATAATTGCATTAGCAGGAAGTAATAGCAAAGAGTCTATCAACAAACAATTTGCTTATTACGTTTCGGAATTAATTGAAGGGGTAGATTTAATTCAACTCGATTTAAATGATTTTGAGGTACCAATGTATGGTATTGATGAAGAGAATGAAAACGGAATGCCTAAAGATGCTCAAAGCCTAACTAAACTGATTCAAAAAGCTGATGGGATTGTAATTTCATTAGCAGAACATAATGGAAGCTATACAGCCGTTTTTAAGAACATTTTCGATTGGATATCTAGAATTGAAGCTAAAGTGTTTGAAACTACTCCAGTGTTGTTGTTATCGACTTCTCCTGGAGGAAGAGCTGGTTCTTCTGTAATGCAAGCAGCAATGGATAGATTTCCAAGACATGGAGCTACCATTCCAGCAAATTTTAGCTTACCTAGTTTTTATGATAATTTTAAAGATGGAAAATTAGTAGATGAAAATTTACTTTCTGATTTAAAAGAAAAGATTACCCTTTTTGAGGAAGAGTTAAAAAGCTAATTAATTTTAATTTTTTAGCTATTGAAGCAATTAATAAAGCTATTGAGATTCCCAAAAATCCTCCGCAAATAAGATCTAGAGGATAATGAACTCCCAAGTATATTCTGCTGTAGCTAACAACAGTTGCCCATAAGAATATCCAAAAAGCAATGTGTTTTATTCGTTTGCTTAAGAATAAAGCTATGAGTGTTGCTAACCCAAAAACATTACTGGCATGAGATGAAACAAATCCCCAGTTTCCTCCTTTGTATCCGTCTACAAAATGAACTAACCCTTCAAGACTTGGTTCATGAGATGGGCGTAATCTTTGAAAAACGTTTTTGAATGCCTCTACCGAAAGTATATTGGTTAGCGCAAAAGTTATAAGAATTAATACAGTAAGTATAGCCGCTTTTTTTAATCCATAATGGCGATAAAGCAAGTAAACTAAGAACATGTAAAATGGAACCCAAAAGAATTTGTGACTTACCCAATACATGATTGTATCGAATAATGGACTATGGAATTCATTAAAGAAAATAAAAATTTCAGCATCTAAATTCAATATATAGTCTAACATGGAATTTTATTTTTCTTCGAAACTAGTGTCGCATTCTTGTTTTTTACCCACATTCCAAGAAATAGAGAATGCTGTAAAGAAATACCAATCTCTGGCTGGAGAGTTTCCTCTGTTTACACCAATGTTTCTGTCACCTAATTGGCTTGTAGATTTATCTGCTAAGATTGGAGTAAGCACCCCAGATTCATTAGCAAGTGTTGATGGATTTACATAGTTTCTACTTACATCATCCAAATAATCTGTAACTAGTATTCTGGCACCATATTCTATAGAGAATGAAAGCTGTTCGGTTAAGTTCTTTTTGTATCCAAATCCAACAGGAAAAGCAATTTGATTTAATTTGTAATAATCAGCAGTGTTTGCAGAAGTGTTTTGTCCTTCAGTTCCTAACGCTTGTAGGTCGTACCATTTACCGTTATACATTCCTTTTGGTTTGAAATTATATCCAGCAATTCCAAAAAACAAAAAAGGAGTTTGATACTTTTTAGTTAAACTTCCAGGCTTGTATTTTACAAAGTTCACTTCTAAGATTGCTCCTAACTCTAGCACGGTACTTTTAAAATCTAAATTTCTATTTCTTTCCCAAGCATCATCACTTTGGTAATCGTAAGCCTCAATTTTACCGTACATAAAATGTAAACGATAGGCATAACGTAAGTTTTTGTGATTCTTTTTGTAGGATAAACCTAAAGCTAAATTGGTGTTTTTATCGAAATGCTTTTTATTTAAATCACCAATGTAGTAGGAACCTCCCAACAAAAATGAAAATTGCTGAGTTTGTGCCATAGCAGAGCTACTTAGTAAAGCAATAAAACAATATAACACAAGGTTTTTCATAGGTTCATATTACGTTAGGTCATGCATATTATTGCTTACAGCCTATTTTAATAGAGGACAAATATAAGATTATAATTGTGAAAAAGTAACACAAAAAAAGCCACTTCAATTTGGTTGAAGTGGCTTAGTATTATTTTAAGTATTCGAGATTATTCTTCTTCGTCTCCGTCAAATCTATCTTTAATGTCTTCAACAACATCTTCAACTTTGTCTTTAGCTGCATCATATACATCTTCAATTTTGTCTCCAATGTTTTCAGCAATATCTTTTGCACCTTCCCAAGCATCACCTGCTTTATCTTTTAGGCTATCCAACATGTCTCCAGCTTTGTCCATCATTCCTCCTGCAGCTCCAGCAGTTGCCGCCGCAGCTCCTTTAGCAACATCAGCAGTTTTGCTAGCTACATTCCCTGCAATATTAGCAAGCTCCATCAGCAACATTTCCTGCTACGTTAGCAGCACCTTTTACAGCATCACCCGCTACGTTAGCTGCACCTTTAGCAACATCAGCAGTTTTATCAGCAACTTTTCCAGCAACATTAACGGCTCCGTCAGCAACATTTCCTGCAACATTAGCAGCACCTTTTACAGCATCACCAGCTACATTAGCAGCACCTTTGGCAACATCAGCAGTTTTATCGGCAACTTTTCCAGCAACATTCACAGCTCCATCTGCTACGTTTCCTGCAACATTAGTAGCGCCTTTCACAGCATCACCAGCTACATTAGCATCACCTTTTGCTACATTTCCTGATGCATTTGCAGCACTTGAAGCAGCATCTTTAGCTCCTCCAAATAAATTTTTAATAAAGCTTCCTAGTCCCATTTTCTTTTAGTTTTTGATTTGTTTAAATATGCAATTTAGTTAAAGTATTTGATGTTCAGAATGCTTATAGCACTATGTTAACAATCTTTTTAGGCACAATGATTATTTTCTTTGGTTCTTTTTCATCCAAATAACCTGCAGTTTTCTCGTGAGCCATTACTGCTTTTTCTATGTCATCTTTCTGCATAGTTGAGGGTAATTCTAGCATAAACCTCATTTTACCATTAAATGATACTGGATAATTGTGATTTGCTTCTACTAAATGTTCTGGGTTAAAAACTGGCCAAGCCGCAAAAGAAATGCTCTCGCTATTTCCTAGCTTATTCCATAACTCTTCGCAAATGTGCGGAGCGTAAGGAGAGGCTAATACCAATAATTCACTCAATATTTGTTTGTTGTTGCATTTTTGAGACTGCAATTCATTCACACAAATCATCAGGTTACTTACAATTGTATTAAAAGAATATCTTTCTAAATCTTCCGTAATTTTCTTGATAGCTGTGTGTAACGTTTTAAGCGATTTTTTGTCTGCTTCAGTTTCCGTTACCGTAAATGTTTCTCCTTGGTGGAATAATCTCCACAGCTTTTTCAAGAACCCATTTACTCCACTAATTCCATTGGTATCCCAAGGTTTTGCTTGTTCTAGTGGTCCCAAGAACATTTCGTAACACCTTAATGTATCGGCTCCAAATTTCTCTACCAACTCATCTGGAGTTTGTACGTTATACTTGGATTTACTCATTTTTTCTACTTCGCTTCCGCAAATGTAGTCTCCGTTTTCATTGTTGATGAATTGAGCAGTTAAAAATTCTGGATATTTTTGATCTTTTTCTGCTTCTGCTTTGTTTAAGATATCATTGCTAACAAATTTTATGTCTACAGGTAACCTTGTTGTGTCGTACTTAGTTATTGAAGTTAATTTGAGGCCTAGATTATCGTATGCTTTGATAATTAGTTGTTCAATTTTTTCAAAAAGGAATTCATCAGATTCTCCTTCCTTTTCATCAATCCAATTTCTTGAAATATAGACTGGAGGTAATTTAGAAATATCAGCTTTTGGTTCAAATTCATTAAGACTTAATCTATAAACAAAACTACTTCTCCCCAAGATCATTCCTTGATTTATCAATTTCTTGAAAGGCTCTTCAAAAGAAATGTAATTCATGTCATACAAGAACTTAGTCCAAAAACGAGAGTACAATAAATGTCCTGTTGCGTGTTCTGCTCCTCCAATGTATAAATCAACTTGTCCCCAATAATCTGCTTTCTCTCTCGATACAAATTCATTAGGATTATTAGCATCCATATATCGTAAGAAATACCAAGAACTTCCTGCCCAACCTGGCATGGTGTTCAATTCCATTGGCCAAGTGCACGAACCGTTTTGTTTGTCGTTCGTTTTAAGAATCTTCTTATTTCTACACCAACTCCAAGTATTTGCATTCCCCAAAGGTGGATCTCCATCTTCAGTCGGTAAATATTTTTCTACTTCTGGCAATTCAATTGGTAAAAATTCATCTTCAATTACTTTAGGTATTTCATTTTCGAAATAAACAGGGAAAGGCTCTCCCCAATATCTTTGTCTCGAGAAAATTGCATCTCTCAATCTAAAATTGGTCATTCCTCTACCACATCCTTTATCTTGTATGGCTTTAATTGCTGCTCCAATTCCTTTTTTGGCATTCAATCCATTCAAGAAATCTGAGTTAGTCAATAGCGCAGATTTATCTTCGCAAGCTGCTTCAGAAATATCTACGTTTTCAAATATATTTCTTATTTCAATACCAAAATGATTAGCAAAACTCCAATCTCTTTGGTCACCAGCAGGAACAGCCATTACAGCTCCAGTTCCGTAACCAGCCAATACGTAATCTCCAATCCAGATCTGTACTTTATCTCCCGTGAAAGGGTGAATTGCAAAAGCACCTGTGTTAACTCCCGTAATGTTTTTTACATCCGCTTGTCTGTCACGTTCCGTTTTCAAACTAGCTTGCTCAATGTAAGCCTCAATAGCTTGTTTTTGATCAGCAGTTGTAATTTCTGCTACCAATTCGTGTTCTGGTGCAAGCACCATAAAGTTCACACCAAAAATTGTATCAGGTCTTGTAGTAAAAACTTCAATCTTTTTATCTGAGTTATCTACGTCAAAGAACATAGAAGCTCCTTTAGATTTTCCAATCCAGTTCTTTTGCTGCTCCTTTATAGAGTCACTCCAGTCAATCGTATCCAATCCTTGAATCAAACGATCTGCATAAGCAGTAATTCTCATACTCCACTGGCGCATTAATTTTTGCACCACAGGATGTCCTCCTCTTTCCGATACTCCGTCTTTTATTTCGTCATTTGCCAATACTGTTCCCAAAGCAGGGCACCAGTTTACCATAGAATTAGAAATAAAAGCCAAACGGTAATTCATTAAGATATCGCTCTGTTCTTTCTCCGTAAATTTACTCCATTGGTCGGCTGTAAAAACTTCTGTTTCTTCACAAGCGGCCTTTATTGTTGCATTACCTTCTGTTTCAAACACTGCAGTAAGTGTTTCTAATTTCTCGGCTTTGTTGTTTGCTTTGTTATACCAAGAATTAAATAATTGCTTAAAAATCCATTGAGTCCATTTGTAGTAATCAGGTGAAGAAGTTCTCACTTCTCTGTCCCAATCAAATGAAAAACCAATTTGGTCCATTTGCTGGCGGTAACGCTCCACATTTGTTTTAGTAGTAACCGCAGGATGTTGTCCTGTTTGTATAGCATATTGCTCAGCAGGTAATCCAAAAGAATCGTATCCCATTGGGTGCAACACGTTATACCCTTTTAGTCTTTTGTAGCGTGAATAAATATCAGAGGCAATGTAACCCAATGGATGCCCAACATGCAATCCTGCTCCCGAAGGATAAGGAAACATATCTAAAGAATAAAATTTAGGTTTTTTAGAATTTTCTTGTGCAGCAAATGTCTTTTTGTCTGCCCATTCTTTTTGCCATCTCTTCTCTATCTTACTGTGATTGTATTCCATTGAATTTTCTTTGCGTGTTTATTCGATTTGCAAAGATACCTAATAATGAATAATTGAGAATGGATAATTAAGAATTTGATTTTTTGATTAGTTTTTAAATATTGAATAGTTGTAACTAATTGACTAACTGTAGTTATATTTATGTTTTAAAAATCAGTTTATGAGAGTTGCAATTTTTTTGATTCGATAATTAAAAACCAAGAAAGACAAGGATTTGGTTGTGGGAATGCTTTTGTTTTTAAAAGTTTGAAAGAAGGATTAATTACCTTTTATGTAAATCTTGAAAAAGTTTCTTTAAAAGGAAAGTGTCAAGAATTAAATCTAGATCAAGTTGATATTGCATTAGAAGTATATAGAAATAATAAAAATTATAGAGATTCTATAAAAAGTATAGATTACTGTAGTTGTATGCGATATGTTAATTCTCAATCAAGATTAGAGGCAAAAATTATTTCGGGGAAAATAATAGCTGCTACGAAAAAGAAAACTGAACAAGAAAATACTTACCAATTAGAAAAATATAATACAGAATATATTTCAGTAAAACTTACAGATTTAAAGTTCTTACATCCAATATCTAAAGACACTATTGAAATAGAAAAGGTTGTTTTTTACAATATTGAAGTTGGATGGGATGTTGGCTAGGTTAACTGAATAAAAAAAACATCAAATCCCATTTGCTTTGAAATTTGATGCTTGAAATTTGGGGTTTTTATTTCCTGGAAGGAATTTTAAACCTTCTCATAATCCGAGAGATTCATATCAATCGTTCGGTTTACCATATCTACTTTAGTAATTTCTATGGTTACTTTAGATCCCATTTTAAGTTCGTCTCCGTATTTTTTACCTACTAGTTTCTTTCCGTCTTCTTCGAAGAAAAAACGATCTTGAGTAATGTTATTAGTACGAATTAATCCTTCGCATTTGTTTTCGTTAATCTCTACAAAAATACCGTAGCTAGTAACACCTGATATAGTTCCAGCAAATTCTTGCCCTACTTTATCTTTCATGAATACTACTTGCATAAACTTAGTAGAAGCTCTTTCGGCATCAGTAGCTTTTTTCTCTTGGTTAGAGAAATACTTAGCTTGTTGCTCAATTTCATCTTCAGTAATATGTGGAGCTTTTTTATCCAAAAAGTTCTGTAAAATCCTATGAAGCATTAAATCTGGATACCTTCTAATTGGTGAAGTAAAGTGAGAGTAATAATCAAATGCTAATCCATAGTGACCAATATTTTCTGCTGAATAAACAGCTTTAGCCATTGAGCGGATTACCATTGGTCCAATGAAGTTTAATTCTCTATTCTCTTTTGCTTCGGTCAATAAATTGTTCAATGCAAATGAAAGAGGTTTGTCTTTTACTTCTTTTATTTCGTAACCATTGTCACTAACAAATCTTTGTAAGTCAGCTATTCTGTCTTCGCTTGGTTTGTCGTGAATTCTATATATGTTAGGATATTTTGCTTCTCCTTTTTTAGGTATTCCAATAAACTTAGAAACATTTTTGTTCGCCAATAACATAAACTCCTCCACTAACTTGTGGGCTTCTTGCGAAGTTTTAAGTTTTACTCCAACAGGCTTTCCGTCTTCTATAATAAACTTAACTTCAGTAGATTCTATATTAAGAGCTCCCGAATTCATTCTCTTAGCTCTCATTATTTGAGCCAAATCGTTTAAAACGTTTATCTCTTTTTGGTAATCACCTTCTTTGTTTTCAATTCTTTCTTGAGCATCTTCGTAAGTAAATCTTCTGTTCGAGTTTATTACAGTCCTTCCAAACCAACTCTTTTGGATTTTCGCTTCTTTATCTAATTCAAATACTGCAGAAAAAGTTAATTTCTCTTCGTTTGGTCTTAATGAACAAACTTGATTCGATAATACTTCAGGAAGCATTGGTACAACTCTATCTACTAGATAGACAGAAGTCGCTCTTTCTATAGCTTCGTCATCAATAATAGTTCCTTTGGTTACATAATGGGATACATCTGCAATATGAACTCCTACTTCAATGTTTCCATTTTCTAGTTCTTTATAAGAAATTGCATCATCAAAATCTTTTGCGTCAAATGGATCAATAGTTAAGGTATCTACATCTCTAAAATCTTTTCTTTTTGCAATTTCTTTAGCGGAGATAGTTGTGTCAACATCTTCTGCTGCTTGTAAGACCTCTGCTGGGAACTGATATGGAAGTTCAAAGTCTTCCATTATTGCATTCATTTCAGTATTTGTCTCTCCAGATTTACCTAGAATTTTTGTGATTTTACCGAAAGGTGAATTCATTTTCTCTGGCCAATTCATCAATTTAACGATTACCTTATCCCCATTTTTGGCTTTGTTAAGGTGTTTTAAATCAATAAAGAAATCTACATGAGTTTTACGACTATCTGTAATTACAAATGCAAATTTGTCTGATATTTCTAATGTACCTACAAACTCTGTCTTTTTTCTCTCAATTACTCTTTCTACTTTTCCTTCAGGCTTTCTTCTGTTAGGATTGTCATCCATTACAAAAGATACCAAATCACCATCAAGGGCATTTTTAGTTTTTTCTTTTGAGATGTATATATCATCTCCATCTTCAATTATTATGTAAGCACTTCCTTTGGCTGTAAATTCTATTCTTGCCTCACTTGATTCTAAATTGCTTTCACTGTTGACTGTATAGTTTCCACTTGAGTTCGTTACTTCTCCGTCTTGTTCCAGTTCACTTAAGAACTTTGAGACTTGTTTTTTTTGTATTGGTTGGGTAAATCCTATTCCTTTTGCTATTTGAACAGCATTGAATGGTTTACCATTAGAATGAGCTAAAAATTGAATGATTTTTCTCTTAATATTTTTTTTCAGCTTCTTCCCTTTGTTGTTTGACATGCGAGTCTTTGGTTTTTGTGTTATCTGATATTTATTAACAAAACTATAAGTTTTAATAGCGTTTGCCTTGCTAAAGATACGATATTATTGTTTTAACTTCATGCACAAAAAAAATCGATTATCAATTAATTTAAAAAAATTGTGAAAACAAAAGTATTATTTTTAGTCGCTTTATTTGCAGTATCTACTGCAGCAAAAGCGCAACAAACTTCTGATGAAGCAACAAAAAACGTAACTGATGGAGTTTTGGCAACTGCTGATGCAGATGCAGCTGAAGGATGGAGCAAAGGAGGAGTACTTGGACTTAATATGGGTCAAGTAGCTTTATCAAACTGGCAAGGTGGGGGACAAAGTTCTATTTCTGGAACTTCTTTATTGAGTCTTTTTAGAAACTACAAACAAGGAAAAACTGCTTGGGATAATTCTTTAGATTTAGCTTACGGATTATTGTCTCAAGCCAATGGACCTTTTATAAAAAGTGACGATAGAATTGAATTGAACTCTAAATATGGACGTCAATTTAAAAACAATGAGAAATTGTATTACGGTGGATTAGTAAACTTTAGATCTCAGTTTGCTCCAGGTTTTGCAACAGTTGCTCAAACTAATCTTATTTCAAGAATTATGTCACCTGCATATATTACTGCTGCAATAGGTATTGATTACAAGCCAACAAGTGCTTTTTCTCTATTCTTTGCTCCAGTATCTTACAGAGGAACTGTAGTTTTAGATCCAGCATTAAATGCTTTAGGAGCATATGGAGCAACAGCTAACGAAAGTGTAAGACATGAAATGGGTGGATTAGTAATGATTAAGTTTCAAGACGATATCATGAAAAACATTAACTTGAAGTCTCAAGCTACTTTCTTCTCTAACTATTTAGATAGACCAGAAAATGTTGATGTGTTATGGGATTTATTATTAACTATGAAGGTTAACAAATACATTAACGCAAGTATTGGAACTACATTAATTTACGATCACGATATTAATATCGCTACTGATGATAATAACGATGGAGTATTTGATATGTCTGGACCAAAAATGCAATTTAAAGAAGTACTAAATATTGGATTTGCTTACAAATTTTAAATTATAGACTTATTAAGTTTAATATTAAAACCTTCTGGAAACAGAGGGTTTTTTTATGTCAAAATTTTGAGTGAATTAGCTTTATCAAGCCTAAGTTGATTTTTTAAAGCATCTAAACTGTCGAATTTCACTTCATCACGTAACCTTTCAATAAACTCAACTTTTATTGTTTTTTGATAAAGATTTCCATCAAAATCAAATAAGTTCACTTCAATTTTTTCTTGCTCACTTTCGTCAATAGTAGGATTCTTACCAATGTTTAACATTGCTTTGTATCGGTTCCCATCAACTTCAACATAAACCACATAAGCTCCTGGTTTAGGGATGATTTTAGTTTTATCTTCTATTAAAAGATTAGCTGTTGGAAAACCAATAGTGTTTCCTAGTTTTTTTCCTTCGATTACTTTTCCTATAAGTGGGAAAGTATAGCCAAGATATTCGTTAGCCAAAGGAATGTCTCCTAATTCGATAGCTTTTCTTATTTTGGTAGAGCTCACATTAATGTCATTGATATCCTGTGCAGATATTTCTTTTACATCAAACCCATAAAGTTCACTTAGTTCTTTAAGATATTCAAAATTTCCCTCTCTGTTTCTTCCAAATTGATGGTCGTAACCAATAATAAGGGTAGATACTTTAATCTCTTTAACCAAAAAGTCTCTAACGTATTCGAGTGCTGAGATTCTTGAAAAATCTTTAGTAAATGGGTAGATTATTAAGTGGTCAATTCCAGAACTCTCCAGTCTATTAATCTTTTCATCTAAAGTATTAATTAGTTTGAGATTGTTGTTTTCAGGGAATAAAACTAACCTTGGATGTGGAGAAAAAGTAAGCATTACAGATTCGCCATCCTCTTCGTTAGCAAGACTTTTTAGAGAGTCAATGATTTTTTGATGTCCAAAATGAATTCCATCAAAAGTACCAACAGTCAAAAAAACTTTTTTCTCTGGTTTAAAATCAGCTATGTTTCGGTATATTTTCAATGTAAAATTAAATGATACTTCAAAGGTAATTTTTTCTTTAAATCTATTGGTTATTGTATTAAAAAAAGTAATTTTGTACCAAATTTGATACTAAATATAATCTAACTCAAATAATATGTCTGTAAAAGGAAAAATTTCTCAAGTAATTGGACCCGTAGTTGATGTTGCTTTCGATAACAAAGAATCACTACCAAAAATACTTGATGCATTAGAAGTAACTAAAGCAAACGGAGAAGTTGTTGTGCTTGAATGTCAGCAACATACTGGTGAAAATTCAGTAAGAACAATTGCAATGGATGCAACTGAAGGTTTAAGAAGAGGACTTGAAGTTACAGCATTAGGTTCGCCAATTAGTATGCCAACCGGAGATCAAATCAAAGGAAGATTGTTTAACGTAATTGGAGAAGCAATTGATGGATTAGAAGCACCAACAAGAGAAAACGTAAAACCAATTCACGCAAAACCACCAAGATTTGAAGATCTATCAACTTCATCTGAGGTTCTTTTTACAGGAATTAAAGTAATTGATTTGATTGAGCCTTATTCTAAAGGGGGAAAGATTGGATTGTTTGGAGGAGCAGGAGTAGGGAAAACAGTCCTTATTCAGGAATTGATTAACAATATTGCAAAAGGACACGGAGGACTTTCGGTATTTGCAGGAGTAGGAGAAAGAACAAGAGAAGGTAACGATTTGATGAGAGAGATGTTAGAGTCTGGTATTATCAAATACGGAGAGAAATTCATGGAATCTATGGAAAATGGAGGATGGGATTTATCTTTAGTAGATAGAGAAGAAATGAAAGAATCAAAAGCGACATTCGTTTTTGGTCAAATGAATGAGCCTCCAGGAGCAAGAGCAAGAGTTGCACTTTCTGGATTAACATTAGCAGAATATTACAGAGATGGAGGTGGTGATGATAGTGATGGAGGAAAAGATATCCTTTTCTTTATTGATAACATCTTTAGGTTTACACAAGCAGGTTCTGAGGTATCGGCATTATTAGGTCGTATGCCATCTGCCGTAGGTTACCAACCAACTTTGGCTTCGGAAATGGGAGCAATGCAGGAGAGAATTACTTCTACAAAAAGTGGTTCTATTACATCTGTACAAGCGGTTTACGTACCTGCAGATGATTTAACAGATCCAGCACCAGCAACAACATTTGCTCACTTAGATGCAACTACAGTATTGTCAAGAAAAATTGCTGAGCTAGGAATTTATCCAGCAGTAGATCCTTTGGATTCTACATCAAGAATTTTGACTGCAGATATCTTAGGTGATGAGCACTATAACTGTGCACAGAGAGTAAAAGAAATATTACAGAGATATAAAGAACTTCAAGATATTATTGCAATTCTTGGTATGGATGAATTATCTGATGAAGATAAATTAGTTGTATCGAGAGCAAGAAGAGTTCAAAGATTCTTATCACAGCCTTTCCATGTTGCTGAACAGTTTACTGGACTAAAAGGATGTTTAGTTGATATCGAAGATACTATCAAAGGATTTAACATGATTTTGAATGGTGAAGTGGATGAGTATCCAGAAGCAGCATTTAACTTGAAAGGATCTATTGAAGAAGCGATTGAAGCAGGAAAGAAAATGACAGCTGAAGCTTAATTCTGAAACACTAAAGAACTTACTATGTTATTAGATATTATCACACCAGACACACAATTATACTCAGGAGAAGTAACTTCTATTACTTTGCCAGGTATTGATGGTGATTTGGGAATTTTAAATAATCACGCACCATTGATTACTACTTTAAAGAAAGGAACTATTTCTATCATTAAAGCAGGAGGTGAAAACGAATCTTTCGAAACTAACGGAGGAATTGTGGAAGTGTTGAATAATAAAGTGATCGTATTAGCAGAATAATAGAGTTAACAATATAAAATTGAAAGCCCGATTAAGATTTCTTAATCGGGCTTTTTTGTTTTAATAAAAAGGTATATTTAGTTCTAAAATATTCTAATCATTTTAGGAGTCCATATCGATAATCATCATGAAACTCACCGAGTTTGATAAGAGCTTGTTTAAAGACTCCTTCTTTTTTGAATCCGCATTTCTCTAGCACTCTCATGGAACCAATGTTAAAGTCCATTACACTGCCTATAATTCGGTTTATATCTAAGTTTTGGAATCCATAGTCGCACATTAGTGAAACTGCTTGGGTACCAATTCCATTTCCCCAATATTCTTCTCCAATATAATAGCCGATTTCAACAGATTTCCGTTCCAATCCAGTTTGGAAATGAAGTCCAATATTCCCCACGAAAGTGCCTTTCCAATAAATGCCGAAAATGTGGCCAATCTTTTGTTCTTGAGCTTTTGCAATAAATTCTAATGCTTTTTCATATGTATAAGGATTAGGAAAAGAATCGCTCACACATTTAAATACATTAGGATTGTCTCCAAGTCGAGCCATTTCTTTTGCAATGTCTTTTGTTAACTCACAGATTTCAATCTCTCCTTTATGTATGATTACTTTTTTCATTGCTTAATCAACTTTTTACTTGATACTCTACCATCTTGAGATTGAATTCTAATAATGTAAATTCCTTTTGGTAATTCAGTTAGGTTAATCTTATAAGAAGTATTCATTTGACTAGGCAATAAAGATGTAACTAGTTTTCCGTCAAGTTGAATGATAGAAATTGATTCTATAATTTCGGTAGTATTTACTGTGATAAATTCATTTGTTGGATTAGGATAAATTGAAAATTTAAGAGATTTTTCTAATTCATTTATTCCTAAAGCAATCGAATCTAAAACTGCTAGAGCAGAATCAACTTTACAACTATTTGGTATTCCCCAACCATAAATATTATCTGGGTTTGATGCTCTGTCCGAGTTGTTTCTTACAGCATCCATAATCTCAAAACTTGATCTATTTGGGTGAGCTTGTTTAAGGCAAGCTACCATTCCTGTAATTAGTGGTGTTGCGAAAGAAGTTCCGTTACCAAATCTAGCTGTGTCATCTAATCCTACAAACCAACATCCTTGTCCTATTGTAACCGCATCTGGTTTTATTCTTCCATCAGATGTTGGTCCCTCAGATGAGAAGCCAGCTCTTGTGCTGTCATATTTTATTGCTCCAACACACAGTACACTATCAGCATCACAAGGTGAAGAAAGTGTTCCTGCTCCACTACCACTATTCCCGGCAGCAACCGAAATGATGATTCCTTTTCGTTTAGCAATATTCACTCCTTGTACAGCAATTGTTGTACTTCCGTTCATGTCGTTATAAGAATAACTTACTTGTAGCGTATCAAAGTTTCTATATCCTAAAGAAATACTACAAATATCTGCTCCAATTGAATCGGCTCTTTCAAGCCCAAGAATCAAATTAAATTCTTCTACATTTCTTTCAAATCTTCCAATTTCGGTAAGGTAAAAAGCATAATCTGCTTTGGGTGCAGCTCCCAAATAATTACTGTCAAGTTGAGCTGCAATTACTGAAGATACAAGCGTTCCGTGAGAGTTTTTATGATAAACAAAGCTTGCGTTATCCTCAAAATCCCAAGTGTCAATTATTCTACCTTCATTTCTAAGAGTTTCAAAAGCTTTCATTGAATCTAATTCAGGGAAACCTGCATCTAAAACTGCAATTAATACTCCAGTTCCATCCAGTCCATTATCATGTAAACAAGAAATTGTTTTGGTGATTTCTAGTTGTTCAAAAGCATTTCCATAACTAGAGCTATCCGAAGTTGAAAATGTCGATTTAGTTTCTAAAATTGCTAATTCACCTCTCTCTTTCTGGTTAATTAGGATTATTCTATCAATAAACGAAAATCTATCAACCAATTCGGTCTGGTTTAATACAGATGAAAGATGAACAGCATTCAGCCATCTTGAAACATTAATTATTTCTCCTTCTTTTAATAATTCTGATAAATATGTATTTGAAACAGGAAGGTCATAAAAATCGTACCCATAGTTAGATTTTTGTAACTGAGCTCTTGGCGAAAAACGTTCTGCAACCTTATTCTGCGTTAGTTTTTCTTTGCCTTTAAGGAAGACAATATATTCATTTGATTGACCAAACAAAAAGCAAGGGAAAAGAGAAAAAAGAAGGAATAAAATGCGCATATTTTTCATAACAAAACTATAATCAGTATTCACTAGTGAAGATACAAAATGCTAGTAACAATATGTGTATATTTGCAAAATTGGAAAAATATGAAGGCAATTAAGACTAAAATAAAAGATTTATTAATTCTCGAACCTGATGTTTTTGGGGACGATAGAGGATACTTTTTCGAATCATTTAATAATGACCTATTTAATACTTTAGCTGGTAAAGAAGTTAATTTTGTTCAAGACAACCAATCAATGTCAGGAGCTAATATTGTAAGAGGGCTTCATTTCCAAAATCCACCTTTTGCTCAAGGTAAATTAGTGCGAGTTATTAAAGGAGAAGTGGTAGATGTGGCGGTAGATATTCGTATGGACTCACCTACTTATGGAGAACATGTTTCTGTGAGATTATCTGAAGAGAATAAGTTGATGTTTTGGATTCCTCCAGGTTTTGCTCACGGGTTTTCTAGTCTTAAAGAAGGAACTATTTTTTCTTATAAATGCACCAATTATTATAACAAAGAATCGGAAGGAAGTTTAGCTTGGGATGATACTGATTTAGGAATAAACTGGGAGGTTGAAAATCCTATTATTTCTGAAAAAGACAAAAATTCTGTTGCTTTTAATGAATTAAAATCTCAATTCTAATGAAGACTTTTTTATACATTTTTTCAGTAAGTGTTTGTTTGATAGCTTTATCATGCAATCAAAATAAGGCCAAAACCGATCCTAGGGTTGAAAATATGGCTAATGGAGAATCGGAGGAATCTATTAAAGATTATCAGGATTACATCAATAGTAAATATCAAGTTTTTGCAATTCCACTACCAAAGAAATTAAAGTTTGCTGATGAACTAGTCCCATTAGAAAATTTGATGGTTCGCGAGAATTTAGATCGAGAAATATTGGTTAATACCTATTGGCATTCCAATACTTTTTTACTTCAAAAAAGAGCAAATAGATGGTTTCCAATTATCGAAAAAATTCTTAAAAAGAACAAAATGCCAGATGACTTAAAGTATTTGGCACTTATTGAAAGTGGCTTAGATAATGTCGTTTCGCCAGCTGGAGCAGCTGGATTTTGGCAATTTATGAAACCTACAGCTAAAGGATATGATTTGGAGATTAACAGTTTTGTTGATGAACGATATAATCTTGAAAAATCAACAGAAGCTGCTTGTAAATATTTAAAAGCTGCTTATAAACAATTTGGTTCTTGGTCTCTTGCAGCAGCATCCTATAATATGGGAAGAGGAGGAGTTAATAATCAACTTACAAAGCAAAAAGTAGATAGTTATTATGAGCTTTATCTAAATAAAGAAACATCAAGGTATGTGTATAGAATTTTAGCTGCAAAGCTTATTTTATCTAACTCAAATGACTTTGGATTTCAAATAAGAAAATCGGAGTTGTATTACCCATACAGAACCTATTCAGTAACTATAGATTCATCTATATCAAATTTAGCTCAGTTTGCAATTGATAATGGAACAAATTACGCTACAATGCATCATTTGAACCCATGGATTAGAGGATATGAATTGCCTAACTCTGAAGGAAATAAGTACTCAATTAAATTTCCAAAAGGAGATTTTCATGTTAAGGAGTTTTTTGAAGAAGATTCATTATTCATGGATAATGAGGAGGAGATTGAAGAGGTAGAGGATTCGGTTATAATTAATTTAGATTCTGTTCCCAAAGTGGAAAAGAAGATAGATTCGATAAAGTCGCAAACAAGTATTAAAGAAATAAAACCAACTAAATAAATGGAGAACCAAACGGAATTTCTCGAAGTATATGGAGCTCGTGTCCATAACCTCAAAAACATTGATGTTAAAATTCCTAGGGATAAGTTAGTAGTAATTACTGGATTAAGTGGTAGTGGAAAATCATCTTTGGCTTTTCAAACCATTTATGCCGAAGGGCAAAGAAGGTATATCGAAACGTTTTCTTCATACGCACGTCAGTTTTTAGGAAATCTAGAGAGACCAGATGTAGATAAGATTACCGGACTAAGCCCCGTGATTTCTATTGAGCAGAAAACGGTAAATAAAAATCCAAGATCTACAGTAGGTACAATTACAGAGATTTATGATTTCTTAAGATTGTTTTATTCTAGAGTAGGAGAAGGTTACTCGTTTAATACTGGCGAAAAAATGGTGAAATACACCAATGACCAGATTATTGAAAAAATCACTAGTGATTATTTAGGTAAAAAAGTGATGTTGCTTTCGCCAATAGTTAGAGGAAGAAAAGGACATTACAAAGAGCTTTTTGTAAAGATTAAAAGGCAAGGATTTATCCGTGCTAAAGTAGATGGAGAAATAATAGATTTGATTGAAGATGTGAAGTTGGATAGATACAAAATCCATGACATTGATATTGTAGTTGATAGATTAGAGATAAATGCTGAGGCTGAAAATAGACTGAAACAATCTATTGAAACAGCTTTTAAATTTGGAAAAGGAACTCTATCGGTTCAAGACTTTGAGAATGGAGATGTGAAGTTTTTTAGTAAGTCACTCATGTGTCCTACAACAGGAATTGCTTATGAGGAACCAGAACCAAATTTCTTTTCTTTTAACTCACCTTATGGAGCTTGTGCTAGTTGTAGAGGGCTGGGAACTGTGCTAGAAATTGACAGCAAAAAAATTATCCCTGACGATTCATTATCAGTAAAAAAAGGAGCTTTTGCTCCACTTGGTAAATACAGCCAAAATTGGATTTTTAGACAAGTTGAAGCTTTGTTGGAGATGGAAGGTTTTACAGTAAACACTCCATTAAAAGAAGTTTCGGAAGAAGCTATTAACGAAATACTTTACGGAACAAACAAGCAGTTTAAATTAAAAAATCAAACTGGAATCACTGAGAATTCATCAGGTTTTGAAGGGATTATAAACTTTATATCTCGCTATCAAGAAGATTCATCAAGCTCTTTACAAAACTGGGCTAAGTCGTTCATGAACAGAATTAATTGTTCTTCTTGTGAAGGAACAAGATTGAAAAAAGAAGCACTTTATTTTAAAATAAACGAACGAAATATTTTTGAATTAGCGGATATGGATATTGCTGATTTGGTAATTTGGTTCAAAGATATTGAGAAGGATTTAAATGAAAAGCAGCTTAAAATAGGGCAAGAAATCATAAAAGAAATTCGAACTAGATTAAGCTTTTTGATTGAAGTTGGATTGGGATATTTAACCCTTAATAGAACTTCTAGTACATTATCTGGTGGAGAAGCACAAAGAATAAGACTTGCAACTCAAATAGGAACAGAGCTTACAGGAGTTTTGTATATTTTGGATGAGCCAAGCATTGGTTTGCACCAAAGAGATAACGATAGGTTAATTCAATCGTTAAAAAAACTGAGGGACATAGGTAATTCCGTTATTGTTGTAGAGCATGACAAAGACATGATGATGGAGTGTGATTACCTTATTGATATTGGTCCTGGAGCAGGAGTTAAAGGCGGAAATATATTGGTGGCTACAGAGCCTAAAAATCTTGATAAAGTATCTTCTAGTACAACTGATTATCTTAAGGAAATTAAAGAAATTGAAATTCCAAAAGAGAGAAGAAATAATTACGATAAACAATTGGTTTTGAAGGGTGCGACAGGAAATAACCTGAAAAATGTTACAATAAAAATTCCGTTACAAAACATGGTGTGTGTAACCGGAGTTTCGGGAAGTGGAAAGTCTAGTTTGATAAACCAAACTTTGTACCCAATCCTTAACGAATACATTTATAATGGAGTTAAAAAACCATTGCCTTATAAAAAGATAGAAGGACTTGAACATATTGATAAGGTTATAGAAATTGATCAATCACCAATTGGTAGAACTCCTAGATCTAACCCAGCAACTTATACAAATGTTTTTGGAGAAATTCGTTCGCTTTTTGCCGAAATGAATGAATCGAAAATTAGAGGATATAAAGCAGGAAGATTTTCATTTAATGTGAAAGGAGGAAGATGTGAAGAGTGTAGAGGAGGAGGAGTAAAAACTATTGAAATGAATTTCTTACCAGATGTTCATGTGCAATGTGATGTGTGTAACGGAAAACGATACAATAGAGAAACGTTAGAGGTTAAGTACAGAGGTAAATCAGTAAATGATGTACTTTCTATGTCTATTGAAGAAGCTGTAAAATTCTTTGTAAATATTCCTAAAATTCATAAAAAATTAGAGACTTTGCAATCTGTTGGGCTTGGATATTTAACTCTTGGTCAGCCATCTACTACATTGAGTGGTGGAGAAGCACAAAGAGTAAAGTTGGCAACCGAATTATCTAAAAAAGACACAGGAAACACTTTTTATATTCTTGATGAACCAACAACTGGCCTTCATTTCGAAGATATTCAGTTGTTGCTTAATGTCCTAAACAGATTAGTAGATAACGGAAATACTGTGTTGGTAATTGAGCATAATATGGATGTAATAAAAAGTTCTGATTACTTAATTGATATTGGGCCAGAAGGTGGAAGTAAAGGAGGAGAATTGCTTTTTGCAGGAACACCAGAGGAGCTGATAAAAGTAAAGAAATCTCATACAGCTAAATACTTAAAAAAGGAATTGAAGTTATAGAATATCACTAGTCTGTTAATAAAATGATTTTGAACTTTCATCATTATTAACTATCATTGGTTATTATAAATCAAAAAATTATTAAATTATGAGTGATGATATTTTAGATTCAGGAGACGTTAATAACGGCCAAAGACCACAGTTTTTAACTGTATTATGTATTTTAACATTTATCGGTTCAGGACTCGGTGTTCTTGGAAGCTTACTAGGAATAGTAGGAAGTTCTGCCTTATCTGCATTTATGCCAGCAGGAACTATTTTAGTTTCTCTCATTGGTCTTGTTTATTCTGGATTGTGTTTATTCGGAGCTATTCAAATGTGGGGACTAAAAAAACAAGGTTTCACATTATACCTTGCAGGAAGTATAATCGCAATTTTAGTTACTCTTTACAATGCTTTTACAATTCAAAGTACTATGTCAGAAATTAATTCTCAATTTAGTGAAATTGAAGGTGTAGATCCTGTAGATTTTACTGGTGCAGCTAGTAGTGTAGCATGGACTTCTACGATAATAGGGATTCTTATAATTGTTGCTTTTGTAGCTATGTATAATGCTAATAAAAAAGCACTGGTTAACTAAGCTAATTTATTACTATTCAAAAAGGGAGAATCAATTTAGATCTCCCTTTTTTTATGCCTTAATATTTAATTTTAAGCTTAGTTCATTTAACTGAGTATGATCTACGTTTGCAGGTGCATCAATCATTACATCTCTTCCGCTATTGTTTTTAGGGAAAGCAATATAATCTCTAATCGATTCAGATCCACCAAAAATAGAACAGATTCTATCGAATCCGAAAGCAATTCCTCCGTGTGGTGGTGCTCCGTATTCAAATGCATTCATCAAGAATCCAAATTGAGCTTCAGCTTCTTCTTTGGTGAATCCTAATAAGTCAAACATACGAGACTGAATCTCCTTATCGTGAATCCTAATCGATCCACCTCCAATTTCTACTCCATTTATTACTAAATCATAAGCATTTGCTCTTACAGCTCCTGGGTTTGTATTTAGTAATTCAAAATCTTCTTCTTTAGGAGAAGTAAACGGATGATGCATTGCGTGAAATCTATCGCTATCCTCGTCCCATTCCAATAAAGGAAAATCAAGAACCCATAAAGGAGCAAATGTTTTTCCGTCTCTCAATTCCATCATGTTCCCCATGTGTAATCTCAAGTCATTCATTTGTGACTGAACTTTAGCCGTATCTCCCGATAAAACCATGATCAAATCTCCTGGTTTAGCATTAGATATCTCAACCCATTTAGCCAATTCCTCTTGGTTATAAAATTTATCTACAGAAGATTTAAAACTTCCATCTTCATTTACTCTACAATATATTAGTCCTTTCGCACCCACTTGTGGCGTTTTCACGTAATCAGTAATCTTATCAATTTGCTTTCTTGTAATTGAGTTTCCTCCTTCTACAGTAATTGCAATGATGTCTTCTGCTTCGTCAAATATTTTGAAATCTTTACCTTTTACAGCCTCAGTAATATAATTGAATTTCATTCCAAAACGAATGTCAGGCTTATCAGAACCATAGTTCTTCATTGCATCTGCATAAGTCATTCTTACTACCTCTGGCAATTCAACTTTTAGTACTTCAGCAAATAAATTCTTAATCAATCCTTCAAAAGTTTGTAAAATATCTTCTTGTTCTACAAAAGCCATTTCGCAATCAATTTGAGTAAACTCTGGTTGTCTGTCCGCTCTTAAATCTTCATCTCTAAAACATTTTACTATCTGGAAATACCTGTCGTACCCACTCACCATAAGCAATTGCTTGAATGTTTGTGGCGATTGAGGAAGAGCATAAAACTGACCTTCGTTCATTCTACTTGGTACCACAAAATCTCTTGCACCTTCAGGAGTAGATTTTATCAAGAAAGGAGTTTCAATTTCAAGAAATTCCATGTTATTCATGTAGTTTCTTACTGATAATCCTATTTTATGTCTTAAAATAAGATTCTCTTTTACGGGATTTCTCCTTAGATCCAAATAACGATATTTCATTCGCAATTCGTCTCCACCATCTGTATTATCTTCAATAGTAAATGGAGGTGTTTTAGAGCTGTTAAGTACCTCTAAATTAGAAATTTCTATTTCTATTTCACCAGTAGGAATGTTCTTGTTTTTGCTACTTCTTTCAGTAACTCTTCCGGTAATTTTAACCACAAATTCTCTTCCAAGTTTTCTAGCTCTTTCGCACAATTCAGAGTTAGACTCTTCGTTAAAAACCAATTGAGTAATTCCATATCTATCTCTAAGGTCAACAAAAGTCATTCCTCCTAAGTCACGAGATTTTTGAACCCATCCACAAAGAGTAACCTCCTTATTTACGTCTTCAATTCTTAATTGTCCGTTATTGTGCGATCTATACATTGTATATGGTATTATTTAGAACCGCAAAGTTAGAAAACTATTGAGAAGAATCAATCGTATTTAATCAAGATTATAAGCAAGGAGTTCTTCCTCCGTCTACAGGCAAGTTAATTCCATTAATATAACTAGCTAAAGGAGAAGCTAAAAAACCAATAGCATTTGCAACTTCTTCAGGTTCAGCAATTCTATTCATTGGAACAATTGCTTCCATTCCTTTTTTAATGTCAGCAACAGATTTTCCTGTTTTTTGAGACTTAGCTTCAAATATTTCATTTAGTCTACCAGTGTTGGTTGCTCCCGGCAATACATTATTAACTGTAATATTAAATTGACCTAGTTCATTAGCCATAGTTTTTGCCCAGTTAGCAACTGCACCTCTAATAGTGTTTGATACACCTAGTCCATTTAATGGGGCTTTAACAGAAGTAGAAATAACATTTATTACTCTACCATAAGGTTGGTTTTTCATATTTGGCAATACTGCCTGAACTAATTTATGGTTAGCAATTAGGTGTTGGTTAAATGTATTGATAAAGGCAATTGGATTTGCATCTATTATCGGACCACCTGCAGGTCCACCAGTATTATTCAATAAAATGTCAATTTTCAAAGATTTTATTTGTGTACAAGCCTTCTCTAATGACCCATCACTACTAAGGTCTGCAATGATATACGAGTGTTTTTGTCCTTTAGAAGTATCTAATATTGCTAAGGTCTTTTTTAATTTATCTTCATTCCTTGCCATCAATATCACATTCGCACCAAGGTTAGCAAAATTTATTGCTGATGCCATTCCAATTCCTCCTGTAGCTCCCGAAGCTAGTGCTGTCTTTCCAGATAAATTCATTT
>Ga0307998_1000087_pt1 | contig 51285 bp, 53 predicted proteins | sample Davwhametageno37_FD_203147 | JGI IMG/M metagenome (GOLD analysis project Ga0307998, IMG submission 203147) | Marine microbial communities from Davis Island wharf, Antarctic Ocean - #37 | ecosystem: Environmental > Aquatic > Marine > Unclassified | place: Antarctic Ocean: Davis Island wharf... | reverse complement strand
AGCCCGCCAGTATTTTCCGCCCCTCCAGTTGAGCCACCGACCAGCAGAATCCAAACCGAGCTGCTGGCCAGAATTTCTACGATCCTCGAAAGTACAGGTCAGCGCCTAGCCGGCACCGATGCAGTGTATCTGGGCAGGCCTCAGGTGGTTGCTGAGATCGACAAACATATCAGTCAGCTGCAGCAGAGTTACGAAAAGGGTCAGTCAGAGCATCTGGTCTGTGGCCAGATGACTCGCCAGCTTGAGCAGACCATTAATGCCGCCCATCCCTCGGGTAAACATGGGTTACACCGCAACGATGCCAGCGTATTTCAGGTGGTGGGTAACGCCTTTTCAAGGTTTGGTGAGGGCAATGGCATTGCTCCAGACGCTCAGCAGGCCATTAGTCGCTGTGAGTTACCGCTATTAAAGCTGGCACTTAATAAACCCAGTATTTTGGAGCAGGAAAACCATCCTATTAGGCGGCTATTTAACGAGATGGCCAACTATGCCATTGGTCTTGAACAGGGTAATTGCTCGGGCAATAAGATTTATCAGCAGATTCTGAAACTTTCGGAAACCATGCTCAGTGATGGGTTTGGCGAGCAGCAGATTCCCCAGATGTTGACTGGATTTATGGCGGCAGTCGATGCCGATCGCCGAGTGACTCGCCTGCAAGAGAAGCGACAGCTTGAAGAAGTAGCCGCCCAAGAGAAAGTTAACTGGGCCCATACCCGTGTTGATCGAGAGATTAGCGATAGACTAGTAGGCCAGGAATTACCCGTGGCGATTCTAAATTTTGCCGAGCAGCATTGGTGCAAGGTGTTGCATATTGCCCACCTGCGCTCAGGGGAAAGCAGTATTGAATGGCAGCAGGGTTTAGAGATATTAGATCGGCTGTTGGAGGTTATAGGCTGTGAGGCCTCAACCCGAAGTAAAACCGCCGTGGCCAAGGTGCTCAATGACATTAGATTACGGCTAGAGCATATTTCCATCGACGCCCTGCAGTTAGCCGATCAAATGGACCGTCTGCAATTTATATTGACCCCAGCCCGACCGGCCAATGTTACCGATATTGCCATTAAGGCGAAGAGTAAGGCCAAGGTTAAGAATAACGACAAAGCAGCGGGGAAAACTGCGGCTCAAGAGCCTGCAGAAGATCAGCTGGCCGACCAGATTAAGCGCATTATGATCTCCAGATTAGAGACAGAAATGCCCGGAGAAAATATTGCCGACACCATTACTAGAGTCGAATCATTAGATGATCAAGCGCAACAAAGTCTCAGTGAAGTACAAAAGGGTTGTTGGATTGAATTATGCGATGATATAAAGTCCCGTAAACGAGGCAAACTTGCGGGCATTGTTGGGCCGTCCTGGAAATACGTGTTTGTAAATAATAAAGGTAAGCTGGTTGCAGAGCTTAACCGCGCACGCTTGGCAGTGGAGATAAAAGAGGGGAAGGTGACTGTACTGGATAATTCCCATCTCTTTGATAAAGCCATCAAAGCGGCGATAGACGACATCAAAGGCTTATCCGTAGCCAGTTAAAGTGGACAGCACATGAAAATTACTCAGGGCTGGTTGAGTGTAGGTACTAGGCTCGAATCCCCCAATACAGATGAACGACCCGACAGCGCAGATATTAGCCTGCTGGTTATTCACAACATCAGTTTGCCCCCAGAACAGTTTGGTGGGCCCTATATTGGTCAGCTATTTACCAACTGCTTGAACCCAGAAGAGCATCCGTATTTTGCTGAGATATGCGATCTTAAAGTGTCTTCCCATCTGCTTATTGACCGCGACGGCGTTATAGTTCAGTTTGTACCCTTCAGTCAAAGAGCCTGGCATGCAGGTGTCTCTGAGTTTGACGGGCGCAGTAACTGCAATGATTTTTCTATTGGCATCGAAATGGAAGGCAGCGACAATACGCCGTACACCGACAGCCAGTATGCCGCCTTGGCAAAGGTCACAGACCTGCTACTCGAGCACTACCCCTTGCTATGCAAAGAGCGTATTACCGGCCACAGCGATATAGCACCTGGCCGCAAGACAGACCCGGGCCCAGCATTTGATTGGCCCCGTTACACAGAGGACCTGCAATGAATTTTTTGATCGTACTCTTAGCCATTATTACCGTCGAAGCTTACGGTGAGCTGGCGTTTATTCAGCGTGATGAATGGGTGCGCAAATGGCATCAGGGCCTTGCCAAACTGAGTTTTTTGCAGAGCGCCGCAAAACTAAAAGTCGCTGTGTTTGTTGTGGTTCCGGCCGTGGTTCTGCAGCTAGTATTGCTCGCGATGGCCCAGAGTCATCTCGGATTCTTTGTGTTTTTGTTAGAGCTGCTGGTGCTGTTATATGCATTGGGGCGTGGCAATTTAGATACTCAAGTAAGCCTACTAAGCTCAGACCTAGAACGTGACGATTTACAGGCCGCCTTTCACGATGCCGCCGTCTTCAATACCGCCCACCGAGAAAGCAATGCCTCGAATAGCTCTGACCTGCGCAGCGAAATCTTTGCCGCCTTACCCTACCGAATTTTTGAACGCAGCTTCGCCGTAGTCTTCCTGTTCTTTTTCCTCGGCGCCCCCGCGGCCCTGTGTTATCGGTTGCTGGCACTCCATGGAGATTTAGCGCTAGAAGCCGATGAGAGCGCCGCTAGCAACAAAAGCGCCGCTGGCAAAGAAAGCGCCGCTAGCAAAGAAAGCTCTGTAGATGAGTCCGTAGAGACTGTTGTAGAGAAAAACTCAGACCAGAAGCCAGAAGCCATCACAATCCCAAACCCGCACTCAAGTTCAGACCTCAATAGCCCAGCACTCAAATTACTCTGGCTATTAGAATGGATCCCAGTGCGATTACTCGGCTTCACCGTTGGCCTAGTGGGCAGCTTTTCTGACACAGCAACCCATCTGCGGGAATTGCTGTTCTGCCGTCAAACCGCCACAGCCGAACTCCTGCGTCGCTGTGTTCAGGGCGCCTTAGGTAAATCTGAACAGGCCGACCCCGAAAGCGAAACGTTAAATAAGGCTGAGATTAACGAGGTAACCTCGCTATTCCGCCGCTCTATGACTGCATGGCTGGTGGGTATCGCGATATTGGTGATTCTTAGCTAATACTAGAAAGGTCTACTTACTAGCAGGCTCAGACTCATTCCCATTCCAAGGCGCAACTTTAAACAGTAAAAGCATCCCCGGAATCGCCAGCAGTGTGCACAGATAAAAGAAATTCTCCCAGCCCACGCCCTCAACAATAATACCGGTTGCCGAACTGGCTACCGTACGTGGCACTGCGGTTAGAGCAGTAAACAGCGCAAACTGTGTCGCGGCAAAAGCAGGGTGAGTGGTACGAGCAATAAAGGCCACAAAGGCGGCTGTGCCCAATCCAACACCCAGATATTCAAAGCTAATCACCAGCGCGAGCAAGGCGATACCTTCCCCAACGCGGGCCAGCACAGCAAAGCCCAGAATAGAGATAATCTGCACCAAACCAAATAGCCACAGCGCGCGGTTGATACCGATTTTAAGCATCAGTATGCCGCCCAAAATCCCCCCGATAATCATTGGCCAAAGTGCGGCATTTTTAGCCACCAGACCAATTTCGGTTTTAGTAAAGCCCATATCCAAGTAGAAGGGGGTGGCCAGCGCAGTGGCCATACTATCGCCCAGCTTATACAGCAACATAAAGATCAGTATCAGAGCTGCCTGCTTAACCCCTTGCCGCGAGAAGAACTCTTTAAAGGGTTCCACTACCGCAGACTTAAGGCTGGTTGGATGACGCGCAGCGCGCTCTGGCTCTTTAATGGCGAGAGTGAGGCCAATGCCCGTGACCATAAAGGCAGCGGTAATCATAAACACCGACTGCCAGGGCAAGGTGTCGGCCAGTATTAGGGCTAGTGACCCGGGGACCAATCCAGCAACTCGGTAAGCATTAACATGAATAGAGTTGCCCAGCCCCAGCTCTTCGTCAGGCAGTATCTGGCGGCGGTAGGCGTCCAGCACAATATCCTGAGTGGCACTGAGAAAAGCAATTAGCAGACATAACCAGGCGATAGGCCATAACTGTGTTGTAGGGTCAAAAAAGCCCAGCCCAGCAATGGCCCCAAGCAGCGCTATCTGAGTGCCCAACATCCAGCTACGACGCAGCCCCGGTTTAAAGGTGAATAGTGCCAGCTGATAGCGGTCGAGCAGGGGAGACCAGAGGAATTTCCAGGTGTAGGGCAGGCCAATAAGGGCAAAGAAGCCAATCTCTTTAAGACCAACGCCTTCGGTGCGCAGCCAGGCCGGCACCAGAGAGATCAATAAATACAGGGGCATACCCGAGGCGAAGCCGGTAAAGATACAGATCAGCATGCGGCGGTTTAGCAGTGCCTCTTTGATACTGGGAGAACTCATTTACTTTCCTTGGGCGAGGCTCTTTGTTAGGCGATGCTCTTTATTAGGGCTGCCACCTAAACGTTTTTAAATTTATACGGCCACCAGTGACCACCACATCTTCTTCTTGCAGGCGCTTTTTCTGCCGCGCAAACCCCGGGCTATCTTCAGGCAGGCTAATACGGCCGCTGGCATTAATGACTCTGTGCCATGGCAGTGTAGAATCGCCGGGTAGTTTGCTCAGAGTTCTGCCTACTAACCTCGCCGCTCTTGGCAATCCGGCCAGTTCGGCAACCTGTCCGCAGGTGACAACAGTGCCAGATGGGATGGCCGCTAACACGGCATAAATCCGCTGCTCTGGTTCAATCTCATTCATTGGCGAAGACTACGCTATTCCGTCAGATGTTGAAATAGTGGAAACTACCCCAATACTCCCTAATACTGCTCGATATAACTAGATATAAAGAGACTAGCTAACCAAGGAATCACTATGCGTTTTCTATTTTTACTGTTTGTTGTGATGCCCGTGGTCGAGATGTGGCTATTAATTACCGTGGGTACTGAAATAGGCGCCATGGCCACCATTGGCCTGGTCCTGTTGACTGCCGTTGTCGGTGCCAAGCTACTCCGCGAGCAGGGTTTTGCGACGCTGTGGCGGGGTCAGCGTAAACTCGAAGAGGGCAAGCTGCCGGCACAGGAAATTGTCGAGGGCATTATTCTTGCAGTCTCTGGTGCGCTGCTGCTGACACCAGGTTTTATTACCGACGCCATTGGCTTTGCCGGGTTAATTCCACCTATTAGAGCGCTTTTTGTCAGCCGCTTAATCAGCAAAATGGTCGTTGCGCCAATGGGCGGACAGGCCGGAGGTTTTTATTACCAGCAGGGTATGCAAAGCGGCGACATCATTGAAGGCGAGGCTGTCGATGAAAATGCTGTTAACGAAAAGAGCATTGATAGCCAACCTTTAGATCAGAAAAACGATCAGGAGCCAAAATAAACCGGCTATATTTTAGCCTGGCCCTTGAAAAACAACCCCTCAGCCACAATATGATGAACAATTGCGGAAATCTGTAGTTCGCAAGTGACTGTAGACTATTTAAGAGAAAATAATCGGAGATACACAATATGAAAGTTCGCCCACTACACGACCGAGTTATCGTTCGTCGCGAAGAAGAAGAGCAGACCACTGCTGGTGGTATTTTACTGCCGGGTTCTGCCCAAGAAAAACCAAATCAAGGTGAAGTAGTTGCAGTAGGCAGCGGCCGTATCTTAGATAGCGGCGAAGTTCGTCCTGTTGACGTTAAGATTGGTGACAAAGTTGTATTCGGCCAGTATGCCGGCAACGACAAAATCGACATCGATGGCGAAGAGCTTATTATCCTCAGCGAGAGTGACATTAAAGCCGTACTTGAAGCTTAATTTTTGAAATGAATTTGGAAGGAAAAGAATCATGGCAGCTAAAGAAGTAAAATTTGGCAACAGCGCCCGTCAGGGTATGCTCGATGGCGTAAACATTCTCGCTAACGCGGTAAAAGTAACACTGGGCCCTAAAGGCCGTAACGTAATTTTGGATAAGTCGTTTGGTGCACCCACAGTCACTAAAGACGGCGTATCTGTCGCTAAAGAAATTGAATTGGCAGACAAGTTCGAGAACATGGGCGCACAGATGGTTAAAGAAGTAGCCTCTAAAGCGTCTGACGATGCTGGTGACGGAACTACTACAGCAACAGTTCTAGCTCAAACCATCGTTAACGAAGGTCTAAAATCAGTCGCTGCCGGCATGAATCCAATGGATTTGAAGCGTGGCATCGATAAAGCAGTTATTGCTGCTGTTGCAGAAATTGCAGCGATCGCCAAGCCTTGCACAGAGAACAAAGAAATTGCTCAGGTAGGCACCATCTCAGCGAACAGCGACCTGCACATTGGCGACATTATTGCCGAAGCAATGGGCAAAGTTGGCAAAGAAGGCGTTATTACTGTTGAAGAAGGCCAGGGCCTCGAAAATGAATTGGATATCGTTGAAGGTATGCAGTTCGATCGCGGTTATCTGTCTCCGTACTTCATTAACAACCAAGAGAACATGAGCGCAGAGCAAGAAAGCCCATTAATCTTATTGGCTGACAAGAAAATCTCTAACATTCGCGAATTGCTGCCACTGCTTGAAGCTGTTGCAAAAGCCGGCAAGCCGCTGTTGATTATTGCTGAAGATGTTGAAGGCGAAGCCCTGGCAACTCTGGTTGTAAACAACCTGCGCGGAATCGTTAAAGTCTCTGCCTGTAAAGCACCTGGTTTTGGTGATCGTCGTAAAGCAATGCTTGAAGACATCGCTATCTTGACTGGCGGCACGGTTATCTCTGAAGAAGTAGGCCTTGATCTCGAAAGCGCCACTCTTGAGCACCTGGGTACAGCTAAGCGTATCAGCATGACTAAAGAAGCCACTACTCTGGTAGACGGCGCTGGCGAAGCATCTGCAATCGAAGCTCGCGTTAAGCAGATTCGTGCACAGATTGAAGACACTAGCTCTGATTACGACCGTGAGAAACTGCAGGAACGCGTTGCCAAATTGGCAGGCGGTGTTGCGGTAATCAAGGTTGGCGCTACTACAGAAATCGAAATGAAAGAGAAGAAAGCTCGCGTAGAAGATGCGTTACACGCAACTCGCGCAGCGGTTGAAGAGGGCGTTGTACCTGGCGGCGGAGTTGCCTTGATTCGTGTTCTTCAGAAGATCAAAGACATGACTGGCGACAACGACGACCAGACAGTTGGTATCGGTATTGCTCTTCGTGCCATGGAAGCGCCACTACGTCAGATCGTAGAAAACGCTGGTGAAGAAGGCTCAGTGGTTGTCGATAAAGTTAAGAACGGCACAGGTAACTTCGGTTACAACGCCGGTACTGGCGAATACGGCGACATGATCGATATGGGTATTCTTGATCCTGCCAAAGTAACACGCACCGCATTGCAGGCAGCAGCTTCTATCGCTGGCTTGATGATTACCACCGAAGCTATGGTGACAGACGCCGTAGTAGAAGGCGGATCTGCTCCAGGTATGCCAGATATGGGCGGCATGGGCGGAATGGGTGGCATGGGCGGCATGATGTAAGCCTCCAGCTTCCAAAAGTAGTACTAAAAAGCCCCGACTCTTTTGAGCCGGGGCTTTTTTTTGACTAAAATTCTGTTGAGCTACTACCAATTCCTCAAACCACTGTTATCTCTAACTCCCGCCGCTGTCATCTCGAAACCTTACTTGGTGTCATCTCGACTCGCAGTGAGAGATCTCCTGTTTCAGTGCACTAACCAAGCTGGTTTTCATCGAGCGTGATTTTGGTGCGAGGCTCAATAGTGTCTTGGGAGCCCCTTGCGATCGGTCCCATGGATGCAATCATTTTCAGCGTTCGCACAACTCGTTTCACTCAGACAGGGTGCTCTCTTAATCTGAAAATGTTTACATCCATAAACGGGCCCTGACTGATCACAAGGGACTCCCCAGGCACTATTTGAATTATTGCGGTGCATTTAAAAAAGGTTACAAGCGGGTGGTGGCAGCCGCAATTCCACCTAGGGGATTTCGAGATGACCGAGTGTGTAGCTTCGAGATTACACCAAGTTAGGTTTCGCGATGCCACTTAATTAGGTTTTGAGATGACACCAAGTTAGGGTTCGAGATCAAGGTAGCGGGAGTTGCAATATGTCAGTGAATAGGAAGTTTTAAATACCATGGGAGGCTAGCCAATCGAACCATACACACAGTACAAAGCCTTCAGAGGGCATTTTTTAGGTTTTTTATCGCGAAAAAGCCTGTGCAGAGCCCTAACTTATTGCTATTTGGTCCCGATTACAGAACAATTGCAGCGATAAAAAATACGTCCCATACGGGCAAAAATCTAAGAGGAATCGTCATGATTGAATTTATTAATTTTCTAGCCCGTTGGGGCCACGTGCTGTTCGGTATTGTCTGGATTGGCATGCTTTACTACTTTAACTTCGTTCAGGGCGGCTACTTCAAAGCAGCATCTGCAGAAGGCTTGGCCGATGCCAAGGCAAAATTAGCGCCTAGCGCACTGTGGTGGTTCCGTTGGGGCGCCATGTTCACCTTTATTACAGGTCTCTACTTGCTGCACACAATCTCAAGCATGCTCAACAACTTCATCATCATGGGATCCGTCATGGGTACATTGATGGCAGCCAACGTATGGATGGTAATCTGGCCAGCTCAGAGAATCGCCCTAGGTATCGAAGAAGGTGGCGACAAAGCCGCAGCAGGTGCAAAAGCACTGCTGGCTTCACGTACCAATACATTGTTCTCAGCGCCCATGTTGTTTGGCATGCTAGCTGGCCCGCACTACGGTCAGTATGGAACAACGATTGGCGGCACAGGCCTAACCGTCGCATTAGTGATTATTTTGGCACTGCAAATCAATGCCATCAAAGGCAAGCAGGGTCCAATGACCACCGTCAACGGTGTAATTGGTTCAAGCTTGGCACTGACAGCTATATTGGTTGCTGCACTTAGCTTCCTACCTGCTGTAAGCTAGTTATAGCGTCAAAAAAAACCGGTGCCGATTAATCAGCACCGGTTTTTTTACGCCTAAAATTTGCCCCGATAAAAACACCCGTAAAATTACTTCTTCAAGGATACCCAAACGCCTCTATGGGCGTATAATATTTCGCATAATACTTCCCAGACATGGACACCCATAACGTTATGGAAAAGAAACGAATTAACCCAATTGTTGCCCAGCGCGAAGACCAAATTGGACGATCTGCCTCAGACACATCTAATAGCAGTGCCCGTAAAGAAAAGACTGGCGGTGGCGGTAATAGTGGCAGCGGGGGTGGCGCAACAGCAGGCGGCATGTCTGGTGGCTGGAAATTTCTGGTTGTTTTCGCCTGTTTGGGCGTCATCGGTGCCGGCGGCTATGGTTGGGTGGAGTATACATCCCTAAGTGGCAAGCATCAGGCCTTGCAAACCCGCTTCGAAGCCTTGGAATCTCGTCTTAGCAACACCGACGAATCTGTGACTCAGTCAGGGGCCGCCTTGCAGATAAAGCTGGGTCGTCAGGGCGACGAGCTTAAAAAGCACTGGAAAGAAATCAAAAAGCTTTGGGGTGTCACAAATGACATCAACAAAGGCAAAATCGAAAAGAACCAAAAAGACATCTCGTTCTTGGCCAGTAAGCGCCAGGCGCTGGAAACCGCAGTGGCAAAAGACAGTAAAAGCCTCAAGGCACTCAGTGGTAACTATCTCGGCATCAGTGCCGATCTGGATGCAGCCAACGAGAATATACGCAACTATGCGGACGGCCTTAATCGCCTGAATAATTCTCTGTCGCGTATTGATCGCGAGTTAAAGAGCAATGCAGAGGCGGTGGAATCTATGGAAGCCTTTCGTCGACAAATTAATCAAAAAATATATGCCCTAGAGCAAAGTGCTCCTGCGCCAGCAACCTTAACTAACTAGTTCGGTAGATTAGAATCATGACTATTATTCGTCAACAAGATGTCATCCAAAGTGTTGCAGACGCGCTGCAATATATTTCCTACTACCATCCTGCCGATTTTATTAAAGCGGTAAAGGAAGCCTACGACCGCGAAGAATCTCAGTCGGCCAAAGATGCCATGGCGCAGATTCTAATTAACTCGCGCATGTGTGCCATGGGTCACCGGCCAATTTGCCAAGACACCGGTATTGTTACCGTGTTTGTAAAAGTGGGCATGCAGGTGCAGTGGGAAGGGGACATGAGCCTCACCGACATGATTAATCAGGGCGTGCGCGAAGCCTACCTGCTGCCAGACAATATTTTACGGGCCTCGATTCTGTCTGACCCAGATGGCGCGCGTAAAAATACCGGCGACAATACCCCGGCCGTAATCCATTACGAGATAGTGCCAGGTAACAAGGTGTCTATTGATGTGGCAGCCAAAGGTGGCGGCTCCGAAGCAAAATCAAAATTTGCCATGCTCAATCCTTCAGACTCAGTGGTTGATTGGGTACTTAAAATGGTGCCCACCATGGGTGCTGGCTGGTGCCCGCCGGGTATTTTAGGTATTGGCATCGGTGGTACTGCAGAAAAAGCCATGTTAATGGCTAAAGAAGCGCTGCTCGAGCATATTGATATCCATGAGCTGCAGGTTAAGGGTGCAGAAAACCGCAACGAAGAACTGCGTTTGGAACTGTTCGATAAGGTGAATGCACTGGGTATTGGCGCTCAGGGTCTGGGCGGCTTAACGACCGTGCTGGATATTAAAATTAAAGACTATCCGTCCCATGCCGCCAACAAAGCCGTGGCGATTATTCCCAACTGTGCGGCTACGCGTCACGCGCATTTTGAACTGGACGGTTCAGGCCCAGTTCAGCTCGATCCACCGAATTTGGAAGATTGGCCAGACATTACCTGGGAACAGGACGAGTCTGTCGGTCGCGTTAATCTGGATACAGTGACTCAGGCAGATATCGAACAATGGAAACCAGGTGACACATTGCTGCTCTCAGGCAAGATGCTCACCGGCCGCGATGCAGCCCATAAAAAGATGACCGATATTTTAGCCAGCGGTGAGAAGCTTCCCGTCGACCTAACCGGACGCTTTATCTATTACGTGGGTCCGGTAGATCCAATTGGCGATGAGGCTGTGGGTCCTGCGGGTCCGACTACGGCCACCCGTATGGATAAATTTACCCGCACCATGCTCGAAGAAACCGGCTTGATGGGCATGATCGGTAAAGCCGAGCGCGGCCAGATGGGTATCGATGCTATTAGAGATAACAAAGCGGTCTATCTTATTGCCGTGGGTGGCGCTGCCTATTTAGTCTCCAAAGCAATTATTCATGCCGAAGTTATTGCCTTCCCAGAACTGGGGATGGAAGCGATTTACGAGTTTGAAGTAAAAGATATGCCGGTCACTGTTGCCGTCGATACTGCGGGTGAATCTGTGCATCGAATCGGGCCAGAAATCTGGCAGGCAAAAATTGAAGAGAAGGCGCTGAAACTTAGCTAATAAGCCCTAGGCAATCGGTTGTATATTTTTATAATTTATTGAAACAACCTACTCCGTTGCCTACACTTGCTAGATCGGAGGCTCGTAATGCGAGCCTCGATGCACTTGCTACACTTTATGCACGCTATACAAGAGCCCCGAGGGGGTTTAATTTTTATTAAAGGGAAACGTTATGAAATCTGTTCATTCTATCATTGGCACACTGGTGATTTTAGCCTCTGGTGCTGCTGCCGCTACGGATAGCTGGTACTTAGGTGGAACATTAGGATATTACGATCTGGATAGCGAACATGCTATTACAGATGATTACCAGGGCTCACAAGCGGGTCTGCAAGTCGGCAAATACATTAGCGAAAACGTTGCTATCGAGTTGGGTCACGGCGTAAACACAGGTCATGACGACTTTGATGTTACCAGCCTTACCGGACTGCTGTGGATGGGTAGCGAAGAAGCAAACTGGCGCCCTTATGCGTTGGCTGGCGTAAACCAATATAACTTCGGCGAAGTTAGCAACCTGATTGCTGGCCACGACGACAAGTCAGTACAGATTGTTGTGGGTCTGGGTCTGGGCACTATGCTCAATGACAACGTTCAGTTCCGTGCCGATGTGCGTGGCATGTTGGGTCAGGAAGAAGACGGTGAAGACCTCGGTTTCCAACTGTCTCTAAACCATATGTTTGGCAAAAAGTCTGCACCAGCTCCGGCACCTGTAGCTATCTCATCACAAGAAACAGCACCAGAGACAGCGCCGGCACCCATGGTTGACGAAGAGCCAGAAGTTCGCACCATTACCATTCGCCTCAATGTTGAATTCGAATTTAACCAAGACACTGTACTGGCCGTGTATGGCGATCAGCTAGAAGCTATTGCTGCAGCCATGAGCGTTCACGAAGATATTGAGCTGGTTCTAGAAGGCCACACCGATAGCCGTGGCGGAGATGAGTACAACCGCACCCTGTCTGATCGACGTGCTAAAGCCGTGAAAGCAAAGTTATCTGCTGACTATGGTATTGCCGCCGATCGCATCTCAGCGATTGGTTACGGTGAAAGCCGACCTATAGACAGCAACGAAACTGACGAAGGTCGTTCGCGCAACCGTCGTGTTGTTGGCGAGATGTCTTTTTCAGAAGTATTGATGAACTAGTAACCTATAAAGCAGTATTAAAACGGCGTCTATTGGCGCCGTTTTTTTTCACCTATAATAAATCCATAAAATTGACTGGGAGAGCACCATTGTGAGCATCACATTCTATTGGCACGACTACGAGACCTTTGGTGTTGATCCCTCCAAAGACCGACCCTCACAGTTTGCGGGTCTGCGTACCGACGAAAACCTAAATGTGATTGGCGAGCCACTGGTTATTTACTGCCAGCCACAAAAAGACTGCGTGCCCGCTCCCCAGGCCTGCCTTATCACCGGCATTACGCCCCAGCATGCACTGGAACATGGTCTGCCGGAACCAGACTTTATCGAAGCCATTCACCAGCAATTGTCTCTCCCAGGCACCTGTGGGGTGGGCTACAACAGCATTCGCTTTGACGACGAAGTGACCCGCTACACCCTGTACCGCAACTTTTACGATCCCTACCAGCGGGAATGGAAAAACGGCAATTCCCGCTGGGACATTATCGACATGATGCGCCTTACCAGAGCCTTACGCCCCGAAGGCATCGAATGGCCAGACCATGAGCCAGGCCGCCCGAGCTTTAAGTTAGAGCACCTTACCGCCGCCAATGGCATAGACCATGCCGCCGCCCACGATGCACTGTCTGACGTTACTGCGACCATCGCCATGGCCAAGCTTGTTAAACAAAAGCAGCCTCGCCTCTTTGATTATGTGGTGAACAATCGCGGCAAAAAAGCCATCGCAGAGATGCTTAATCTGCAAGACAGAAAACCCTTTTTTCATATCTCCGGCATGCTCGACAAAGCCCATATGTATGGCGCAGTAATGATGCCCCTCGCCAAACATCCGACTAACAGCAACGGCATAATCTGCTTTGATCTGTCCGCGGACCCCCAGGACTTGCTGAGCTTAGATGCTGAGGAAATTCAACGGCGAGTATTTACCGCTGCAGCAGATCTGCCGGAGGGCACCAACCGCATTCCGCTAAAAGTGGTGCATATCAACAAGGCACCGGTAGTGACTACCCATAAATTAATCGACGAAAAAGCTGCCAAGCGCCTGAATATCAATATGCAGCGCTGCGAAGAAAACTGGCAGACACTCAACAAGGTCAATCTACAAACAAAGTTGGGTCAGGTATTTGCCGACCGCGAGTTTCCACCCAAACCTGAGGCCGAGCAGCAGCTGTATGAGGGCTTTCTACCCAACAGCGATAAGCCCCTGCTCGATGAGGTCCGCCGCGCCAATGCCGAAGACTTTTCTGCCCATAATTATCATTTTGCCGATAAGCGTTACAACCAGATGCTATTTAACTATCGCGCCCGTTACTTTGCCGAATCTCTGACCCCTGAGGAGCAGAAAATCTGGCAGGAAAGCTGTAAATGGCGCCTTACCGATGAGTCGTCTGGTTACCTCACGTTGCAGCAGCAAGCCGCTGAGATTGACGAGTTGCTAGGGAATACTGACCTCGCAGCCGACAAGCGTGCGGTTTTAGAAGCACTGCAAGCTTGGGCAGTACAGGTAACAGAGGAATTTTCGCTAGAGTCAGGGGGCTAAAAAGGCTAAAATCCGCCAACTCAATTTGCCCCGAGGCACCAGCTTGAATTTTACCGGCGCGCATATACTTTCAATCAACCAATTCCAACGTCAGGATGTCGACCGCGTATTCGCTGTCGCAGACCAGATGGAACCCTATGCCCTACGCAAAAGGGTTACTCGGGTGTTGGAAGGTGCCATTCTTGGCAATATGTTTTTTGAGGCCAGTACCCGAACGCGTGTTAGCTTTGGTTCAGCCTTCAATCTTCTCGGTGGCGAAGTTCGCGAAACCGCGGGCTTTGAAAACTCGGCGCTGGTTAAGGGTGAATCACTGCAAGATACCGCTAGAGTACTGTCAGGGTTTAGCGACGTTATCTGTATGCGCCACCCGCAAGAGGGATCGGTTGCCGACTTCGCATCCGCCAGTCGAGTCCCGGTGCTTAACGGTGGTGATGGTGCCAATGAACATCCCACTCAGGCATTGTTAGACCTCTACACCATTCGTCAGGAAATTGCCGCCCGAGGCCAGTCTGTCGACGGCCTTAAAATTGCCATGATCGGTGATTTACGTCACGGCCGTACCGTGCATTCCCTGAGCAAGTTACTGTCTCTATACAACAATGTTCAGGTGATCTTAATTTCACCGGAAGAGCTAACCCTGCCTGAAGCAATCGTGGAGCAGATGCGCAGCGCCGGTGTGCAAGTCACCATCTCCCATGAGCTGACCAACAGCATTGTCGATGTGGATATTGTGTACTCCACCCGAATTCAAGAAGAGCGTTTCTCCACCAAAGAAGAAGCGGATCTGTACCGTGGCAAGTTCCGTCTTAATCAGGCGATCTACACCGAGTTTTGTCAGCCCAACACCGTAATAATGCATCCATTGCCGAGAGATTCTCGGGCCGATGCCAACGAGCTAGACAGCGACCTAGACAATAACCCCAACCTGGCAATCTTCCGCCAGGCCGATAATGGGGTGTTAGTGCGTATGGCACTGTTTGCACTAGTCCTTGATGTGGCCGACAAAGTCGACGAGTTTTCCTACGACGTACGTTGGTACAACTCAAGGCAGGTTTAATGCCACTAATAATAAAAAAGATAATTACCCCATGAGTGAATTTGACGATATCCGTCCCTATGACGATGCTGAAGTTCCCGCCGTTATAGCGCGGCTAATTGCCGATTCCGAATTTATTGATCTTCTACTAAGTCGCAAAGCACCTTTGCTGGCTAAAATTTGCCCCTGGCTTATCCGGCCCTTTATTCGCTATGGACTGCGTAAGTTATCGAAAGATATGCGCACCGTTAATGACCTTCAGGTGCATATGACCGAAGGGTTAAAAAACGTGCTCGATACCACCACCGACGGTTACAGCTTTGGCGGTTTGGATAATCTAGACCCCAGCAAAGCGGCACTATTTATGAGTAACCATCGAGACATCGCCCTCGATCCCGCCATGGTCTGTTTAGGCTTATTGATGGCCGGACAAGAGAGCGTGCGCATTGCCATTGGCGACAACCTTTTAAGCAAACCCTTTGCCGCTGATTTAATGCGGGTTAACCGCAGCTTTATTGTTAAACGTTCGGAGACAAGCCGGCGTGGAAAGCTCGAAGCCTTAAAGAAACTGTCCCGTTATATTCGCCATAGCATCAGCCAAGAACAGGTATCTATTTGGATTGCTCAGGCTGAAGGGCGCGCCAAAAATGGTTGCGACCGCACAGAGACCGCATTGCTAAAAATGCTCGCCCTGTCTAAACGGGAAGGGCAAGATTTTGCAGCCGCCATTGGCGAGTTAAATTTAATCCCCGTGTCTATCTCCTACGAATACGATCCCTGCGATGCCGACAAGGCCCGTGAACTTTATTCAGCCGAGCAGGGCACTGCCTATGTTAAAAAAGAATTCGAAGATCTCGACACCATTCAAAAAGGAATACTGGGTTTCAAAGGCCGCATTCATGTGAACTTTGGTCAGCCTGTGGGTGGCAGTTTTGAAAATGCCGATGCCTTGGCTGCAGAGGTGGATCGTCAAATCTTTAGTCACTACCAACTATTCCCAACCAATATTATTGCCTGGCAGATGCAGGGCAATACCGATGTATTAGATAAACTAGAAGAGCTGCAGCAGCAATGGCCAGACGAAGATTGGTCCAATGCTCAAGCCTCTTTTGAGTCACATCTTAGCCAAATACCTGCAGATCATCGTCAGATAGTGATTGATGCCTATGCCGCTCCGGTGGACAATCAGCTTGCTCATCAATCTAAGTAAGGACGTTTATTTTTGTTAGACGCAGACGTACGAGAAACTATTCAGCAAGGCTATCGCGAATTTTTAAAGTCCCGCGAACTCAGTCCACGACTGGGTCAAAAACAAATGGTTGCCGCCATTGCCAACACCCTTAGCAACGAGGACCCCGACAAACGTCTGGCAGTTATCGAAGCGGGCACAGGTACAGGTAAAACCGTTGGCTACCTCATTGCCGCACTGCCCATTGCTCGCGCCTTAAAGAAAACCGTGGTGGTTGCTACCGGTACCATTGCGTTGCAAGAACAGCTAATCCACAAAGATCTTCCAGAATTATTAGAATCCTGTGGCTGGGATTACAGCTGCGCCCTGGTAAAAGGCCGTGGTCGTTACGCCTGTAATCTGCGCATAGAACAGTGCCTGGATGCCGTAAAGTCAAAAGATGCCGGTCTGTTTTTGTTTGAAGACGAACAGCAGTTTAATCCCAATGCCGCCACCGAAAATCTGTTTAAAGAGATGTCTGCGTCATTGGACGACGGTGTCTGGGATGGTGATAGAGATTCTTGGCCAACTCGCATTCAAGATATGGAATGGCGTGCCCTTACCGTAGATCGTCGCCAGTGCACCGGCAGGCGCTGTCGCTTTGTGAATCAATGTCCGTTCTTTAAAGCGCGCAACGATCTTGAAGAGAGCGAATGTATTGTCGCCAACCACGACCTAGTTATGGCCGACCTAGCTCTGGGTGGTGGCGTTATTTTGCCCCCGCCAGAAGACTGTATTTATATTTTCGACGAAGGTCATCGACTGGGTGATACGGCCATTCGTCACTTTGGTGCCGAGTGCAAAATCAACAGCACATTAACCTGGTTAGAGCGTTTACCTAAACAGATCAAAGGCCAAACGCCGATCTTTGAAAAAGATACCTCATTGGCAGATCAGCTGCCACGCATAGAGCGCGAAGCCAACAAGATCACCGAACTGCTCTCCATGGCTTATCCACTGTTAAAAGAACAGCTGGATCTATCGGATCATGCAGAGGGGCGCTACCGATTTGCCCATGGCGATGTAGGGGCCACCATTCGTGATCTAGCCAAGCAGATTACCATGCAGACCAGCGGTTGGTTAGGGCGCTTAGAGGTACTGGAAGACACTCTTAGCGAAGCCTTAAGCGATAAAGAATATCCCGTGCCCATGGCCGATATAGAGTTATTTTATCAGCAGGCTGGTAACTGGCTGTCTGGGGCTGAACGTCTATTAGCTCTGTGGGATAGACTGCATAAAGAATTAAAAAAGGGCGATATGCCCATGGCCTGCTGGTTAAAGTTGGATGAAAACGCCGGCGGCAATATCGACATTTCTATTAATGCCAGCCCCATCCAGGCCGCAGAAATTCTTCAAGAGCGACTCTGGGGCAGCTGTTATGCCGCCGTATTAACCTCAGCAACCTTAAAATCTCTGGGTAACTTTAATACCTTACAGCGTGAAACAGGCGTACCGAGTTCAGCGCATTTTCTGTCAGTGGCCGGTGCCTTTAACTATGCCGAAGCCGCAACAGTGCGTGTGCCTCCCGGGGCAGTAGAAGGTAATAGCATTGAAGAACACAGCAAGTATATTGTTGATAACCTAGAATCTATGGTCGAAGACAAAGCTGGAACATTGGTGCTGTTTTCATCCAAGCGCCAAATGGAACAGGTGTTCGACGAGCTGCCGAATCATCTGGCCAAGATTATTCTCATTCAGGGCCAGTACTCCAACCGTGAAATGGTGCGCCTCCACAAGGAGCGTATTGATCAGGGCAAGACTAGCGTATTGCTCGGCTTGGCTAGCTTTGCTGAGGGTGTAGATTTACCCGGCGACTACTGCAAACATGTGGTGATTGCCAAGCTGCCCTTTGCTGTGCCCGATGATCCGTTGCATGAGGCACTGTCTGAATGGATTGAAGGGAAGGGGGGTAATTCGTTTTTTGATATTTCGCTGCCCATCGCCTCTCTGCGTCTTATTCAGGCCTGCGGACGACTACTGCGCACAGAGTCAGACACGGGCACTGTGTCTATTCTGGATAAGCGCCTTATCACCAAGCGTTATGGTACGCAGTTGCTTGATGCATTGCCGCCTTTTAGGCGAGAGCTTGGATAGTAGTTGGTTTGTGAGTATTCGCTAAAACAGCAGAGAAGGTAACAATCTATGCTAGAGCATTATCGAACATTGGCAGACTTGCTGATAGAGTTAGAGAAAGAGCTGCGACTGATGCAGCTCTGGGAATTGCAAAGTCCCGCGCCAGAGGCGCTAGCCAGCGTCGAACCCTTTGCTGTAGATCAGCTGTCATTTAACCAGTGGTTACAGTTTGTGTTTTTGCCGCGAATGTACGCACTTGTCGAAAGCGAAGCATCCCTGCCAGATAACTGCAGTATTGCACCTATGGCAGAGGAGTTTTTTAAAGGGCAGAAAGTTGAAGCTGCGGCCATCATTTCTCGACTGGCCGCGATAGATCGTTTGATTACTAACCTCTAGTAGACAGCGCGCTATTAAAACGCGCACTACTAAAAAGCAAACTACTCGCCTTTAGATTTCTTAGGCTTCTTGGTATAGGTCTTTTTCTTAGTGATCGGACTAGAACCGTCACCCGTTGGCTTGCCAGAATAAGCAGGCTTATCTCCAGCAGGCTTACGGTCGGATCTGTCACCACTGTCTTTGGCATAGCTGCCGCCGGCTTTCTTCTTATATGACTTCTTAGGTGGCTGCTGAGTGTCTGCAGTACGCTTATTAGTCACATCACGACTGATGATTCGCTTGTCGCCAGAAAAATCTTTCTTCTTACCACTGTCGCCACCAGAAGGTGCTGCACCGGCGTTATGAACACTAATGCGCATAGGCTTGGCACAGATACGAACCTTTTGCAGATGATCCATCATCTCCGAAGGCATGCCCTCAGGTAAATCTACGGTGCTGTATTCGTCATGGAGCTTAATCTCGCCAATGTACTGGCTGCTGATATCTGCTTCATTGGCAATGGCGCCAACAATGTTGCTAGGAGAAATGCCGTCGTTATGGCCCACTTCCAAACGGTAAGTGACCATAGAAACATTAGGATCGCGACCTGACTTATCAACAGATTCACGTCTCGGACGTTCGCTACGTTCTTTGCGATCACCGCCGCGGTCATTACGATCATTGCGTTCGTTACGGCCCCTATCGCGGTTATTGTCTCTCGGTGCTGGCGCTCTATCACTGCGTGACAGCGAAGGCGTCACTATAGCGTCCAAGCGAGGGAACAGCGGACGGTCTTTTTGGTTTTCAAAAGCCAGAGCAGTAGCAACATCAGTAATGTCTAGCTCGTTCTCAGTTACCAGCCTCTCAATCAACGAACGGAATTTATCCAGTTTAGGATTTTCCATGTTCTTAATTAATTGATCGGTAAACTGCTGAATGCGCAAGCCGCTAACTTCTTCGTTGCTTGGCATAGTCATTGGCTTGATAGTCTGGCGCGTCGACTTCTCAATCGAACGCAACAAACGGTTTTCTTTAGGCGTGATAAACAACACAGCCTTACCATCACGACCTGCACGGCCCGTTCGACCAATACGGTGAACATAGGATTCGTTGTCGTAAGGAATATCAAAGTTAATAACATGGCTGATGCGTTCAACATCCAAACCACGGGCAGCAACATCAGTCGCCACAACAATATCAACCTGGCCTTTCTTCAGTCGGTTAATCGTGCGCTCACGAATAGCCTGACTCAAATCGCCATTCAGCGGAGAAGAGGAGAAACCACGAGCTTCCAAGCGCTCAGCAATATCGACAGTCGAAGATTTGGTGCGCACAAAAATGATCATGCCATCAAAAGTTTCAACTTCTAGGAAGCGAGTAAGGGCGTCCATCTTCTGGTGGCTCTTAACCGTTACATACTGTTGTTCAATACGCTCAACAGTCTTAGTTTTAGCTTCAATGCTAACCGTCTCAGCATCGCCCAGGTACTTGGTAGTAACACGGCGAATGGCAGGGGGCATAGTTGCAGAGAACAATGCGCGCTGACAGTTACTTGGCGTTTGCGCCAAAATAGTTTCAACATCATCGATAAAGCCCATACGCAGCATTTCGTCAGCTTCATCCAAAACCAGGCCACGAACCTGACTCAGATCCAAGCTGCGACGACGCAAATGGTCAAGCATACGACCAGGCGTACCCACAACAACCTGAGCGCCGCGCTTTAAACCACGCAGCTGACCCTGAATATCTGCACCACCGTAAATGGGCAGAACGTGAAAACCTTTGATGTGTTTTGCATAGCTCTGGAATGCTTCAGCAACCTGAATCGCAAGCTCGCGAGTCGGCGTAAGGACCAGAACCTGAGGTGTTTTTTGTTTCTCGTCCAACATACTCAAAAACGGCAGCGCAAAAGCTGCAGTCTTGCCAGTACCAGTCTGGGCGGTACCTAGCAGGTTTTTACCCGCCAACAGAATAGGAATACTCTGCGCCTGAACAGGGGAGGGTTGCTCATAGCCGAGTTGCTGTACGGCTTTAAGAACGGGGGCAGAAATACCCAGTGATTCGAAGTCAACGGATGACATTAATTTACCTGTGGCTTGGGGAGTTTATGCCCCGGAATGTGAGGCGGCGGAGTATACGCCTAAGTGACTAATTTTTATAGGGGTTTTTGGGATATTTTTGTGGGCAAGTGGAGGTATAAAATGGGTTGCTGGCAATGAGATAAGCGTCCGTTTTTCAGGATAATGGGCGGCTACGATGGGGCTCTAAATCGCCGGCAAGTGACCTATGAAAGAATTCCGCTTCGTCAACAAACAATCCCTCAAGGAATTTAACGCATTACCACGTAAAATTCAGGAGCGATTTGGTGCGGATTTGAATGAAATTTGTAAGGGAAAATCGCCGTATTCAGCGTTTAAACATATTGCAAGTTCAGTGGGGGTTGGTGCCATTGAATTAATTGAAAATGGTCGGCCCGCTTACCGCACTGTCTATGTCGCCAAACATAAGCAAATGGTGTATGTGCTGCATACATCTACCAAGACAACTAATGGTGTAGACCGAAAAGCAATGGCAACAGCCAGGCAGCGATACAAAATAATGGTTGCTGATCTACAAAAATAATATATCAGCACTTGTATGTTGGTTGGAAAGGCATAATATATCGGTACCGATATATGAGGCGAAAAAATGACTTCTATTAAATACACCAATATCTTTGATGCGGTTACTGACAACCCGGAGGAAGCCAGCGAGCTACAAACCCGAGCGGACCTGATGAGCGTGATTCGCGACATTGTGCAAGATAACAGCTGGAAACAAGCTGAAGCGGCGAAAAGAATGGGTCTTACTCAGCCAAGGGTAAGTAACCTGTTAAATGGAAAAATCGATAAATTCTCAATCGACTTACTAATGACCTGCTTATTTCGGCTTGGGTATAGGTTTAAACCGCTCTACAAAAATAAGCAGCTTACTATCGATGTGCGGGCGGCTTAGCCTAAAACTCGCCAATGTCACTTTTAGAAAAGTCAGCCCATAACATAAAGACCCACCGCGGACCATTTACTTAGGTGCGTTTGTACGGAGGTGAAGTATAAGTCGTGCCACTCTAAATCGCCTTGAAAACAATGCTCAAAATACCACTTTGAAAAGGCTGAACCAGATAACCAAAAGCCTGCGCTGCGATATTGGTGACCTGTTTAACTAAATCCTACAGCGATCAAATGATAATCTCTGTCACAACCTCAGTCTTCACCGAATTAGCAATAAAACAAAGCTCATGGGCCTGATGGTGCATTTTCTCCAGCACTTCAAACGTGGGCTGTTTGCCAGAAAAGGTTACCTGCGGGCGCAGATTAACCTTGGTCATTGAGCCTTTTCCCTTAGAATCTGTCTCCATTAAACCAATCGGATTATCAATATATTCGTCAATTACAAGGCGCTTCTTCCCAGCAATACTAAGAAAGAACAGCATATGGCAGCTTGATATAGAGGCCACAAACGCTTCTTCTGGATCTACGTTAGCCTCTACGGAATAGGGGAGAGGGACGATGGATGGTGCAGAGGAGGCAGCAACGATAGCACCGCCATCAAACTCCCATATATGACCGCGGCTGTATTTGTTATCAGTGAAGGCTTCGTTTGGTTGGCGGGTCCACGCTATTTTGGCGCTATATTCAGACATGTAGGTTCCTCTTACTATGCTGCGGAAAGGGGCGTTACTTTTAGCTCATGACGATGTTGCTCAGCATGCCAGAGATCATGTTGGGCTTGCTGAGTGCCCCAGGTTTCTGACATCGTGTTAAATGCAATAAAAAGGCGAACAGCCATTTCAGGGCTAATACCTGCCTTGCCATTAACGGCGCAAGACAGGGTTTTACGGCTGACGCCAAGAGCCTTAGACGCATCTGTTACCGACAGTCCCAATGGCTCAGGGCAAAGCTCTTTTATCACTAATCCTGGGTGAGGGGGATTGTGTATGCGCATATGACGTTCTCAAGCATTATTTAATTAAATAATAGCAGGTTTCCCCAAGTAGGCTTTATCCCCGTTATAGCGATTGAAACGGAGTATCAATCAATCTCAGAAATACCCTATATCCCTTTATGCAACTACCCATTGCCAGTGAATTGCGCTTAAATACACTCTATAAAAATAAACCAATATCACGCAGGAATCCCCATGAGTGAGCTCTACCTCGTTCGTCACGCCCAAGCCTCCTTTGGCGCTGCCAATTACGATCAACTCTCCGACCTTGGCCACAAGCAGTCTCGTTGGCTAGGCGACTATATGGGTATGCGTGGCCTCAACTTCGATACCTTGGTGGTAGGCGATATGGTTCGCCATCACGAGACCATGAACGGTATCTGTGCGGGTATGGATATCGATGGCAGTAGCCGATTAGTATTGCCAGGGCTTAATGAATACAACTTTATCGCCATGATCGATTCCTACAAGGTCACCAATGGTGATGACCCTATGTTCCAAGCGATTGCCGACAACCCCAAAGACAACCGACACCATTTTCGGCTGCTGCGAAAGGTGCTGAGCCTATGGACACAAGACAAAATTGAGGACCTACCAGAGAGCTGGAGCGAATTTAAAGCGAGAGTTTTAGATGCTCAACAACAGATTAAGGCAATGGCCGACAGTGGCAACCGTATCTTAGCGATTGGGTCTGGCGGTTCTATTAGTGCTTTTGTTGGGTCGGTGCTGGGTATTCCCGATGAGAATATTTTTGATTTAAATCTGCAGTATAAAAATACAGCGTTTAGTCATTTCTTTTTTAATGAGAAGAAGATGAACCTGACCGGGTTTAATAGTATTCCGCATCTGGATACGAATGAGATGAAGCAGCATATTACTTATGGCTAAGGCTTAACCGTTAACATAAATCAATACGCAGTGTTTTACCCACGGCACGGGCAGCATTATCCAAGGTGTGCAATGTTACTGAAGTATTAGCTGGGTCAAGCACACGATCTAAATCCGAACGGCTGGTGCCCATCAGTTCAGCCATCTTGGTTTTAGAAATATGTTCAGCTTCCATTTTCTGTTGAATTTCCCATGTGATAACACGTTTGATGGCTGCGGCATTAACTTCCGCTAATTCACCGGTTTCCTCAAGTAAATTATCTAGCGACGAACCCATATGTTGGTTTGGCTTAGCCATTTACTACCTCTCTTTTACGTTTCTTTGCAAGATCCAAGTCTGATTTGGGCGTTTTCTGAGATTTCTTAACAAAGCCATGCAGTAACACCATGTGCCCGCTATGGGTACAAAATAAAACTCGGCCTATGCGCCTGTCTTGAAGATTAGTTCTGACTTCATATAAGCCATCTCCATGGGTCTGCATACGGGCATCCCAACGTTGATCCTCTATGAGCTGCATTGTTACAGCTTCATCAGCCAGATAAGAAATCGAACAATGGCAAAAGGCGGCTTTAGCTGTCAATGCTGTGTGAATATTGGGCTCAAAGTAGACCGTGGATCGTTTGGATAAATTACTCATAATTTAATGTCCTTAAATACCATGATGGTTAAAAAAATAAGGGACTTCGCCCATGCATCATCCTGTTCCCAAAGCACGTCACGGGTCATCCTGAGCGAAGCGAAGGATCCCTCTAACCCCAAGGCAAGCCGCCAAAGCACCAAACAGGTTTTAGTGATTGATATCTGTGGGATAGCATCCCCGGATTTGTGGGGTCGACGTAGGTGATCTTGCACAAAAACGTGAAGTAGGGCGGTGCAAGGAAGTGTATGGGCCGTGCTATTTTGGTTTAAGTTTGAGGCAGCCATGATCAGCCCGTTGATTCTGCATTAGTTTTTTAACAAGTGCAGCGGTTTGTTGGGAACAACTCTCGCCCAATAGCCAGAATTCGCAAAGGGTAAGATCATGACCATTGTCGAGCCAAGACTGTCGAGAGTATTGATACTAGGTGTCGTATGGCCTATTTGTTAATCAGTAGTTATCGAACAAATGGTCCAATTCATCTAGCTTAATAGAGGGCTATTTAGCCATTACTAGTTATCATTTCCTTGGTCAATATTTATTATGCTCAATTTTTTTGTCGTCGAGTACCAAGAGCTCGCAGCTAACGAGATCAAGATCCCCAGAAACCCTAAAACGGTATAAAACATATTACTTAAAAAACTAAATTCTCGTTTGATATCATCTTTATGGACGTAGTTTTCCATGCCTCCGGCTATTTCTTGGTAGTCTCGTTGTAATGTTTTTAATTCAATTAAATCTTCTGGGTTTGAAAACATATAGGACTTAAGAATATCAAAGTCGGCCTTGAGATTTTGTAAAGTAGCAACTTCATCGATATCTAGGTCGCCTACAGCGATTGATTTCTCAATAACAGAAAGTCGGCTTTCTATAGACTGGTTTGTCAGAGCTGCGAGTTGTTTTTCAAGCACCCCAATTTGTTTCTGTAACTCTGGAATTCTCTCCATGCCGGAGGTCTCAGCCGCTAAGAGTAGTGAATATTCTGACATTACATTTTTAGCAGGTTCAAGAATCATGATCGCAATGATAATAAGAATAATCGGTGTGATTAAATTAGGGATCGAATCAATTATTTTTTTCTGTCTTTCGACGATATAATTTCGTCTAGAAAAATAGAGGTCTCTTTCCTGCTCGCGCCTATCTCGATCTTCGTTCATGTGTTCCGTCATATCTGCTCCAGTTTGATAACTAACAGTTAATTACGGCCTCGCGCTACCTAATATCTCAATACAGGGCCAGATGCCTTCTTCATGTGTCGGTGTCGATTGCTAACAATTCGAGATAAACGAAGACTGGTTATTTTTGGGATCTATTGTGTAGGCCACTACTGAACACTTCTCGTCAAACTGAATAAGTTGCGATTGAGGCCTATACCAATTGTTATGACCCTTGCCGGTTTCCGAGTTGGACCAATTAAAATGTACGAGTACGTTGTTGGTCTTGATTTCACCAGTGATTTTGTTCATTGAAAACATTAGGGAATGGTCTTTTATCGCGACAGTATCTCCAGGGGACATAACAAATCGTTGTCCGCGTTTTATGGTTTCCAGCGAGGCAACTGAAATTGCGCTTTTGAGTTGCACCTCTCGGAGAGGCAATTGGCTGGTGTTCGACGCCATATCCATCAACTTGATCACGCAGTTAACATAGTCAATGTAGGTCTTTCGTTTCTCCTCTTGCTGGAACTGCTTGAGTAAAGTTTCTGTGGCTGACTTTTGATAGGTACCCTCAGTGCCTGCGCTCCCGAGTTTTAATCGTCCTATCATTGCGGCGTCTATCTGGCCCTGCAAGGTCACAGATAAGCCGCCGCCGCATGAAATTCCCGCCTGCCGCAGCCATGACTCAGTGACGGTTGCGCTATAGGCATTAAAAGAGGCACCTAAGGTAGATGCGCCAAGCATTAGTAAGAAAATTCCGTTTTTAATGTTAAGCATAGTTTTTAGTCCCTCTAAAACCATCTATTTAAATACCTGTTGGCATCACCAGTTTATGAATGTGTATAAGTTCAGCTTCTACTTTTCAGTTCATTGATTAAAGATAGACCACTCAACAACCCCTTGGCGAATGCAAAAATCCATAAAATAGGGTGATCAACATCCTGTTAATAAGCCAGAACCCCAAAGTCCCATTTACCCTAGTGACAGCAGCCCCCACAGGTTAAACTAGCCCCCTAAAAACAAGCATCCAATCCAACAACAATAAATAAAAGGAATGAAACGTGAACTCAGAATTCGATATGACTGGCAAAGTTGCCATGGTAACTGGCGCATCTAGTGGTTTTGGCGTTAATTTTGCGAAAATCTTGGCCGCTCGTGGCGCTAAGGTAGTGGTTGCGGCGCGCCGTTTAGACCGCCTTGAGGCGTTGGTTGCTGAGATTAAGGCTGATGGTGGTGAAGCATTTGCGGTTGCCTTGGATGTCACCAGTGCTGAGTCGATTACTGCTGCGTTTGATGCGTCTGAAGCGGCCTTTGGTACGGTGACGGTTATCTCTAACAATGCCGGTGTTGCTGATGGCCGCAGTGCGCTTAAAGCCACGGAAGCGGATTGGGATCTGGTATTAGACACTAACCTTAAGGGTGTGTGGATGGTGGCTCAAGAAGCCGCTAAACGTATGGTTGCGGCGGGTGTTGGTGGCAGCATTGTTAATACGGCGTCTATTTTGGGTCTGCGCGTATCCTTTGCTCAGTCGGTATATTCGGCATCTAAGGCCGGTGTTGTTCAGCTGTCTAAGGCGTTGGCGTTGGAATTGGGTCGTAAGGGTATTCGTGTGAATGCGCTATGCCCAGGGTTCTTTTTAACTGAAATGACTGAGATGTTATTTAATTCGCCTCAGGGTAATGCGTTCCTTGCATCTTCTCCTTTGGCTCGTCCTGGCGATATGGACGAGATCAGTTCTCCGTTCCTATTATTGGCCAGTGACGCGGGTAGCTATTTGACGGGTGTTGCATTGCCGGTTGATGGCGGCCAGTCTATTGGTAATATGTAATATCATTAACGCAACTGCACAGATGGAAATGCTATGAGCTTGCAAGATAATCGCCGGGAATACGACTACGGGAAGCTTTCTCGGGAGTCATTGCTGGATAGCCCTTTTGATCAGTTTAAACTGTGGATGGCCCAGGCCATTGAAGCGGATATCCAAGACCCAACGGCCATGTCTGTGGCCACGGTGAGTGCTGAGGGTAAGCCTTGGCAGCGCATGGTGCTGTTAAAAGACTTTGATGAGCGTGGCTTTGTGTTTTACACCAATCTTGGCAGTCGTAAGGCGGCTGAGATTGAGGGTAATGCTCAGGTGAGTTTGCATTTTCCATGGTTGCAGTTAGATCGTCAGGTGATTGTAGGTGGTCGTGCAGAGCGGCTATCTACAGTCGAAGTAATGAAGTATTTTCTTAGTCGTCCTAAGGGCAATCAGCTGGCTGCCTGGGCCTCTAAACAGAGCAGTCGTATCAATTCTCGCCAAGCGCTAGAAACACAGTTTGAACAGGTTAAAGCCAAGTTCTCGAAGGGTGAGATTCCATTACCGGATTTTTGGGGTGGGTTTCGTGTGGTCCCAGAGGAGATAGAGTTTTGGCAGGGTGGCGAGAGTCGTTTGCACGACCGCTTTAGTTTTCAGCGGGATGGGGATGACTGGGACATTGCACGCCTGTCACCCTAAACAGGCCCAGACATATCGCGGCCAAACCTTAGCAGCACGCATTTTTGAGACGGCACTAAAAAATAGTTTTTTAGTCGCCGGTATCTCTATGCACCAAAGATCTTCTATTCACGAGAGCCCCTCTATTTACAAGAGCCCCCTCTAATCACTGTTATACATTCACGATTTGCGGTCGCTTAGATGCCACTGCAATCATGATGTCTTTAACATCCTCATTTTCGACGCCAGCATCAATTAATACACTTCTCAGAAGCGCTGCGACTTTCATAAAATGATCTTCGCTGATGTTCCTGCCTGCGTGGCCTCTCTCTAACCATTCGTCTTTATATTCTTGAAAGGGCTTACCCATTGCATAGGCAAAGAATTTGCATTGGTGCTGGATGAGGTCATTAAGATCGGACGTTTCAAAATACGTTTTTAATGCAGGTCGTGCATAAACCTGTGCATAGAACTCTTTAATGAGCTCACGCATCACATCTATACCGCCATATTTATCAAATAAGTTATCCATCATATTTCCTTATAAGTGCTCTACCGAGTGTCGGATTTACTTAACTGCAAAAAATAGGTCTTAATACCTGTTTCATTGTCGACCTGAGAGCAAAAAAAGTATGTGGGATTAAGGATAAATTAAGACATTCCGTTTTTAGCTCAACCAAACTATACATTAACGCATAGAATTAAAGCAAGACCTGGCTAGAAGATCCTGCTACTGAGGACTTTGGATGGTATGGCTGGATTTGCTACGAGTGAAAGGTTTTTTTGACGCGCCCTAAGTAAGGCTTTAGTACCTAATAGCGGTAATTACCAGGCACCGCTCTCCAGCGGGTGTTTTTACAATGACCTCATCATCAATAGATTTTCCCACCAGCGCCTGAGCCATGGGGCCGTCGATACTGATGCAGTTGAGTGCGGGGTCTATCTCGTCTGAACCTACTAGGCGATACACATGTTCTTGGCCGGTATCTTCATCTTCGACAGTCACCCAGGCAGAAAAGAATACTTTCGAGGGGTCGCGGGGTTTATCTTCAACAATGGTGGCATCTTCAAGGCGCTTTGTCAGGTAACGCACTCGACCATCTATTTCTCGCAGGCGGCGCTTGCCGTAAATATAGTCACCGTTTTCTGAGCGGTCGCCATTCTTAGCGGCTTCGTGCACCACATGGGTAACTTGTGGACGCTCCACCTTCCACAGCTGCCGAACTTCTGCACGCATGGCGGCGGCACCGTCTGCGGTGATGTAGGGTGAGCTTTTGGGGCCTGGTGGGCGGTAGCGTCCCATGGGTTAAATATTTGCCTCTAGATTGAAAACCTCTTGGTAAAACTGTAGTTCAGATTCCATGGCTTTAATAATATTCTTGGCTTTTCTAAAACCATGGCCTTCGTCGGGGAAGGTGACATGGGCGACTTTAATACCTTTGTCTTGCAGTAGTTTTACCATCATCTCTGCTTGGTTGGGGGGCACTACTTTATCTTCTAAGCCCTGCAAAAATATTACCGGGCAGTTGAGGCCTTCGGCATGATGGATAGGTGAGCGCTCTAGGTAGATATCTCTACGTTCGGGGTAGGGGCCAATAAGACTGTCCATATAGCGTGATTCGAATTTATGGGTGTCGGTGGCTAATGTTTCCAAATCGCCAATGCCATATAGGCTGGCGCCGGCTTTAAAGGTGTCGGTAAAGGTTAGGGCCGAGAGCACGGTGTAGCCGCCGGCACTGCCGCCGCGGATAAGGCAGCGCTCTGGGTCGATTTTGTTTTGCTTGGCCAGATAGGCAATAGCCTGCTGAGTATCTTCGACGTCGGCTATGCCCCAGGTACCTGCAAGGCCCTGACGGTAGGTGCGACCAAAGCCGGTGCTGCCGCGATAGTTAATATCGACAACGGCAAAGCCTCTGTTGGTCCAGTATTGGATTTTTAGGTTGAGGCCAGAATCTGTCGCACCGGTTGGGCCTCCGTGGCAGAGGGCTATGACGAGGGGCAGTTCGTTATCCATGCCCTGATACCGAGCATTGGTGGGCGGGTAAAAGAAGGCGTGAACCTGCTGATTGCCATTGCTATTTTTACCGCTAGTTTTACCGCTATTTTCGCCAGCATTGCCGCCACTCGGGAATAGGATCGATTGGGGTTGGGCTATATCGGCTTCGTTTAAATCTAGAGTAGAAGGCGCATAGACTGATTTGAGCTTGCCCTCTGGATTGACACCCACAATCTGATTAGCCAAAGAGGCTGCGCCTGCGACGGTGTAGAGTTGGCCCTGATGGCAGCAGGCTGCGGAAAAGCTGCTGTATTGGCTTTCTGTTGGGGTTATCGCACCTGTGGCGATATCGATAAACCCGCTGTGCCAGAGCCCCTGTTCGGTCCATAGGCAGCCAATGGTATTGGCGTCGATGAAGTCGCAGGTACTCATGCCAAATTGCCATAATGGCGTGGCAAATTCTGCCTCTTTACTGAGGACTATTTGCCCGTCAGCTCGGTAGATATTCCACCAGTTATTTTTGTCGGACACATAGTAAAGCTGGTTATCTGGAGACCAGCTGGGCTGAAAAATGGCTTCTTGCTTGTCAGTGCCAGCACTGCCGGCAATCAGTGTTTTATCCATGAGGCAGTCTGCACTGATATTGGCTTGCCAAAGTTGGGTGCTATCCCAGGGCATATTAGGATGCTGCCACTCTATCCAGCAAAGCTTTTTCTGATCGGGGCTAATGCGTGGGTAGGCATAAAAGTCTGCGCCGCTGGCTAAGGTCTTAACCTCGCCATTGGCAATACTAATACTGACAAGGGTGTTTTCTGGCTCGCGATCTTCGTGGTGAGTTTCACAAACGGCAATAAGCTGCTGGCGTGTTTGATCAATAACTATGTCGGCAAAGCGCGGGCCTGGCTTGGTGATGGCGACCGGATTTTGGCCTTCATCGAGAGCTAGTTTATAAACACACTGATCCACGGCATTCACAAAGTACAGGTGGCTATCGTCTACCGCATAGGCCATGCCGCCGTACTCATGGACCTTACTTGAATGACTAAAGGGGGCGGGCAGTAGGTCGCTTATAACGCCCTGGCTATCGCGGCGCATAATGACGCTGCGCCCAGCATCCCAGGGGCGGCCTTCCACCCAATACAAACTGTTGTTATGGCTTTGCAGACAATTAAGGCTGGGAGCAGCTTTGGTGATTAGCTCTGCGCTAATGGCAGAGGGCCAGGTACCAAAGGCCTGTTTGGTTTTGTTAGTCATGGCTTAACCACCCGCCAATTTGACGGTATGGCCGATTTTTTCTAGCTCGATTTTTAAAATGTCGCGATGATCGCCCTGAATTTCAATTACGCCATCTTTGATGGTACCGCCGGTCGAGCACTTTTGTTTAAGCTGCTTGGCGAGGGTTTTCAGCGCGGCTTCATCTAAATCTAGGCCGCTAACCAGACTCACGCCTTTGCCTTTACGACCTTTGGTTTCGCGGCGAATACGCACGATACCGTCGGTCTCTATTGTCTGTGGCTTGTCTGTTTGGGTAATGCGCCCGGCATCGGTTGAATAAACCAGTCTGGATTCTTTGTTCGCCATTAAACGTCTCTTTTAGCTGCTAACCATTAGCTTCTAACAACTAGCTAGTCGTTAGAAGCAGTTTGCCAATATGTTGATTGGATTCCATTAGGGTATGGGCTTCGCTGGCCTTAGCCAAAGGGTAGCTGCTGTTAATCACGGGCTTAAATTTACCCTGGGCTATTAGGGGCCAAACCTGCGACTCAACGCCAGCGGCTATGCGCGCTTTGTTTTCGATAGGCTGGGCGCGCAATGTGGAACCGGTAAGCACGAGCTGCTTTAACATCAGCGGCAGTAAATCGACTTCTACCTTAGAGCCGCGCAAAAAGGCGATATTAACAATGCGCGCTTTAGGGGCACAGGCAGCAAAGTTCTGCTGCACATAGTCACCGCCCACCATATCTAAAATCACGTTGACGCCAGTGCCGGTAATTTCTTGGCAGGCCTGTACAAAATCCTGTTCGCGATAGTTGATCGCTTTAACCGCGCCAAGCTTCTCGCAGGCTGCGCATTTCTCATCACTGCCCGCAGTGGCAATCACCTTAATACCCATGGCGCTAGCCATCTGAATAGCGGTGGTACCAATACCGCTGGACCCTCCATGAACAAGCAACCATTCACCCGCCTGCAATTCAGCGCGCTCAAATAAATTGTGCCATACCGTAAAGCAGGTTTCGGGGAGGGCGGCGGCATCCGTTAGCGACAGACCCTCGGGAATCGGCAGGCAAATAGACTCTTCAGCCACCGCGTATTCGGCATAACCACCACCAGACAGCAGGGCACAGACCTGATCGCCAACCTTCCAGCGCTGCACCGCAGAGCCAACCGCAACAATAGTGCCGGAGGCTTCTAAACCGGGAATGTCGGTTACACCTGGAGGTGGCGGATAGAACCCCATTCTCTGGAAGACATCGGGGCGATTAACGCCAGCCGCTGCGACCTTAATCAACACCTGACTGTCGGTGGGGACGGGCAGATCTCTTGAGGTGGCCTGTAATACTTCTGGGCCGCCCGGCTGGGTAATTTCGATGCTGGTTTGGTTGGCTGGTAGGTCGATAATTGTGCTCATAATGTCTAGGCTCTTTTTTGACGCTAGTTTAGCCGGACTAGCACTCTGTGGGTAGCTGATAGCGGTTATTTGTAGTGGCCAAGCATATGGTTTACGGCAGCATTGGTGTGTCAAACCCAAATATCATTTTCCGCGGTGAGATCGCTTTCGATGTCACCGGTGTTTTTTGTTCCCTTCGGTTCTATCATCATTATCTTGCACTCGTCTTTTGCCACTGGACGGTGCTCTACCCCTTTGGGGACGACAAACATTTCTCCGGCATTGAGAGTAACTTTACCCTCTCGAAATTCCAGATCCAATGTCCCTTCAATGATGATGAACGTTTCGTCAGTGTCGGGGTGGTCATGCCAAACAAACTCGCCCTGAACCCGGGCAATTTTAAACTGGTAGTTGTTCATCTCGGCAATGACTTTTGGCTGCCATTGGCTGGTGAATTTTGAAAACTTGTCTGTAAAGCTAATCGGAGAATAATTCATAGGAAGTCCTTTTTACTCGGTTGTTAACTCCTCAATGCAACAAACAGCCCACCACCCATCAACAATGCTCCAGAGCCAAACTTCAGATATTTGGTTTTGGGTGAGGCTGAAAATGAGGATTTAGTTTTTGCAGCCACATAAGCATAGCCTGCCATTACCACGCCTACCGACAATGTTGCGATGATAAATAATAGGCTGACGTCGGTAATAGACAGATTCTCTAGATCGAGAAAGGCGGGGAAGAAGCTGAAGTAAAATAAAATCACCTTGGGGTTGCCAATGGAGGTGATTAGGCCGACTAAAAAACTGGCTGAGTGGTTGGCTGGTTTAGCGGTTTCTGTTTCTGCCTCTGAGGTAGACGGCTTTGAGGTGATCAGGCTAAAGCCTAGGTAGATCAGATAGGCAGCACCTAGGTATTTAATCACTACAAAAAAGCTGCCCATGACTTCGGCTAGTGCGGCTAAACCAAAGACCGCGAGACTTATAAATACAAAGTCGCCGCTCAGTACGCCCATGGCAGTTGCCAGGCCTTGGCGAAAGCCTGAGTCCAGTGAGCGAGCTATCACCACAATGACGCCCGGCCCGGGAAGCAGCGCGAGTACGATCATGGTTGTGTAGAGCGCAAATGCTGAGGTGATTGTCATTATGATGCTACTGCCTTAAGTTTTTTCCAAAGTCGCCCGTCGATGGCGGCGAGGCCTAGGCCGATAAAGGCCATGCCAATAAAATATCTGCTGTGGAGCTGTTCGTTGAGTATTAGCCAGCCCAAAAAGCTTGCTGTAATGGGTACTAAAAAAGTCACCAACACGACATTGGTGGCGCCGGATGACGACAGGATTTTGAAGAATAGAATATAGCCTAGAGCGGTACAAAACACGCCAAGACATAGAATAGCCAGCCATATCTGCAGGCTTGGGTTGGCTAGCTGGTCGGGGCGCTCTACGAGAAAGGTTACGGGTAGCAATATAATCGTGGCCGCCGTGACCTGCCCAACAGCGGTACTGAAGGGGCTAATGCCCAATGCTTTAAAGCGCCTGCCAAATACCGAAGCGCAACCATAGGAGATAGCAGCGCCCATGATGGCCAGCTGGGCTAATGTTTGTAGGCTCATGTCTAGGCCAATATCTGCCAATGACTCGGCACCAATTAATACCGCCACGCCGAATAAACCCACCACAACGCCAACCACTTTTTGTGGGCTCATATGTTCATCCGCTAAAAAGGCACCGGCAATTAATATAGTGAATAAAGGTGTTGTGGCATTAATGATTGAGGCTAAACCGGCGCCTATATGGTTTTGGCCCCAAACGATAAGGGCAAATGGAATAACGTTGTTGAGTAGCCCGAGCATGAAAAAGGCGCGCCACAGTTTGAATGATTTGGGGATTTCATAGCCACCGATCAGCAAGACGGCCCAGAGTGTTAACGCGGCAACGCCTACTCTTAGAGTCACTACGGTTAGGGGAGGCAGCTCTGCGACGACTACGCCGATAAGAAAGAATGATCCACCCCAAAGGAATGACAGCAATAGCAGCATTGCCCAGTCTTTGGTTCCCATACGTTGGTTGATCATTGAGTGTTCCTAGGTGTCTTTTAGCGTTTGTGGTGATTCCGAAAGGCTCTGTATAAATGTTTTGAGGCATTCTCTTTTAAATGTCATCCAGAACCCGCAACTGTCACACCGAACCCACAACTGTCATCCTGGACGCAGTGAAGGATCTCTCAACACTAGCAGCAGACCCTATTCAACTCCTGCCGCAACAGCCTCTGACTGAGACCCTTCGCTAACGCTCAGGGTGACAAACTGTGTGTAATCCCGACAGAGTGTAGCGACGAGGGATCTATCTGCGAGGTCCTGAGATCTCTCCTGCTGGTCGAGATGACAGTGCAGATCGAGATCACAGTGCTGGTTATCCTTGGCCGATTGTTAACTGGCTCTTGTGGACAGTACTTTTATCCCCAACAGTAACATAGCACCACCAGCAATACGGTCTATCCAATGGCCCATGCGCTGAAATTTTCTCGTCACGGCCGGTCTTGATAGTAGTACCGTCAACAGTGAGAACCAGGCTAGCTGAAGGACCATCATCCATAGACCGTAAATCAGCAAATGCTGGGCCGGTGTGTCTTGAGACAGAACGATGGTAAACAGCGAGACAAAGTAGATGGGCGCTTTGGGGTTCAAGGCATTACAGAGGAAGCCTAGACCAATGGTTTTGATTGGGGGTCGGGCTACCACAGGTTTGACGGCTAGCGACTCTGCGTTGCGCGCCCTAGCTCTTAGTCCACTAATCCCCAGATAGATCAGATAGCCCCCACCGAGCAACTTAATGCCCCAGAGTGCCGATGATGAGTTGGCGATAATGGCAGCCAGGCCCAATGAGGAATAGAGGATATGAACCGATAACCCAAGTGCTATACCAAGGCTACAGAGCAGACCAGCGCGCTTACCGTTGGATAATGTCTGTTGGGACACTAATACAAAATCTGGGCCCGGTGCCGCAGCGGCCAAGAGATGTATCGAGGTGATTAATAGTAACCCTTGGTAAAGATCCATAAATTGCTCTCCTTGTTGTAGCTTAGCCAAATAATGTAATAATGTTCAGGTCAGTATAATGGAATGATTGGTAATTATAGGTAAATATAAGATGGTTGAAGTATCTCTGCGCGACAAAATCTATAGCGTTATTTTTGGAACCGATACGCCAGCGGGGCAGCGGTTTGATATAGCACTTATATACCTGATATTAATCAGCGTTGTGGCGGTGATTCTTGACTCTATTGAATCGGTAAACCGCGAATATGGTATGTGGCTATTCCGTCTGGAATGGGTGTTTACGCTGCTGTTTTCCCTAGAATATTTAATGCGTATCTATTCTTCCCCTAAGCCCTTGCACTATATGTTCAGCTTTTATGGTCTGGTCGACCTGCTCTCTATTGTGCCTACTTACCTTGCTCTGTTTGTGCCCGGCGCCAGTTACTGGCTGGTGGTGCGGCTATTGCGTGTGTTGCGCATATTTAGGGTGCTTAAATTGGTGCGCTATCTCACTGAGGCCAATCTGTTACTGCGCTCTATTTATGCATCACGGCGTAAAGTGCTGGTGTTCTTTACAGTGGTGCTGGTGATGAGTGTTATTTTTGGCAGCCTAATGTTTTTGGTGGAGGGGCCGGACCATGGGTTTACCAGTATTCCTCGCAGTATCTATTGGACCATCGTGACGATTACCACGGTGGGCTATGGTGATATTACGCCCCAGACTCCTCTGGGGCAGGTTATTGCTACTATGGCGATGCTTACGGGTTATTCGATTATTGCTATCCCCACGGGTATTTTCACGGCTGAGATTGCCCGCGAGATGAATGCCGAATCAAACCGCCGTCGCTGCAATATCTGTGAACGCACAAGACACCATCCAGAAGCCGAGTACTGTTATCACTGTGGAGTGACTCTGCCTGACCAAAATATCTAGCGGATTTTTCTGGATTTTAACGTAGGTCTATAACTCAGTGCCTCCTGATACTGAGGCAACTCAGGTTTATCTATCTCCCCAAGATCAGCAATGGTCCGCGCCACTTTTAACACCCGATAAAAACCCCGAGTTGATAGGGCGAACTTGTCGATGGCGAGATCCATTAGGGTTCGCTGTTCTTTATTTAATGGGCAAACCTCATGCAGCTCCTTGCTGCTAAGTTGTGCATTTATCTTTCCCTGTCGGTCTATCTGTTTCTGTCTTGCTTGGCACACTCGCTGCTGAATTTTCTCATTGCTGTCACCGCTTGGTTGCGCCTGTTCCTGCTGGCTTAAAAGCTGATGATTTTCGATGGCGGTGACCTGCACCTGCAGATCTATTCTGTCCATTAATGGCCCTGAGATTTTATTGCGGTAACGGGCTATTTGATCGGGGGTGCAGATGCAGCGTTGGGTGCCCAGATAACCGCAGGGGCAGGGGTTCATGGCGGCAATTAATTGAAAGTTGGCGGGGTAGAGTGTCTGTGCGGCCACTCGCGAGATCATTATTTGGCCTGATTCCAGGGGTTCTCTTAATACTTCCAATACGCTGCGGGAGAATTCTGGCAGTTCATCGAGAAATAATACTCCACAGTGGGCCAGCGAAATCTCTCCTGGTTTGGGGGTGCTGCCGCCACCGACTAGGGCCGCCGCTGAGGCTGTGTGGTGGGGTGACTGGAAAGGGCGTCTATAGATTGTTTTGCGCAGGCCTTTACCTGCCACTGAATGAATGGCTGCCACTTGCAGGGCTTCGGCGTTGGTCAAGGGTGGCAATATTCCTGGCAGCCGGCTGGCGAGCATGGTTTTACCGGTGCCGGGTGGGCCATAAAACAGTAAATGATGGCCACCACTGGCAGCGAGTTCTAGGGCGCGTTTGGCATGTTGCTGGCCAATTACTTCGTTGAGTTGCGCGCTGGGCTGGGGCCTTGGGGCTGGGGTTTTCTGCCATTCGGCTAACTGTTCTGCCTGATGCAGATGGGCTGAGACTTGTAATAAATGTGTGGCCGGTAGAATCGAGAGGTTCTCTACTAGGGCTGCCTCGGCGGCGTTACTTTCACCAATAATAAGCTGCTTGCTTCGGGCTGCACAGCCAAGGGCTGAGGGTAGTACGGCCTCTACTCGGCGCAATTCTCCTGAGAGAGCGAGTTCGCCAATAAACTCATAGTCCGATAGACCTTCCATGGGCACCTGTCCGGATGCGGCGAGAATACCAATAGCTATGGCTAGATCAAAACGGCTGCCTTCTTTGGGCAGTTCGGCGGGTGCTAGGTTGACGGTAATGCGGCGGGCGGGGAATTCAAAGTGGGAATTAATAATGGCGCTGCGTACGCGGTCTTTACTTTCTTTGACGGCGGTTTCGGGTAGGCCAACCATATGGAAGGCGGGCAGGCCATTGGAGAGGTGAACTTCTACGGATACTAGGGGCGCTTGCACGCCCTGTTTGGCTCGGGTTTGCACCACGGCAAGTGACATTACACAGTCCCTGTATTGTGCGATTACTCCCTTGTCACGAAATACTCATTGCTCGTGCAGACATCTGGCGTTGTCGCGATGAGTTATTTTGCGGCTTGTTCTTTAAAGGCAGCTTCGAGTTCGGCGAGTTGCTTTTCGAGTGCGTCTATTTTTTCTCGCGAGCGCATTAATACGGCTCGCTGGGTATCAAATTCTTCCTGGGAAACTAGCTCTAGCTTACTAAAGGTACTCATCATTGCTGAGCGAAGATGCTGCTGTAATTCACCACTAATAGCCTGTGCTCCAGACAATGTCTGGTTAAGCTGCTGGAAAAACTGGTCGTATAGGTCGTCTGAATTCATGTTTGGGGCTCCATTAATGCTCTTATTTTAGCAAACATTGGGCGATTGATCGCGGCCTATCTCAATTTGGTGCGCCGAGTATCAAGGTTGGGGGCTAACAGTTCCAATTTGGTGCGCAGTTATTTACTGAGCTTCGGTAAGTCGCACCAAAATAGATCAAACACCCCGAATAAATGGCCATAAACCCCCAAATACACTGGTATTCAAAGTTGGCACGCAATATGCAATGTCCTTGGTGTGTACCGAATTTTAATTTAAAACTTTGTAATTTAACTTTATATATCTTGGGAGATATTCAAATGAAAGTATTAAAAACTGCAATTTTTGCTGCAACTATGATGTCAGGCGCTACTGCTATGGCTGCTGAAGTTTCTGGAAACGTAGCAATTGGTTCAGATTACTTTTTCCGTGGTTTTGATCAGTCTTTAGGCGAGGCGCTTTCTGGTGGTTTCGATGTTGGCTTTGAAAATGGCCTTTACGTAGGCACCTGGGGTTCATCGGTTGATGACTTCACTTCTACTGGTGGATTAGAGTTAGATTATTACGCAGGTTATGGCGGTTCTTTTTCTGACACTGTGAGCTACGACGTTGGTTACATTTTCTATGGCTACCCGAATGACACTCAGTACGACTTCGAAGAGTTTTACGGCAGCGTTTCAATGGGTGACGGTACGGTTGGTTTTGCTACTTCAAGCGACTGGTACGGCAGTTCAGGTGACTACGACTACTTCTATGCAGACTATGGCATGGCGTTGAATGAAGAATTTAGCCTAGGTTTCCATTATGGCGCAACTCGTGCAGATGCTGGCGACTATGAAGATTACTCTCTGTCACTAAGCACAGAAGCTGTTGGCCTTGGATTTGATCTGAGCTGGATCTCAACTTCAGAGTCTGGCACTGAGTACTACGCCGACAACGAGTTTGTTCTGACTATTTCTAAGTCTCTTTAAGCTTCCCTTTAAGCTTTTCTAAAAAGAACTTTAAACCCTATCTTGCAAATAAATCTGGGTGGCTTCGGCCACCCTTTGGAGATTAAACATGAAACTTGTAACTGCAATTGTAAAACCGTTCAAGCTCGACGAGGTGCGTGAAGCACTCGGCGATCTGGGCGTAGCAGGCGTTACGGTCACAGAAGTTAAAGGTTTTGGCCGTCAGAAAGGCCACACCGAACTTTATCGTGGCGCTGAATATGTCGTGGATTTTTTACCTAAAGTGAAGCTCGAAATCGCTCTGGCCGACGAAATGGTTGATAGCGCTGTTGAAGCGATTACTAAGGCGGCTCAAACCGGAAAAATCGGTGACGGCAAGATCTTTATATCCACCCTCGAAGAGGTTATTCGTATTCGCACCGGTGAAACCGGCGTCGAAGCCGTTTAAATCAGGAGAACCTAATGAACGATATTATTGAAATTAAATACGCACTCGATACCTTTTACTTTTTGATGTCTGGTGTGTTGGTTATGTGGATGGCGGCAGGCTTTACAATGCTTGAAGCCGGTTTGGTGCGTTCTAAAAACACCACCGAAATTCTCACTAAAAACGTGGCGCTGTATGCCATTGCTTGCTGCATGTACATGGTAATGGGCTACTCCATTATGTACGGCGGTACTGCTGATCTGTTGATTCCTGATGCGTGGTTCGGTAACTCTATTGCTAACGCAACTACTGCTGAAGTTTTGGCTAGCAGCGGCGATACTTACTATTCTGGCGCGTCTGACTTCTTCTTCCAGGTAGTGTTTGTTGCTACTGCTATGTCTATTGTTTCTGGTGCGGTTGCTGAGCGCATGAAGCTTTGGGCCTTCCTGGCATTCGCTGTTGTGTTGACTGGCTTTATCTACCCAATGCAGGCCCTGTGGTCTTGGGGTGGTGGTTTCTTAGGCGAGACTGTTGGTTACTCTGATTATGCGGGTTCCGGTATTGTGCATCTCTGTGGTGCTACTGCTGCTCTGTCTGGTGTTCTGTTCCTTGGGCCACGTAAAGGCAAGTACAGTGCAGATGGCAAAGTAAACGCGATTCCTGGCGCCAACATGCCACTAGCTGCAATCGGTATGTTCATCCTGTGGATGGGATGGTTTGGTTTCAACGGCGGTTCTGAATTGGCCGTGTCTAGTGTTGAGTCTGCTAACAATGTTGCTAGCGTGTTTGTTAACACTAACGCTGCAGCTGCTGGTGGCCTTCTGGCTGCATTGGTTTTGGGACACCTGCTGTTTGGCAAGGCTGACCTGACTATGGCTGTTAACGGTGCACTGGCTGGTCTGGTAGCAATTACTGCTGACCCACTGTCTGCAACTGGCGGTATGGCAACTCTGATCGGTGCCATTGGTGGCGCGATTGTTGTGTTGTCTGTCTCCTTCTTCGACAAGCTACGAATTGATGATCCTGTTGGCGCCATCTCGGTCCACGGTGTTGTTGGTATCTGGGGCCTGTTGGCTGTAACGATTAACTCTGACGTCACTATTATGGCTCAGTTAACAGGTGCTGCGGTTATCTTCGCCTGGACTTTCGTTACTAGTAGTATTGTTTGGTACAGCTTGAAACTAGTTATGGGCATCCGAGTTAGTGAAGAGCAAGAGTACGAAGGTGTTGATGCATCTGAGTGCGGAATTGACGCTTACCCTGAGTTTGTTAATTCCAAGTCGTAAGGTTACACCCCTTGTAGTTTTAGCCGGGGCCTTTTGGTCCCGGTTTTTTTATGTCTGGCTTTTAATGGGCTGAGGGCTCTTTATGTGCTGAGGGCTCTTTATTCGCTGAAGGCTCCTTTTACGCTGAGGGCTCTTTATTTGCTGAAGGGTCTTTTTTGGCTGAGGGCTCTTTTTACGCTGAGGGCTCTTTATACGCTGAAGGCTCTACCTCAGAGATGCAATTTCTAATAGAAACAGGTATCTTTACATCTAGCTACAAAACACCCAGACCTTAACGAAGACTGAGACCTATGAAACTGATTACTGCTGTTATTAAACCATTCAAACTTGATGATGTTCGCGAAGCTTTAGCTGATATTGGTGTGCAGGGCATAACCGTTACTGAAGTAAAAGGCTTTGGTCGTCAAAAAGGCCATACCGAGCTGTACCGTGGTGCAGAGTACGTGGTGGATTTTCTGCCTAAAATCAAACTTGAAATTGCCGTTGGCCAAGCCATGGTCGATAGTATTGTTGAAGCGATCACTAAGTCTGCTGCGACGGGCAAAATTGGTGATGGCAAAATCTTTATCTCATCTCTGGACGAAGTTATTCGTATCCGTACCGGCGAGACAGGCGAAGAAGCGGTTTAATCTGAGTTCAGCAGGGCATGCACTGGCAGGCTCTGCTGTTTTCTACCCTTCATTTAAAAGTGCTTAGGTTATTCGCTCTGATTTAGCAGCACTTGAATTAAGAGCACTCAAATTAGCAGCCCAGGCTTTCGACTGCGGAACCCCTGCTATATTAGAGACTCCAAAGCATTAACCCCCCTTATTTAGGATTCTATTTTGTTTAAAACGACGCTTGTTTCTGCCAAGTATACTTTTTCTACTATGGTTGCTGGATTAGCGGGCTTATTAATAGCCTCTTTGACTTTATTGCCTTCGCTGTCCATTGCGGAAGTCCCCAGCGCTGACGCCAATCTTTTCAAGGAAACCGGTCCGGCGCCATTGCCCTCAGCCATTTTATTGCCGTCGCGGGCTGATACTGAAGTCCCCAGCGCCGTTGCCAACACCATTATCAGCAAGCTTTCTTCGGGTAGAGCTGATCTGACCTATCGAGTGACGGGTCCGGCACCCATGGCGGGTTTCTACGAGGTTCAGGTTGACGGCGGCCCCATGCTCTATGTGTCAGCGAGCGGCGAATATTTCTTCGATGGTAGCCTGTATCAGGTCAGTTCTGGGCAGTTTGTTAATGTGCGCGATATGCGCCTTAACGATGAACGCAGGGCTATATTTGCTAATCGCTCCACCAGTGACATGATTATTTTCAAGCCTGCCGGCCAGACCAAAGCCGTGATGAACGTATTTACCGATGTTGACTGTGGCTACTGTCGCAAACTCCATCGGGAAGTGGCTGAGCTTAATGCCTATGGTATTGAAGTGCGCTATTTAGCCTACCCCCGTGCAGGCATTCCATCGGAGTCTTACGACAAGATCGCCACCGCCTGGTGTGCAAAAGACCAGCAGGATATCTTCACCCGCGTTAAGAATGGCGAGAATATTCCTACGTCAGTCTGCGCAAATAATCCGGTTGCTGAGCACTTTGCTCTGGGACGTGACCTAGGTGTTACAGGCACACCGAGTATTATACTAATGGACGGCACCATGATCCCTGGTTATAAGCCAGCGGCAGACATCGCGAAAATCTTTGGGTTGGATAAGCCAAACTCCTAAAAATAAACCCTTAAAAAGGTCTGTAATAGTATAAAATTACGCCTTTAAAAAGGGCTCTGTTAACCAGAGCCCTATTAACTTTCATTAGCGCGGGGAAATTTTAGGTGCGATCGGTAAATATCGGCATCTGTGGGCTAGGCACAGTAGGTGCGGGCGTGTTCAACGTCTTAGGCCGCAATTCAAACAGTATTAATTCACGCGCCAATTGCGAAATTGCCGTCACCCAGGTTGGCGCTCGTCGCGATAACCCCGGTTGCGACACCTCGGGCACTGATGTGTCGCGAGATATCTTCGATGTGGCCAAAAACCCAGAGATCGATATTGTTGTCGAGCTGATTGGCGGGACTACCGTCGCCCTCGATCTGGTAATGACCGCACTGCAACATGGCAAGCATGTCGTCACCGCCAACAAGGCACTAATTGCTGCCCATGGCACCGAGATATTTGCTGAAGCAGACTCGCGCAATCTTATCGTTGCGTTCGAAGCTGCCGTTGCTGGTGGCATTCCTATTATTAAAGCCTTGCGCGAAGGTCTCTCGGCCAATCGTATTAATTGGCTGGCCGGTATTATTAACGGCACCACCAACTTTATTCTTTCAGAGATGGACAGCAAAGGCCGTGACTTTGCCGATGTGCTCAACGAAGCCCAAGAAAAAGGCTACGCAGAAGCAGACCCCACCTTTGATGTCGAAGGCATAGATGCGGCCCATAAGTTAGTTATTATGGCGTCTCTGGCCTTTGCTATGCCCCTGAGCCTCGACGGTATTTTCACTGACGGCATTACGAAGCTTGAGCCACAAGATGTGTCTTATGCTCGAGAGTTAGGTTATGCCATTAAGCATCTTGGCATTGCCCGCCAGACCTCAGAGGGTGTTGAGCTGCGTGTGCATCCAACCCTAGTGCCTGAGAAATGCCTAATTGCGGGTGTTAACGATGTCTCCAATGCGGTGATGGTCAATGCTGACGCTGTAGGCACTACGCTGTTTTATGGCCCGGGTGCTGGCTCTGAGCCAACCGCATCTTCGGTGATTGCCGATATTATTGATGTGGCCCGCACCATGGCGTCTAGCCCAGATTCTTGGGTGCCTGCATTGGGCTGTGCCTCATCGGCGCTGCAAGAACAAAAAATTATGGATATTCAGGATATAGAAACAAGCTTCTATATTCGCTTCTCGGCGCTCGACCAGGCCGGCGTGCTCTCTAATGTCACCAAAATTATGGGCGACGCAGGGATTAGTATTGAAGCCATTATCCAAAAAGATCAGCCTGCTGGTGAGGAATACGTCAATGTGATTATTTTGACCAACGTCACCAAAGAGAAATTTCTCGATGAGGCGGTTGCCCATATTGAACAGTTAGAAACCGTTCGTGGCAGCGTTAACTTTATTCGTGTAGAGCATCTGGACCAGTAAATGAAATATATAAGTACCCGTGGCGGTTGTGAGCCAAAAAGTTTTGAAGACGTAATTCTTACCGGATTGGCGCCTGATGGCGGCCTGTTTGTGCCCGAGGAATTACCGCACTTTAGCAAAGACGAAATAGCCTCTTGGGCTGGCCTTTCTTATGAAGAATTGGCACTCAAGATAATGACGCCATTTGTTGATGGGGCCATTCCTCAGGATGATCTCAAGCAGCTAATCGACAAGTCTTACGCGACCTTTCGCCATGGCGCGATTGCGCCACTGATTCAGACCGGCCACAACGAGTGGATTCTGGAACTGTTTCATGGCCCAACGCTGGCGTTTAAAGATTTTGCCCTGCAGTTTTTGGGTAATCTGCTCGATTACACCTTAGAAAAGCGTAACCAGAAAGTGGTTATTATGGGCGCAACCTCAGGTGATACAGGCTCTGCAGCGATTGAAGGCTGTCGTCATTGCAAGAACGTCGATATGTTTATTCTGCATCCCCACAATCGGGTGTCGGATGTACAGCGTCGCCAAATGACCACGGTTATGGCCGACAATATTCATAATCTGGCCCTCGAAGGTAACTTTGATGACTGCCAGAATATGGTGAAAGACAGTTTTGCCGACCAATCCTTTTTGCCGGATGGCCGTCAGCTAGTGGCCGTTAACTCGATTAACTGGGCGCGCATTATGGCGCAGATTGTCTACTATTTTTGGGCGTCGCTCTCTTTGGGTGGCCCAGAGCGCAAGGTGTCTTTCTCGGTACCCACCGGTAACTTTGGTGATATTTTCGCCGGTTATCTGGCTCACAAAATGGGTCTGCCTATCGAACAGCTGGTCATTGCTACCAATCAAAACGATATTCTCCATCGCTGTATCAGTGAGAATGACCACAGTACTCGCCCCCTCGAACAGAGCCTGGCGCCGAGTATGGATATTATGATTTCTAGCAATTTTGAGCGCCTACTTTTCGACCTCTATGGTCGTGACGGCGATGCGATTGCTGGGCTAATGAAAGATGCGAAAGCGGGTCATATGAATCTCAGCGATACCGCTCTGGTAGAAGCCCGTAAGTTATTTTCTAGCTACCGCTGTGATGATGAAGGCATGCTTAAAATTATTAGCGACGTTAATCGCGACTGCGACTATCTGCTCGATCCCCATACAGCCATTGGCCTTGAAGCGGCGCGTCAATGTCGCCGCAACCTCGAAACCCCAATGGTAACCTTGGCCACAGCACATCCGGCCAAGTTTCCCGATGCGGTTAAAAAGGCCGGTTATCCCCATGATCCTGAGTTGCCACCCCATATGGCTGACCTTTTCGAGAGAGAAGAGCGCTTTACGGTACTGGCCAACGATAAGGATGCTGTGCATCAGTTTATGGCGGACCATATCCCCACGTAATGGGTTAGCTTGGAAGTGACCCACTTCAAAAAATCTTGAGATCAAAAATAATAATGACAATAAGAATCTATCAAGACGCCACGGCGATTATCACCGGTGCTGCTACCGGTATTGGTAAAGCCCTTGCTATCGAACTCGCCAATCGCGGTTGCACAGTCGTACTAACTGACCGACAAATCACACTGGCCGAAGAGACCGCTGCTGAGATTGTTGCCAACAATGGCAAGGCCTGGGCGCGGGAATTAGATGTCAGCGATTACCAGACCTTTCAGGCCATCGTCGACGAAACTGTGGCTGAGACTGGTCGGCTTGATTATATGTTTAACAATGCCGGTATCAGTATTGGTGGTTTTGTTGACGACTACGAGGTCGGTGATTGGAATACCATGATCGACGTTAATCTGCGCGGTGTTACCAATGGTGTGCAGGCCTGCTATCGACTGATGGTTGCTCAGGGTTTTGGGCATATTGTGAATACCGCTTCTATGGCTGGCTTAGTGCCAGCCTCGAGCCAGATTGCCTACACCACCACCAAGTTTGCGGTTTCTGGTCTGTCTCAGGCACTGCGTGTTGAAGCTGAGATGAAGGGCGTGAGAGTTAGCGCCATCTGTCCCGGTGCTATCGATACGCCACTGCTAACGGGTGGTGTTTATGGACGTCTACCCGAGGGCGTCACCCAGGAAAAAGCTGCTCGTTACTGGGCTAAGTTGAAACCCATGCCAGCGGCAGATTTTGCGGCGGAGACGTTGAACCAGGTTGCAAAAAATGTGCCGATAATTATTATTCCTGGCTGGTGGCGCGGCATGTATTGGGTGTACCGCCTGTCTTGGAAGCAGTGGTTTAAAAGCTCGAAAAAAGACCTTGGCAGAGTCATGAGACTTACCCAGCGAAAGTAGTTTGCTCTGGTTTTTGCCTTCAACTTCATATCACTGTTAACCAAAATCTTCATTTAAGGTTGACAGTGACATTCCCCAGCCTATCATACCCGTATCTGATTAAAATCATGTCCGGAGTATGGCAATGGCAGCCCCTGAAATATCGACAGTCCGCAATAATTGGCAGCGTGAAGAAGTTTTAGCTCTTTTTAACCAACCCTTTAATGACCTGATGTTTGATGCTCAGGTTATGCATCGTCGGCATTTCAATCCCAATCAGGTACAGCTCAGTACGCTGCTCTCGATTAAGACCGGCGCCTGTCCAGAAGACTGCAAATATTGCCCCCAAAGCGCCCGCTACGACACCGGTTTAGAAAAAGAGAAACTGCTGCAGATTGAGCAGGTTATCGAAGCGGCCAAAATCGCCAAAGCTAGTGGCTCCAGTCGATTCTGTATGGGTGCAGCCTGGCGTTCCCCCCATGATCGCGATATTCCTGCCGTGGCCGAGATGATCCGTGAAGTGAAGGCTCTGGGCATGGAAACCTGCATGACATTAGGTATGCTCAGTGAAGGTCAGGCCGATAATTTGGCCAGCGCGGGCCTCGATTACTACAACCATAATCTGGATACCTCAAAAGAATTTTATGGCGAAGTGATCACTACCAGAACCTACCAAGACCGTTTAAATACCCTATCCAATGTGCGTAACTCCGGCATGAAAGTCTGTGCGGGCGGCATTGTGGGTATGGGCGAAGAGCAAACAGACCGCGCCGGCTTATTAATGGAGCTGGCCAATCTGCCCGTTCACCCAGAATCTGTGCCCATTAATATGCTGGTCAAGGTAGCTGGCACACCCATGGCCGATCAAGCCGATCTCGACCCCTTTGAATTTGTTCGCACCATCGCCGTAGCCCGATTAATGATGCCTAAATCCTATGTGCGATTATCGGCAGGCCGCGAAGATATGAACGAGCAGATGCAGGCCATGGCGTTTATGGCCGGTGCTAATTCCATTTTCTACTGCGATAAATTGCTCACCACACCCAACCCCAAAGCCAACAGCGATATGCAGCTATTCGAGCGTCTGGGTATCGTGCCTGAAGAGTATCAGGTGGATAAGGGCAACGAAGAACAGGCCGTTGAACTTCATCAAACCATTGCCGAGGCCAAGACCGACTCAATGTTTTATCGAGCCGGCTAGTTCCAGCTTTGAACTCTATGGATGCGACCTTGCAAGGGGCTCTCGATGAACGCCGCCAGCAACATCTCTATCGCCAGCGCAGCAATCTAAATTCAAGATGTGCTTCGACAATTATGGTCGACGGCAAGTCACAGCATAATTTTTGTAGCAACGATTACTTAGGTCTGGCAGGGCATCCAGATATTGCCAAGGCACTACAGCAGGGTGCTGATAAGTACGGCACTGGCAGTGGTGCATCCCATCTTATAAGTGGACATTCTCAGGCTCATGAACAGCTTGAACAAGAGTTGGCTGAGTTTACCGGTCGACCTCGCGCCCTATTATTTTCAACTGGTTATATGGCCAATATGGGGGTTATCTCCGCGCTGGTGGGTCGCCGTGATCTGGTGCTGCAAGACCGTCTTAATCACGCCTCATTGCTGGATGGCGGCCTTTTAAGTCGAGCTGATCTCCAGCGCTATAAACATGCTAATACCGATGACTTGGCTGCCAGACTCAGTGCCAGTAATGCCGAACGTAAGTTAGTGGTCACCGATGGTGTGTTTAGTATGGACGGTGATCTGCCGCCGCTTGAATCCATGGCTGTCGTGACTAATCAGCATCAAGGCTGGCTTATGGTCGACGATGCCCACGGCTTTGGTGTGCTGGGTAAAAACGGTGGCGGTCTGATTGAGGCCTTAGATCTAAGCATTGATCAGATACCCATACTTGTGGGAACCCTAGGTAAAGCCTTTGGTACCTTTGGTGCCTTTGTGGCGGGCAGCGAAGCCTTAATCGAAACCTTAATTCAGTTTTCCCGGAGCTATATTTACACCACGGCGCTGCCTCCCGCAGTCGCAGTGGCCAGCTCTGCCAGTTTAAAAATCTTGCAGGCAGAGTCCTGGCGTCGAGAGAAGCTGGTGAGTTTAGTCAGCCGTTTCCGTTTAGGGGCCGAGCAGATTGGTTTAGACCTAATGGACTCCCAGACCCCCATTCAGCCAGTCCAGATTAATAACGATCAACGCGTCATGGAGATTAACCAGCAGCTTCGCGCCAAAGGCTTTATGGTCGGTGCGATTCGGCCACCCACCGTTCCCAAAGGCGGCGGCAGGTTACGCATCTGTTTATCGGCAACCCATACCGAAGACCAAATCGATCAGCTGCTTGAAGCGCTGGAGTCTGTGGGTGCCTAAAAAAGCTCAACAACCCATAGTCATGATTCATGGCTGGGGCACAGACAGTCAGATATGGCAGTCGCTTCCTGAACGGCTCTCTGCTAACAGAGGCCAAGACTCCGAGACCCAAACTTTTGATTTACCCGGTTTTGGTGATACCCCTGGGCTTGATGATTACAGCGAAGCCAGTCTAATTAACTGGATGGCCAAGCATCTCCCAAGTAAATGCTATCTCATTGGACTGTCTCTGGGTGGCATGCTGTGCAGAGCTTTCGCAGCCCAACATCCAGAGCGGGTGGCCGGGTTAATTACTATCAGCAGCAACCTAAAGTTTGTCGCCAATGAGCAGTATCCCCATGCCATGGCTAGGGATGATTTTGATGGATTTCTAAGCAGCTGGGCGGAGAATAACCAAATTTGCCTAAAGCGATTTACTGGCCTGCTTGCTCAGGGTGATACGCAGCAGCGGCCGCTAATTCGGCAGCTGCGAAGTCTAGAGTCAACCATTGATCCTGTGGCAGGTGGCGCCCTATTGCAGCTGCTGGGTAGTCTAGATAACCAACCCCATATGGCTCAGATACAGTGCCCATCCTTAAATATTTTTGGTGAGTCTGATGGTCTGGTGCCACTCGCGGCGGCAGTAAACATTGAGCATAGTCACATTATTTCTGGGGCAGGGCACCTACCTCACTTAACTGCTGCCGATCAGCTAATCGACGTACTAGATGATTTTTTCGAGAGCCAGTCCTATCGACTAGACAAACAAAAAGTCGCGGAATCTTTTGGCCGTGCTGCCCAGAGATACGATGCCGTGGCCCAGCTCCAACACCGAATGGGTGAGCAGCTTCTAAACAGTATTCCCAATAATCAGGCCCCGGCCAATATTCTTGATCTGGGCTGTGGCACCGGCTATCACAGCGTGCAGTTGCAGGATCGCTTTCCCCAGTCCCAGGTTACCGGCGTAGATATTTCCCCCGGCATGCTGGCCTATGCCGCGGCTCAGTATCCAGATTGCACCTGGCTCTGTTCAGATGCCGAGCAGATGGATTTAGCCGCTGGCTCTCAGCAGCTAGTCTTTTCCAATTTTGCCCTGCAATGGTGTGATGATTTAGCCCGTTTAGCCGCAGAGTTGCATCGTGTGCTGGCGGCAGAAGGGCAGCTCTATCTGGTTGTACCCGGCCCCCAGACCTTGCTCGAACTCCGCGAAGCCTGGGCCCAGGTAGACGAGGGCATCCATGTGAATCGCTTTGCTAGTTTGCAAGAATGGCAGACGGCATTAACCGACGCCGGTTTTGATGAGGTGAAGCTGGAGTCCAATCTGGTCACTGAACAACACCAATCTGTGAGAGAACTCCTACTAGAACTTAAAAATGTCGGCGCCCATAACAACAATGCCGGCAAAGCCAACCATTTAACCGGCAAGCAGCAACTAAAAGCACTCTATAATGCCTATGAAAATTATCGACTGCCCGACGGCACTATTCCCGCGACCTGGGAAATTATCAGCGGTGTCATTACTAAGTCGTCTTTACCAAACCTCTAGGATAAAAACCTATGGCCAATAAATGGCTATTTATAACCGGCACCGACACCGATGTAGGCAAAACTGCCATCGCAACGGGCTTTCTGTGGCTGGCTAATAGTATGGGCCTTAGAACCGCCGCCATTAAACCCGTGGCCGCAGGCTGCGAAGATACCGGCTCAGGCCTTCAAAATGATGATGCCCTGCAGTTACAGGCTATCGCCAGCCATAAGTTACCCTATCAGCAAGTTAACCCCGTGGCCCTAGAAGCCGCAGTGGCCCCCCATATTGCGGCCCAGGAATCGGGTAAAACATTATCTGCCTCCCGCTTAGTGGGTTTTTGCCGCGGTGTAGCAATCTTGCCCGTTGATATGGCGCTTATTGAAGGCGCTGGCGGCTGGCGAGTGCCCCTTAATGATCGCGAAACCCTTGCCGATGTGGCCCGAGAACTCAGTTGTCCCGTAGTAATAGTGGTAGGCATGCGGCTAGGTTGTTTAAATCATGCCCTGTTAACCGCCGAGGCAGTTCGCCGCGATGGCTTAGAGATTGCAGGCTGGGTGGCGAATATAATTGAGCCAGATATGCCGCGGTTAGAAGAAAATATTGCTACACTAAAGCGGCTTTTTAAAGAGCCCTGTCTGGGTACGGTACCCAGACTGCAAAACCTGACGCCGGAGCAGGTTGGCAGTTACCTTTCACTTCCGGAAGAGTTTGAGAATAAGAAATGAGCGAAGAAAATAATTTATCTGCAGAAGATCAGGCCCGTGTCGATCAGGTGCTTAATTCCGGTTACAACCGCGTTGAGCGCAAACCTTTTCGTGGTTTTATTTTACTGGCAGGCATCTGGGCGATCATTGCAGCACTGGGCTGGGTTAGCTATTACATCGGTAAACAAGCCGGTTACCTTTAGACCACCTGACTAGAACCGTCGCCATAATTTATGGCGGTCATCCCAGTAGCGGTCAACCCAGCGGCCGTCACCGAAGCGTTAGTCACCCCAGCTGAGGAACGTCACTCCAGCTAAGGAACGTCACCCCAGCGAAGGAACGTCACCCCAGCGAAGG
>Ga0307998_1000086_pt1 | contig 51326 bp, 46 predicted proteins | sample Davwhametageno37_FD_203147 | JGI IMG/M metagenome (GOLD analysis project Ga0307998, IMG submission 203147) | Marine microbial communities from Davis Island wharf, Antarctic Ocean - #37 | ecosystem: Environmental > Aquatic > Marine > Unclassified | place: Antarctic Ocean: Davis Island wharf... | reverse complement strand
TATAGAGAAGTCACTGAAGGACAAACAACTACAAGGACTACTAGACGCTTTTAAAGAGAAACATCCAGCCATAGCAGACTCTATATGCAAAGACAAAGGCGTAGAGTTAATGAATGTAGACGGCAGGATCACAAATAAAGTTATTAATCATTTCACTAAGAAACAAATACCAGTGTTAACAATACATGATTCTTATATCACACAGCATAAGTACTCTGGAGAATTAAGAAGAGTAATGAACGAAGCGGTAACAGAAGAGCTAAATGGATTTGAGATAAACATAGACCAAGAAGGTATAGGAATAGATCAAGTACAAGCATTAAGAAACATGGATAGAGCTAATGCTGTAGATTACAGCTACGAGGCTATTCCAAGCTACGAGAGGACAGAAGGTTACAAAGGTAGACAAAAAAGACACAAGCAGTGGTTGTTAAAAGTTAACACTTAGAGATGAAGAGAATGTTTGTATTGTTTAAGATATTAGCGCTGTTAGAAGCTGCTAGAGCTGCTATAGGTAACAGCAAACAAGAACTAGGAACTCTTACATCACCAGTACCCAATTACAGAGCTATGACCTATCCACTTTAAAAAAAACACTGGTATAAATATTTATTTGTTATTCTTCTACTGAGTCCCTAGAGCAAGTTGGCTATACAGAAATGCTAGAGTCCTGAGGCTGTATAGTTACCCTGCGGGGCTAGATGCTAAAAGGCTAGTAGAAATTGTATGCTAAAGCCACTTCAGGTGTGAAGGCTGAGCTAGGAACTCTTACATTACCAGTAACTAATTAGCATACTCATCAGTACATGATGCAATAGCTGTTCAGCAGCAACATCAGAACTGGGATAAGGAAGTCATGCTAGAGACTTGGCAGGCTTATTTGGACGGTGTGAGGACTAAGGTGAAGGTTGATTTGCCTTGATCCTTAGCACCCATTACATCACCTGTACCTAATTAGATTCATAAGGAATGAGTTTGATGCGCATAACAACGTTTAAAGTATCTTTACGCTTGTCTAAACTTCTTTCTTGTATAGTTTTAATCACAGTATCAGCCTTTACTTTCGCCATATCTCTGCCCTGTATGCCTAAAGGGCTGGATCGCGGAGATATTAACTTACCAGCGTTATCTTGGGTTTTGACTTGAGGGACGGTCTGTTTGACTAGGAGATAGAAATATTATGGCATCCACAGAGCCAACTGAAAAACAACTCAGAGAAATCGCTGAAACCGACCAAGAGTCATCTTTTGACATGATTAACCTTATTAAATATCGTCCCATCGCAATTTATGAATCAGCGGAAGATAACGCAATTGGGAGGAACGGGCGAGAAGCTTACCAAGAATATGCTTTGGTGGCTTTTCCTAAGATTATTGGGATGGGCGGTAGCTTGGTCTATAGAGGAACCAGTAATCATCAATTTGTTGGGAATGAGTCGCAGAACTACGATGACCTGATCATAGTTCGATACCCGTCTAAGAGAGCTTATCTTGAGATGTTCAATTCGACAGAATACCAAGAGGTCATAAAACATCGTAAGGCTGGATTAGAATATAGGGTATTACATGAAAGTACACCGCTAGCCTAAGCCTGATGGAATGAATAGCCAAGTTGTCGAGAGTTCTCACGCAGCTGCGCTAAGGAGATTTCTAAAGTTATAGCTCTTTAATGGTTGGGGCATCTTTGCTCAAATCTAAATAAGTCATAAACCAAAATACTCCATACAAGAGTATGAAATCTAGCGTTATCTCCCCAAAGAAATATTTCATTGGTATCAAAGAAAAAACTAATAATCCTTGAATAATCAGGGATACTTTCGCAGATATATTAACACCGAACTTTTTCATTAACGAACCTCACTAGTAGTGAATCAATGATATACAGAACAGACAGAGGTATGCAACAGGGTATAGATATAGGCTAGCGACTTCTATTTTTGAAATGGACTTCTAAAGTATCTGGGCAGATACAGTAACAATCACAAGAACTCAGCGGCTCCCCCGCCCCCGCGGCTCTTTAGGTAAAATTAACGCTGTTAGAAGGTACTAAAACTACTAGAGGTAACTGCAAACAAGAACCAGGCCCTCTTAGATAACTAGCACCTAATTAGCATACCCATCAGTGCATGACGCTGTGGCTGTTCAGCAGCAACATAAGGACTGGGGTAAGGAAGTGATGCTACAGACTTGGCAGGCTCATTTGAACGGTGTGGGAACTCAGGTGACCGCTGATTCGCCTATAACTAGAGCATATAACATCACACAGAGCTGGTTCGAATCAATATAGGACACTTATTGACAGCAAGCGCGAGACTATCTCCGGATATCGCGGTAATTCAGTATTAACAAAGTCAAAGGTAAAAGCCTAAACGCAACCATAGCTAAAGAGGAGTTGTTTAGGTTACCAAATGAGGACATCAAATATAGCTCCATATCACCCCATATTAAACAGCAAACTACTACCAGAGCAATAACATTGACTGACCTAAAATAGAAATTGGTATAACACGAATACAGATAGATAAAGCTACCCAAGATCAGCATAGAGAGCCTAATAGTAACCAGGCTTGCTATTGCATCTGGATCCAGTATCTTCTGATCAAAGTCAGATACGAGATGATACTCAGGAAACTGCGTCACTGTTACCGCCCTGAGGACCCAGAGTAAGACTATAAGGACGCACCTTTTAATTATTTTGGGTCGAATTGATTCAAGATAATAATTAGCAACTTCCTGATGGGGAAATAAAGCAGCCATCTCCTCAGACGAAACATATGCCTTTTCTTTCATTAAGTGCCCCTCCACATTATTAGTTTATGCGAGACCATATAATCCGTTTATGAGGGCAAAGGGTACTCCCTTTAAATAAATAAATCATGTAATTACAAAACCACTCGCAGAACACCAATCCGGCCTCATCAAAATTCACAAAAACTTACCAGACTCTCAGCCCGATATGGCCAGATTAGGTAGACATACCTATATCATAAACCAAAAAACCTGTACTACTATAGAGGCAATAATTTTATGAAGGACTTATCATGGACGGAGATGATTGGAAAGGACTGGTGTTAGTTGTAATCATTGGGTTAGCATTTTTTTTATATTGGTTTATGGGCTCACCCCAATTTGTCGCCAACTAATTAACACCTGAGTAACATTTATGGGTTTTGTTAAAATAACTCACGTTTAATAAAAATATTTTTATCACTAAAATCATAGTACGCTGCCATTTTAACTAGCTGTTTAAAGGCCTTTACTTCCATTTTTGAATTAATAGCTACTCTATGCTGATGAACTGTTCGCCAACTTATATGTAATTTTTCACCTATCTCTTTACTTGTGAGACTTTCTTCCTTAGCTACTAATATTTTATAAATCTGAAATTCTCTTTTACTTAATTTTTTAAGTTTCATCTTATATGTTCTTTTTTCTCTATAATAATCTATTCTCGCATTATGAATCTGGAATGCTTCACTAATATTTCTAAAAACTTCATATTTGTTGGTTTTTTTGTCTAATACGTTCAAAGCACCGGCTCTCATCACCGCGATACAAATAGCTAATTCATGACCCTCATAGAAAAATATTACTGGTATGTGACATTCGAGACGCTTAAGAGCCGTTAATAACTTTGGCCCTGTCGTTTCAAATAAAAAAATATCAGCCAAAATGCAGGAGACTGAAGGTTTATCAAAAGTGTTAAGAGAAAGTAAGAGCGAAGAAGCAGTACTAAAATGTATTACTTCAACTGCGAATTCGCCAATATATTCCCAGTCGCCCGGGTCTCCGACGATATATACAATGCCTTCTTTCTTCATAATATAACCTCATTCTAACACCCGGTTTTGGCTTAAGAATTTCAGAATATTCATATTCAGACAGACACACATATCTTAATGCTTTTGAATCATAACCATAACTGAATAGTTATTCTAGTGCAGAAAATATGGATATATCTACGTAGCCGCAATGACAATAAAGAGACCTCAGCTGACTCCTGCGCACCCTATGGATAGCAAAGAATATTTTCAATGAGCCAAATATTATCCTGAGACGCATAGACTTACTTGCTATATTATTTGGCTGGCTAAGACGAAAACGTTCCATTAGCTATGTACATATGCATGTCGTTAAACATCATAATGTCGGATGAGACAAGATCTGCACAATAAACTATCAAAACTTATGCGCGCGTGTGGAATTTCTCAAAGTGCACTATCCAGGGCTACGGGTGTACCTCAGCCTACGATTAATCGGATTCTAAATGAATCTATTCGGGAGCCTCGGTATGACTCGGTAGTGCGCTTAGCCCACTTCTTTGATGTGACGCCTGAGTCCATGTATGGGCCGTACTCACTAAAGGCTGGAGACAACACTGTGATCTCTAGCAAATGGCTTTACGAGCAAGTATTGTCTCTAAGCGATGGGGACAGAAAAACTTTATTTGCTAAATTCCAAGCTAACCATGAGTAACTCAGGCCGGCTTAAATAATAAACGGCCTTTTAAAGTATCTGGGCAGATACTGCAACAGTCGCAAGGCCTCAGTAGCGACCTCCGTCCCTATTTAATAGCAATTCCGCATCTTGCAAAGATAACTCTGCTGTTTCCATTAAATGACAAACCATACTCCACTTTTACACTATGGTACTTCTGCACATACTCGCAGAACCTGACAATCTGATACTCTAACCCGTTTCCATCAGTACTCCTGCGCAAAAAGTGCTTCGGCACAGCAGAGCCTTTGGCATAATTCACTCTGCCACAAGACGGCACATGGTTAGACCTATCATTGGCAAATTCTGATTTCTTAAATGCACTCCAAGAATCTGCTCCGCTGTCATAAGCGTCTTTTAAACTCACTATATGATCTATGTTAATGAACCTACAGGTTTTCTGCGTATAGAAGCCTGTGGAACTGGTAGGCTTATAGCTTTTATATCCAAAATCTGCACGGCTAAAATTACGTTTTCCTGAATTGCCTACACCCACCAAAAGACCTAAGTTGACCTGTGAGTATAGATAACGCTTCGCAGCTAATTCCCCCGTATCATTACTGGCAGATGCAAACGCACTATAAAATGCAAGAAGCCCAGCAAATAGTAGCGTGTATCTCATACGTTATTGCTCTCCTTTATTAACTTGTCACCGATGTAGATTAGACATATTTGCAGAACACTGGATAGATAAAATTGATAGCGCAGATTTTGAGAAACCAGAATGCACATTTCTTTCTGACATACATTAGAAGCCACAGCATATTCACTTCTCTTTAAGCCATTCGGTGTTCCTTATCTATTGATTCGAAATGATGCCTTCTTGCCATATACCCGTCTCTATTTTTCCATTAGCAAAGGTCATTGATCCCTGGCCATGTTTTTTACCATTCTTCCATTGCCCCACATATTTGTCACCACTTTCTAAGGTGTAGGTTCCCTGACCATTTGTTTTCCCACTTTTCCATTGACCGATATATTTATCGCCATTAGCCAAAATATAGGTTCCCTGACCATCGAAGTTACCGTCCTTAAACTGTCCGACATATTTATTACCCGCTTCAAATGTAAAAGTTCCGTGACCATTTCTTTTATTATCCCTCCATAGTCCAACGTATCTATCACCATTTATAAATATCTTAGTTCCTTGTCCATTTGATTTACCATCCTTCCATAGCCCTACATATTTATTTCCACTCGAGAAAACTAATGTTCCTTGCCCATTTGTTCTGCCATACTTAAATTGTCCGACGTATTTATTACCATTCGCACGAGTAAAAGTTCCCAGGCCACTTCTTTCACCGTCCTTCCATCGCCCGACGTATATATCACCATTTGTAAAGGTCTTCGTTCCTTGCCCATGACGTTTTCCACCTTTGAATTGCCCCACATATTTGTTTCCACTCACAAAACTAAAGGTTCCCTGACCATCGAAGTTATCATGCTTAAATTGACCAGTATATTTATTACCATTCGAATCAGTTTCAGTTCCATGCCCATTACTGCAGTCACCAACACAGCTACTGTGGTCAGAATCTTTAGAGCAAGAAGTCTGGAGAAGCACAAATACAATGGATACAAATAGCAGTAGTCTTTTCAATGATAATCCTTAGGTTAAGGCGGATACCGCGTTAGCTAGTATTGAATAACTCTTTGAACATAGCATATGATTTATAATGAGGACAACATGAAAGATAAGGATCCATTGATTAAAAAATCAGTTGTAATTATTAAGCCTTTTTAATAAAACCTTCGAAACTCATGCAGGAATCTCTGTCAGCATTAATCTCCCGTATTGTACGACTCTAACTTGACACTAGGTAAGGTGTAGCTCTTTTAATCCTTATTGCGAGAATATTTCATAATCCTCAGTAGCAATCACAAGAATTCAGTAATTCCCCCGCCCCCTGCCGATAGCTCCAAGCAATATTTCCAATATGCTATAGTTTATGCGTACACGCATAGAAGTAAATTGCATAGTGCTTAGATGAAAAGGTCTGAATCATTCTAATAAACATGCACAAATGTATACTTCTTAGTAGCATAATCGAAGGCATGCAGTTTTATATTAGCCATCAGATAGCAAGACTTATGAGCGAGCGCGGACTTTCCCAGAGTGCGCTATCCCGCAAAACTGGAGTACCATTTGCTACAATTAATCGTATTCTAAATGAAGCTGTTCGGGAGCCTCGGCATGACTCGGTAGTGCGCTTAGCCCACTTCTTTGCTGTGACGCCTGAGTCCATTTATGGGCCGTGCTCAATGAGGACTAGTAAGTACCCTAAAACATCTCTAAAAACGTTGTACGACAATATCATGTCTCTTAGCGATGATGACAGGAAAGCTCTCTTAGCCAAATTCGAAGTTAACCTTAAGTAAGTAAGGCGCGCTTAAAACCGTAAAACACGTTTAAAGTATCTACCCAGCCCCAATAACAACCATACGACCTCAGGAAATTCCCCCGCCCTCTTTAAAGATAATCCCATGAATGCACTTCCCAGCAGACAACCGTCTATTCGAATATAAATAGTTCTCTCCAAAAATGCACATCTTTGTAAGTCCCTTTAAAGAAGCCCTGTTAACGCAGGGTTTTTTTATTCCTTGAAAGTGAGGTATTGCAAATCAGCTTCTAAAGTATCTGGGCAGATACAGTAACAATCACAAGACCTCAGCAGGCTCCCCCGCCCCCTTTAAAGATTATCCCAAGAATGAACTTTCTAGCAAACAGCTGTCTATTCTAATGTGCATAGTTCTCCCCAAAAATGCACATCTTTGTAAGTCCCTTTAAAGAAGCCCTGTTCACGCAGGGTTTTTTTATGCCTTAAAAGTGATGTATTGCAAACAGCTTCATCCTGGCTTCGTCAGATATAGAAACTTGCTTAAAACTATCTTTTAATGCATATAATGTGTTTCACACCAATAATATAAGAGGGATTTACAATGAATGCTGAAGCTCAAATTTGGGAATTATTTTATGCAGGTCTTACACCTAATGCCATGTATATGGTGGCAATGGTTTTACTTACTTGGTTAGGATTTAGGTTTGCCGTCGCAATTAGCAATGAACCCAATACTCCCCTTATGGCAAAGATCGTATCTAGCGCTTATTTCGTAATCGTAGCGATGATGTTTTATGGGACAGCGGAAGTCGGTGGCATTATGGCTGCAGCTGCTGCGAACCAACTGGTAATGTTGCCCGAGATGTCAAGCGGCGCACAAGAGTTCATTGAAAGGGTGGAAGCTGGACGAGTTCCAGGAGGTCCTTTGAGTGTGGCTCTAAATGTTGTCATTTTATTTATGCAGCTAACTATGACCTGGTTGAAAAAGTCCTAATCAACGTAAGTATTGTTTGCAAGAAGCCCTGTTAACGCAGGGTTTTTTTATTCCTTAAAAGTGAGGTAGTGCAAATGACCTTCCAAAGTATCTGGGCAGATACAGTAACAATCACAAGAATTCAGCAGGCTCCCCCGCCCCCCTAAGCATTACCCGCGGGCATCAGAATACTCATGGCAGCCTTGTGTCAGTCTGATGGTAGACAAAATGGTAGACGTGGATGTGCCTTTGACAATGAACTGAAGGGCTGTCAACATCAGTAAACACAAGGCTCAAGGGTGTTACTAATGCCTAGCTGAGGCACTAACCGGCCCTCCGGGTGCACCATTTTTTATAGGACTGCAGAGATAGTAATCACTAACCGCTGCCCCATTAAATCGATATTGCCCCAATCATTCCTCGCCACATACTTATGTTAAGCCTGATGTGTATAGTTCTCCCCAAAAATGCACATCTTTGTTAGTCCCTTCAAAGTAAATTACTGACTAATGAAAATATTAGGTATTTCTGGCTCGCCGCCTCTGTAATAGAGCATGTAAGGCGAATTTTGGCTTAGTAGTTAATCCTACTAAAGGCTCAAAACTTGTATCCGAATCTAGGTTCACCCTAAACCGTTGCGTTGTCATAGCAATAATAAAAACGGCCTCCATTAGTGCAAAGTTATTTCCGATACAAACTCTTGCGCCGCCTCCAAAGGGTAAATAAGCATAGGTATGCCGCTTTCTTTCTTCTTCTTTATCAAATCGATTTGGATCAAAAACCTCAGGCGCATCCCAAAAGTCAGGGTGACGATGGAGTAAATGAGGGCTAAAAAGGACGCCAGAACCACCTTTAATTTTATAGTTTCCTAGCGTTGTATCGCGTTCCACTTGCCGCGGTAAAATTGGCACTGGTGGGTATAGACGCATGGTCTCTTTAAACACTTTGAGGCAATAAGGAAGGTTAGCGAAGTCGCTAGCATCAGGCACTCTATCCCCTAGCACCTCATCCACTTCTTGCTCAATTTTTTGTCTGATATCTGACTTACTAGAAAGAATAGTCCATAGCCAAGACATGGCATTCGCAGTCGTTTCATGACCTGCAATAAACATAGTCATTAATTCATTTCTTAATTCTATGTCAGTCAACGGGAGGCCAGTTTCTTCATCAGTTGCGTCTATCAACATCTGAAGTAAATCGGTAGGTTTATTATCAGCTACCCTTCGATCCGCGATTATCCGATAAATTATGTCATCCAATGTATCAATGTACCCTTGATACTTTTTATTCTTGTTCAGCGGCAAGCGATATAGCATTTTGACAGGGAAGGATATCCGGGCGTTTACAGCTTCTAGCAGGGGCTTAAATACCTTGGTTATATCTTTGAAATCTGTGTCAGAAAGGGTGCTGCTAAACAGGGCTTTAACCACTACCTTTAACGTTAGATGCATCATTGCAGCGCTTAACTCTACGGTTTTTCCACTATCGCATTGGGATTCCCATTCCGTCAAAAATTCCTCAATACAGTCGGTCATGATTGTGGCTAAGTTAGAAATACTAGCATTGCGGAAAGAAGGCTGTACCGTTAGCCTTTTGCGACGCCAGTCATCACCCATTGCAGTAAATGTGCTTTCGCCAAGAACCTCCTTAATGAATTTGAAACTGATCGTTTTTTTCGTGTAGTTATCAATATCCCGCGTCAATATGTCTTTCATCAAATCAGGATGGTTTATAAGATAAAAATTCTTTTTTAACAGCTTAAATTCAACCACGTCACCATAGGTATTGGTAATCGACTGCAACCACTCTACCCGCTTAGAACTTGCGAGCTTTGGTAGACTGCCAATAAAAGGGTATCCCCTTGGGCCATTGGGTTTTTTAGCCATCAGCGACACATCCATGAAAAAATGATTAATGAATAAAGGTTAGCGTAAACCCTTCACCGAGTCTTATGAATTTATGCCAATGACTCTTTATTCGATGCCAAGTAGATTAGTACTTTGGGATTGGCAGCAATAACAGGCTTGTCAGGGCAATCGGATGCGTCCTGTGAACTACTGTGAGGTAATGAGGTATAAGCATAGGAATGCTATGCGCCCAATAGACCAGCACAACAAACCTTGCAGCTTGGGCAAAGAGGTACGCGATAAATATGGCTGTCCTTCAGGCCTAAAGCCTAACTCAAAATGGGTCTCTACCCGTAACATTCGGCTGAATATAACCAGTAGAACCATGGTCACTGTTGTCTAAATAACATCCAGTAAAAGACTATCTCTTAATCTCATATGGCCCAATTTCATTTAAGAAATTAGAAACATATTCTGTAATTAAGTCCTTAATATTTTGTGCTCCATCCATCTTCTCAGCCACTGAGCCAGACAAACTTACAAAATCGGGTACAGACCAATGAGCCAACTGAACGCTATCTGCATATAGATTAGTAATACCCTGAAGCAGGACAGAACAATTCTCGAAGGTCAATTCGTCACAAATAGTAATTAAATAATCGAATTTTTCGTTATCGATACGCCGGTCAAAAACTGTTTTTAATGGGTCGGTAGGGAAATCGAAACCATTAGCTTCCATCATCTCTGAGCAAAGCCCCTTCAGTGGCCCGGCCTCAAAACCACTACTATAAAATTCAACGTTACCATTGGACAAAAGATCCCCTATCATCTCCGCAATCTTCCCTCGGCCACCACGAAACGTACAGACAAATAAAACTCTGATAACAGCCATAAGCTAATGCCTTCAAATACGTTCCGAGTTAATGTTAGCACTGTTTTATGTGATTATGAATAGCTTGGTCAGCATACACAGATGTGCTTCGCTAAAAGAAAACGCTTGCGGTTAAGGTGATTCTAGTAAAACCTTAACCGTTCCAATTCCGGGTGTCTTTTAAGGGTGAAAGGGAGGCACTGTAAAAGGTGATTTGGAGCAATGTATCCTTAACTGTTCAATTCAACTTGGCTCTATTGAGATGATCTTCAGCTTGCTTCACTGGTTTAAAACCTCAAACCTTATGAGGCATAATTTTTTGGCTTTAAGCCGCTTTTAGTGTCAAAAAACCTTTTGAGCTTAAGTAGATCGCTATCTACATCATCAGAGGGTTCCATTACCCCTTCTATTCCAATGGTTTTTTTAACGCTGTCCACATAGACAATCAGGATAGGTACGTGCGCTGCTCTTGCAACATGGTGAAAACCGCGCTTCCAGTTAGCGTTAGCGCTGCGTGTGCCCTCCGGAGTGACAATTAGGACAAAATCTTCACGCTCTTGATAGATAGCCGCAATATAATTCACTAATGAGTTTGCCTGAGAGCGATTCACGGGAATAGCCCCACAATAACGTAAGAACCAACCCAAAGGGCCTACAAACAGAGTACTTTTGATCAGTACGCTGGGTTTTAGCCGCAATACAGAGACGGCCAAAACAAACAACACGAAATCCCAGTTTGAAGTGTGCGGCGCAACGATAAGGACATACTTACGATGGTCTGTTGGAAGTACCCCAACAACCCGCCAACGAATAATTGTTAAGATAATCCTAGATATTCCACGCAGTATAGGGCTCAGTATAGGAGTAGTAAAAAGAGTGTATCGCATGATTATCTCCGCTATAAAACCTAATAATAACGTACCTTCAGCATAGACATCTAGCTTGCAACTTATCCTGTAAAGGCAAGCTAAAAAGGCTAGCTAAAAAAGCACTCGAAAAGCCACTACCAATACCCAGTCAGTACTAAGCAGTACTAAGCAGCACTGCCCTGCCTAGCCTTGTATAGAAAACTCAATAGAAAGCCTACAAGCCTAATAAACCTAATAAACCTGACGGTTTAACCATTAGTAAATCATCTTGGTGGATAACTAGAAATAGTATTGAGAAACTAACAATATCCCAAACTATATAAATAAGATTAGCCGCGCAAGCAGCAGGTAAGATAGGTTAAATTTTAAAAATGGATCATTTCTGAAGGCACCCAAATACAGTAACAACTACAGGGCCTCAGTTCCCTCCATCACAGTCTTTGTAATCTGACTCATAACACTTAGCTGCTAGAGCTTGGGCTTCCCTTATGGTCTTGGACGTCATCGTGGCTTCCAGCCTCTTAATAAATTGCTGTGCGTTTGTATTACCCTGGCGAGCGGCCATGGATAGCCATATATAACTCCTCGTATTTTTTCCAAAGAAGCCTTTATGGTTATAGTAAATTTTACCTAGCTCTGATTGCGCCGCTGCAGACCCTTGTATAGCAGCCTTGTGATACCAAAACACGGCCTCTGCAAACCCTCCAGAGGCAATGATTCCATTTGCATACAAATGACCAAGCTCAATCTGAGCTGCAGCATCTCCGCCATTTGCGAGCCCTAGAATTTTGGAAAAGTCAGGGCCAGAAAAGCTCTGAGTGGTTAAAACAGCAAAAAGTAAAACAATGAGCTTCATGAACTCTTACTCCAGCTAATAAACTCCGGCCACTATCTCAGAGAATATGCATCCACTGCAAGCATCGGTAATTCTGAATATTATGGAGCATCTTTGAAATGGGCGTCTAACTTAGCTGGGCAGACCGATAACAACAGTCAGACACAAGCAGTCGTCTCCTATTGAATACCCTAGTGAATACCCTTCAGGCTAACCTCGCAAACGCTTAACCCTAAAGCTCCGCCCCTTGAGCTTGCCTTCACTGAGTTTATTAAACGCCATTTTCCCATGCTGATGGGCTACAGCAACATAGGCCCAGTGATCGCCGACCTGTATTTTGCCTATCTCTGAACCTGGAATACCATCAGCACCCGTCAAGGCACCGACAATATCACCTGGTCTAAGCTTCTGCTTTTTGCCGCCACCAATGTGAATGGTTACCATGGGCGGAGAAAAAACAGGCTCACGCAATAATCTAATGTGCGGCAAGTCACTGCGTTCAAACTTCTGCTTTAAATAATCTTCTAACTGGCTAATTCGGTGCTTATCTCGCTGTGTATATAAGCTGCAGGCCATGCCTTGAGCGCCGGCACGACCAGTGCGGCCAATGCGATGAGTATGGACTTCTAGCTCCTGTGCAACTTGATAATTGATCACCATATCAAGAGCGTCAATATCTAAACCGCGGGCTGCCACATCGGTAGCCACCAGTACCGAAATACTGCGATTGGCAAAACAGGCTAAGGTTTGGTCCCTGTCTTTTTGCTCTAAATCGCCATGTAAGGCCGATGCTTCATAACCCACTGCACGCAACTCATTGGCGACTCGATCGGTTTCGACCTTGGTATTACAAAAAATCAGCGTGGTCTCTGGTTGATGTTGCTGCAACAAGAGCCTTACCGCCTCTACACGGGACTGATCATTTTCAACCTGGTAAAGGGTTTCGACAATGCTTTGGCTACTATGAGAATCCTGCACTTCTACAGTCACTGGGGACTGCATAATTCGCTCTGCAATTTTTTCGATTTTTTCAGGATAGGTGGCGCTAAACAACATAGTTTGCCGCTGTTTGGGCATGTAACTAACAATATCATCTAAAGCTTGCTGGAAACCCATATCCAACATTCTATCCGCTTCATCTAACACCAGTGTCGTCAGGTTATCTAAGTTCAGATTAACCTTGCGTAAGTGCTCTTCGACCCGCCCAGGAGTACCCACAATAATGTGTGCTCCGTGTTCCAAAGAGCCCACTTGAGGCCCAAAGGCCACACCACCACAGAGAGTCAGCACCTTAATATTGTGGATACCACGGGCCAGTTTGCGTATTTCTGTCGCCACTTGGTCGGCCAACTCGCGGGTTGGGCACAGCACTAATGTCTGCACCCGAAAACGTTTTACATCCAGCTTATTCAACAAACCTAGTGCAAAGGTCGCGGTTTTACCGGAGCCGGTTTTGGCCCTAGCAATCACGTCTTTATTGGCTAAAATTGAGGGTAATGCCTGCGCCTGAATCGGCGTCATTTCTGTGTAACCAAGGGTTGCAAGGTTATCAACTAAGGCGGGGTTTAGATCTAAACTGGCAAAATCATATTGTGACAAGGGCATTCTCATATTTTATTTTGGGAGCAGCGAATCTAGACTCATAGCTAAGCTTTGGATTAAAGCTCTGGATCAGAGTTCTGGCTTAGAGCTCTGGCTTAGAGCTTAAAAAGCCCAAACCGGCCTCTGTAGCATTGAGCCACGCAGCCGTATTGGGTCTAGCGTATTTATCAGACAAGTATATAGCCTAGGGCATCGATCGCCACCCTTATAACCCAGGCCTTAATACTTCTTGCCCACGAAGTACGATTTGACCGCATAAAATAACAGGTTTGGAAAACCAGATCAGGCAGAAAAAAGATGATGAAAGAGAGCTAACGGATTTAAATGAGGGAGGGAGGGAGGAAGGGAGGGAGAACTGCAACAATCGAGCGACGAAACCCCTAATCTAGGGATTCCGCCACCATTCAATCTTAAGCTTTTTGCTGAGAAACAGCACCGTCTCTTGTCGGACGACCTCTGACAGACTTATAGGTCGTGCAGGTACCTTTTGCTGTATCTAGGGTAAAGCCAACAACAGACTCACTCTTTTCAGCAAAAGCTCTGCATTTCTCAACAGTGCGGAATTTTTTTGACATTTTAACAGCATGAACTTTGCCGCTTAAGGCCGTTCCTTCGGTAACTGGCATCCAAGTAGACGCAAAACTAGCAGCAGGCATTGCTGCGAATACAAATAGACCAGCCAATACAACGTTTTTCATACTTAATCCTTGTTCTTTGATAGGGGTTAAAGGGTATATTTTTGTACTACAAAAACTCAGCTGCATCTCAAAAATTTACAGCGCGCGCATCTTAATATGCATATTTACATAGTTCAATACGCACCCGTTTAGAAGTTAGATGATCTCTACTCTCTTGAAGGGCCTCCTCAAAACCCTAACAACACGCTATACCATATATCTAGGGGGCTGAGACAGAGTAGGAGACCTCTTTACCTTATCCAGAGCTATTGATGACTGGGTGGACAGAATGAATCTAAAGGCACCTAACCATCAGGTTTTAGCTTTCGATATTACCCCTACGTTTTCGCCCTACCGTACTCCATTTCTTTATCCTGCATTGAACCAAACCTTAGGCTGATAATATCCAACAGGTAATTTTGATACAGCTTCCAGGGTGACCTGGTCCCCTGCTTAGGAAAGCTATCGATAGAGCGGTCAACGTAGCCTGAGGCCAAATCTAAAAATGCGACCCGTTCCATGTTAGGGTCAAGATTTCGGGCTACGCAGTACTGGAACCCTTTTTTGTCCATATGGTTGAGCATGCGACAGACATATTCGCTGGTAAGGTCGCATTTTAATGTCCAGGACGCATTGGTATAGCCAGCGGCCAAGACAAAGTTGGGTATGTCGCTCAACATCATGCCTCGGAAGCCAAGGGTATCTGGTAACGACATAAGTTTGCCATCAACCTCGATAGCCATACCGCCCATAGGCAGTAGCTCTAGGCCAGTTGCACTGACCACTAAATCGGCCTTTAACAGATCACCAGACTCCAACTTAATACCGGTTTTGGTGAAGGTTTTGATGTGACTGGTCACGACACTAGAGGTGCCCTTGCGTAACGATCTGAATAAATCACCGTCAGGTACAAGGCACAGCCGCTGGTCCCAAGGGTTGTAGCTGGGGTTGAAATGGGTATCGACATCGACTTTGCCGCCCAATTCTTTTCGTGTGAGAGAAAGTAGTGCCGCTTTCATTTTCTCTGGACGACGCCGGCTGTATTGGTAGATTAATGCCTGCATAGAGACATTTTTCCAGCGGGTAATCAGATAGGCTAGATTAGCTGGAAGATATCGCGCCAACTTGAGGGCAAATTTATCTTTACTGGGCCGAGACACTACGTAGGTCGGCGACCGCTGCAGCATGGTCACATGTTTCGCGGTCTTTGCCATAGATGGCACAACCGTAATAGCCGTTGCTCCGCTGCCAATAACCACGACATTCTTGCCGCTGTAATCTAAATCCTCGGGCCATTGCTGCGGGTGGACTATCTGGCCTTTAAACTGCTCTACACCCTCAAAATCTGGGGTATAGCCTTTTTCGTAGTTGTAGTATCCCGTGCAACTATAAATAAAATTGCAGGTAATCTTGCTGGCGCGCTTGCCCTCTTGCTTGATACTGATTGTCCAGGTAGCACTGGCACTGTCCCAAGATATTTTGCTTGCCCGTTGGTTGTAGCGAATGTGTTTCGCAACATCATATTCTTTGGCTGTCTCACGAATATAATCAAGAATAGCAGGGCCGTCAGCAATAGCGCGCTCATGCTTCCACGGTTTAAAGCTGTACCCCAAGGTATGCATATCAGAGTCAGATCTAACACCCGGGTAGCGAAAGAGATCCCAGGTACCTCCCATAGCAGAGCGGCTTTCCAAGATGGCGTAAGTTTTATTTGGCGCATCCCGTTCGAGGTGACTTGCGGCACCTATGCCGGACAGGCCTGCACCGATAATAACGACATCAAAATGATTACTTGCCATGGACTACTTCTCATTATTTTATAGTTATTGTTTTTATACGCACTGCACTCTAACCCCGATGCCCGCAACCTGTCAGGTTTAAAAAAACCAGCCCCGCACCGACTTGTCGAGCTTGCCACTGCATTTGTTTAGCTGCGCCCCATAGCGTTCAGCTTGGCCCTGGACTTTCTTAGCAACTGTGAGCAGCTGGGGCTTTTTGTTGTAGGAGGCACGGGAGTAACCCCCCCAACCCTCATGGTAGGCGAGGTATTGTTTATAAGGGTCCCATTTGGAAATCCCCAGCCTTTTGTTTGACATATTGGTGTACCAGCCAACAAAGTTGATTGCATCGCCAAAATCATCTCGGTCGTGGCCCCAATTACCGGTATCTTTTCGATAGTCGTTCCAAGCGGGATCTTGAGCCTGGGCATAGCCATAAGCAGAGGATTTACGTGGTAGGGGAATAAATAAAAATTTAGGTCTGTCTGGCCGAACCTTGGCCTGAAATGTAGATTCTTGCTTAATAATAGCCATCATGACACCAATTGGAGTACCCCATCGTTTGCTTGAGCGACGGGCGTCCTCGTACCAGTCGGTTTCGCCCCAAAATATTTTGCAGACGTCAGCAACCTGGGTTGGCTTGTAGTTCGAGCAGCCAACGGAAATCAAAAGAAGGGTAAAGATTATTAGCCGGTTTATTATCATGGCCAGAATAATGGGACTTTTAGCGGTGAATATCCAGATAGTTTAATATCAGTAGGGCAACAATAATGACACGCATAACCAATAGCCCCAGAGCCAACGTTGTTAAACTAACCAACTGAGCAAAAATATATAGCTCTAGGTCACTCCACAAAACTGCGCAACCAAAAACCATGGCTAGTGTAGATATTTCGAAAAGATAGCGGCGATACCTGAGGGATAAGTAGTAGCCAAGCCCAATACTAATTACAATTATTATGCGGATGAGAACAGTGCCACTGATGGGATACATGACCATCACATCAGGCCCGCCACCAAAAACATCGGGCTCTATAAACAAATCAGGCGTAAACAACACCGTTAAACCGCGAACGATTACGAGTAAACCAACAATTACTAGGCGGATAATAATGATTCTTCTCAGGCTTGAGGAATCTGCATCAGCGAAATGGCCAGCAAAAGACAGTGGCCGAATCTTTCCCAGCTGTTTAGAGCCTGAGTCGTTCATTAATTTTTCCAGAGTATGTTTATGTCGAACAAACAATATTTCGACAGGGAAAAGTGTACCGCTTAAACTTACTCACAATAGTATAATTATGGCTAATGACCCTTGATTAGCAGATTTTTAAGTCATCAGTAATATTGCTACTACGTATTTAACCCGTTGACCTAGGACTGTGGGGCCATGCATTATTCTTGCTTAAATGACGCTCTTACAAATACCTCAATGGCCCAAGCACTTCGGCTAAACTCTGCCTGCGCTTTGACATAACAATTAGGACTCGACAATGACCACCATGCCCCAAGAGGCCAACAACTTCATTTTTACCGGCACCTGCCGTGCTGGCAGTGGCGTTGTCGCCGCCGTCACTAGCTTTTTAGCCGACAGAGACTGCTATATATGTGCCCTTGAGCAGTTCGATGATGAGTCCACAGACCGATTCTTTATGCGTGCCGTCTTCCGCCGCCAAGAAAACTCTCCGTCAATCGAGAATATGCGCATTGAATTTAATGAGGTTTCTCAAAGGTTCGCCATGGACTGGCAGTTTCACAACCCTGCGGTAGCTGTTAAAACACTGCTTATGGTGTCTAAATACGACCATTGCCTTGATGACTTACTCTATCGTCAACGCAAAGGTGAATTTAATATGGAGATCACTGCGGTGGTGTCCAACCATCAGGATCTTCGCCCCATGGTAGAGCGGGAAGGCATTCGCTTTATTCACCTACCGGTGACCAAAGATACCAAGGCCCAGCAGGAACAACGCCTACTCGATATTGTTGCTGAAACCGGCACTGAGCTTGTGGTGTTAGCCCGCTATATGCAGATTCTGTCCAATGAATTGACTCAGCAACTGTCTGGTCGCTGCATTAATATTCACCATTCTTTTCTGCCCGGCTTTAAAGGTGCCAAGCCCTATCACCAAGCCTATGATCGCGGTGTAAAAGTGATTGGTGCTACAGCCCATTATGTGACCTCTGATCTAGACGAGGGCCCAATCATTGAACAAATTCTGACCCGAGTAGATCACAACTACGGGCCCAATCACCTGGTACGTGTGGGTCGCGATAATGAATGTATGGCGCTGGCCAAAGCCGTGAAATACCACATAGAACGCAGGGTCTTTTTGGACGGCAATAAAACCGTCGTCTTTTTGGGAAGTTAACCTCTTAACAGAGGGAGAAGTTTATGCCTTTTGGGCTATTAAAATACGGACTCAACAGCGAGTATCCGGGCAAGCATCATTTCACTCCGGCCACAGAGCTTAAGAGGCACTACGACGTAGTGATTATTGGCGCTGGTGGTCATGGCACTGCGATTGCCTACAATCTTGCCAAATATCACGGCATTACCAATGTCGCGGTATTAGAGAAGAGTTACTTGGGTGGCGGCAATACTGCGCGTAATACGGCCGTGATTCGCTCTAACTATCTCACCGAAGAAGGCGTTAATTTCTACCGCGAGTCCGTTAAGCTTTTCAACAATCTCAGTAATGAATTTAACTATAACGTCATGATGGAAAGCCGTGGTCAGCTAACACTGGCCCACAGCGATGCGGCTATTCGCAGCTTCCGTTGGCGCGCAGAGGTCAACCAGCACATGGGCGTGCGCTCTGAGCTGATTGACCGGCAGACCATTGCCGAGATGGTGCCCAACCTAAATATGTCTGAAGACTCGCGCTACCCGATTATGGCGGGTCTCTGGCATGCCGATGGCGCCACTGCCCGCCATGATGCCGTGGCCTGGGGCTATGCCAAAGGTGCCTGTGATCGCGGTGTTGAATTGCACCAACTTACCGAAGTAGAAGATATAGAAATCACTCAGGGCCGTGTGACTGCGGTTAAAACTAATCGCGGACGAGTGGAATGTGGCGCAGTGGTACAGGCAGTAGCCGGTGCCAGTTCTGTTGTGGCCAAAAAGGCCGGTATAGCATTACCCATTCACTGCTACCCTCTGCAGGCCATGGTGACACAACCCTATAAGCCTATTTTGACTCCCCATATTAGTTCGCCCCATGTGCATGTTTATGTGCACCAGACCTCTCGAGGAGAATTTGTAATCGGTGGCGGCTCTGACCCCTACCCGCTCTACCACACCAGAGCCACCCTAGATCAACGGGAAACTTTGGCGGCCGCTAGTATGGAACTGTTCCCCTTTTTGGCTCAGGCCAGAATGCTGCGCCAATGGGCGGGCACCACAGATATGACTCCTGACTACAGCCCCATCATGGGCCTAAGCCCAGTCGAAAATTATTACCTAGATGCCGGCTGGGGTACCTGGGGTTTTAAAGCAACGCCCATCTGCGGCGTCACTATGGCCGAGCTGGTTGCCACCAAAAAGGTACCAGACCTTATTAAGCCATTTGAGCTCGAGCGTTTTTATCGCTACGACCAAATTAACGAAGCCGGCGCCACTGCCGCTAGTCACTAGGGGGAGCTGATAATGAAACTACTGACCTGCCCCTTAAATGGCCAGCGCAATATTTCTGAATTTACCTATGGGGGTGAATACCACCCTATGCCCGACCCCAATACCACAGATTCAAGAGCCTGGGCCGAGCATGTATTTTTCCATGACAATGCCGCTGGTGTTGTCACCGAATGGTGGTGCCATACCGCCAGCTCTTTTTGGTTTTTGGCCGAGCGCAACACTATTACTGACAAAGTGATTCGCACCTTTGATACCAGTGAAATATTTAATGAGAGAGTCGACTTTAAAGTGCCAGACGCTGCGGAGAAACAATCATGAAGCGTTTGCCCGCCCCCTATGGCCTGCTCATTAATAGAGAGCAGCCTATTAGCTTTAGTTTTGAAAATAAGGCCTATCAGGGCTTGGCTGGTGACAGTATCGCCAGTGCTCTGGCAGCCAATGATCAATGGCTACTAAGCCGCTCATTTAAATACCACCGCCCACGCGGGGCGCTCACTATGGCTGGCCAAGATGCCAACACCATGGTGCAACTGCCCTCTAACCCCAATGCATTAGCGGACAAAGAACCTATTGCAGAAGGCTTACAGGTCATGGGCCAGAACTATAGTGGTAGCCTAGAAAATGACCGTGGTTCGATACTGGGTCTATTTTCTCGTTTTTTGCCTGTCGGCTTCTATTACAAAGCTTTCTTTAAGCCCCGAGGTATGTGGGAAAAGTGGGTTAAATTGATCCGTAAAAAAGCGGGTTTAGGTGTTATTAATCAGCAGTTAGAACCAGAGTATTACGACAAGCAGTACAAGTTTTACGATGTGGTTGTGGTCGGCGCTGGCCCTACTGGACTGCAGGCAGCTCTAACAGCAGCAGTGGATGGCTGCGAAGTATTGCTGGTGGATGAAAACCCCATACTAGGCGGCTCATTAAATTATGCCCGCTTGGACACTGAAGGGACTTTGGCCAAAGAAGTTCGCGACCAGTTGATTCTCGAGGTCAACGGCAATAGCAATATCACCTGTATGACCAATGCTATGGTTAATGCTTGGTTTGCCGATAACTGGCTGCCTATCATCTGTGGCAAACGCCTGTATAAGGTACGTTCCAAACAGACGATCCTATGCACCGGTGCTTTAGAGCAGCAAGCGGTCTTTCATAACAATGATGTGCCCGGAGTCATGATGAGCAGCGCCGCTCAGCGCCTGATGCATCTCTATGGCGTTGCCCCCGGAAAAACAGCAGTGGTAGTCACAGGCAATGACGACGGCTATGCCAATGCACTGGATCTGATGGATGCAGGTGTAAACGTTGCAGCTATTATCGATCTGCGCGAAACACCCAAGGCCACCCCCATGATTGAAGCCGCCATTAAGCGTCGCCTGAAAATTAAGCCTGGCTATGCCGTTTATGGCGCGCAACAAAATGGTAACCACCTCAGTGCGGTAGAGATTCGCAAAGTGGTGAGTCAGGGGATCTGTGCTGAGGTCGGTGAAACTATTAGCTGTGACCTGCTCTGTATGGCGGTGGGTTACACACCCACCTATCAGCTAGCCTGTCAGTCCGGAGGGCAGTTAAGCTACGATGATAACTCGGCTATGTTTACGTTAAATAATCTGGCCGATGATCTGCAGGTCGCGGGCTCCGTTAATAGTTACTGGGATCTAGGTAACTGTCTCGAAGAAGGCGCCAGAGCCGCGACTATTGCCACTAATGCCCTTGGCTTTACCCAAGCTGATATTCCTGAGGCCATGGCCAAAGAGAGCCAGAGCCCCAACCATAGCTGGCCCATTTTTGCCCACCCCAAGGGCAAAGAGTTTGTCGATTTTGATGAGGACTTAACCATTGCAGATATCATCAACGCCACCAAAGATGGTTACGAACATATTCAGCTGGTTAAGCGTTACTCTACTTGTGGCATGGGCCCTTCCCAAGGACGCCATTCAGCATTGGCAGCCGCTCGACTGGTCGCCGCGGCAACCAACAAAACCGTCGCAGAAACCGGTGTCACCACGGCACGCCCTCCCTTCGCCCCAGAACATTTGGGCCATAGTGCGGGGCGTAGTTTTTACCCTGCCCGCCGCAGTAACATGCACTACAGGCATTTGGAGGCTGGCGCGCAGATGCTGCAAGCTGGCGCCTGGTATAGACCTGCTTTTTATTCACCCCAAGCGGATTATGGGCCCTCTTTAGATAGCGCCGTCTGCATTAACAATGAAGTGAATAATGTCCGTAATAATGTGGGGCTAGTGGACGTCTCAACACTGGGTGGCCTTGAAGTGCGCGGCCCAGATGCTGGGGAATTCCTAAACCGTTTTTACACCTTTGGTTTTGTAAAGCAGCCCGTGGGTAAGGCCCGCTACGCCCTGCTCACCAATGAGGCCGGGGTGGTCATAGATGATGGCGTGGCCTGTCGCTTTAGCGAGGAGCATTATTATGTCACTGCCACCACAGGTGGTGTCGATCGCGTTTATCAAAATATGCTCAAGTGGAATGCCCAATGGCGTCTCGATGTGGATATTGCCAATGTCACTTCGGCCTATTCCGCTGTCAATATCGCAGGACCAAAGGCTCGTCAAGTACTGGCTAAGCTGTGCTCTGACATTGATCTATCGAAAGAAGCATTCCCCTATATGGGCGTGCGCGAAGGCACAGTCGCAGGTATTCCTGCGCGGCTTATTCGCGTGGGTTTTGTGGGTGAGTTGGGTTATGAAGTTCATGTGCCCCAGCAGTTTGGCGAAGCTCTATGGGATGCCTTGATGGACGCCGGCCAGCCCGAAGGTATTAAACCCTTTGGTATTGAGGCCCAACGTATTCTGCGCCTAGAAAAGGGCCATATTATTATTGGCCAGGATACAGACGCTATGTCCAACCCAATGGAAGTACAGATGGGCTGGGCGGTATCCCGCAAAAAACCGTTCTTTGTCGGCGGCCGCACCATTAGTGAGTTGAAAAAGAAAACTCCCTCAAGAAGCCTAGTGGGTTTTATGATCAACGATACTGATGGCCCCACCCCCATGGAAAGTCACCTGGTGCTTAACGGCGAGCAGATGGCAGGTCGAGTGACCTCCTGTAACTATTCCCCAACTCTAGGCAAGCCCATAGGTCTGGCCTATGTGCAGCCACACAGCGCCGAGGCTGGCAGCCAGATAACCATCCGAGCCAATGGCGGTGTTCTGGTTACCGCAGAAGTCGTTACTCTGCCCTTTTATGACCCAACAACCGCTCGTCAGGAGCTGTAATAATGACTGACTACAATCCGCTACTGCCAATAGCTCCAGCTCAAGGTAACAGACGCAGCCCTTTATACCGCCGCCATGTAGATCTGCAGGCTAAGTTCGAGCAGGTGGGCGACGCTGTATTAGTCAGCCACTACGTCAAACCCGGTATCGAAGTATTGCTGGCCGCTAATTTGGGGTTGGTGGATTTATCCACAATGCCCCGCACTGGTTTTAAAGGCGCTGGCGCGCCGGCTTGGGCTGCTAGTCAGAGAGTAAAGTTACCCAAATTGCCCAACACAGCGGTGACCCAAAAAGATGGCTCGGTGGTGGCCAAGCTGTCTCATCAGGAGCTTTTGATTGTCTCTAATATTATGGGTAGCGCAACTTCTATTGATCGCCTTAATAGAGAGCACCTTAATAGAGAGCATTCTAATAAAGAGCACCTTAATAGAGAGCACCTTAATAGAGAGCATTCTAATAAAGAGCACCTCAGCAAGCAGACTTTAGCCCCACAAACCTATTCCCTACCCCGAGCAGATAGTCATAGCTGGTTAGCCGTGACCGGCAATGCTGCGGCAGAAATGTTCTCAAAAATCTGTGGTGTGGACCTGCGCGTGCACAAATTTGCCCACAACCAAGTGGCACAGACCTCGGTGGCTAAAATCAATGGCGTGATCCTGCGCCATGATTTGGCAACCACCCCCTGCTTTTATATTTTGAGTGATATTACCTCGACAGAATTTCTTTGGGACAGTCTTTTGGATGCGATGGAGGAGTATCGCGGAGCAGCCGTTGGCGTCGCAGCCATGCGCTCACTTGCCGCGAATAAATAACTCGCTCTCAACTAGCTAGCCTATACTGCGCAGTATGAGAAGAACTGCGCGATGAAAAACAACAAGAACATTGAGATTGGTGCTCTGCGTATTTTTGCCGCTGTCACCGAAGCCGACACCCTTACCCAGGCTGCAGAGAGGCTGGGTATTACCCAGTCCGCCGTTTCACAAACCATTAAGCAACTCGAAATTTTGACCGAGACGCAGCTAGTGATCACCCGCTCACGCCCTATCAAGCTCACCCCCAGTGGTCAGGTACTTAGAGACTACGCGCAGCAAATTATCAATGACACCCAGCGTATGCTTGCCGATGTGCGCATGACCTCAAAAGGCGGCCTGCTGCCCTTAAGTGTTGGGATGGTAGATTCATTTTGTGATGTCGCCGGTCTAGAATTTATGCAACGCATAAACTCCTCTGTGTCAAAACTCTCCCTGCGCACAGGGCTGGGCTCCTCGCTGTCTCAAGATTTATTAAACCGCGATCTGGATATATTGATTACCAGTGACCCCATTGACGAGCACCCGGAGCTGCAGCGCCACCCTATTTTGCGCGACCCCTTTGTGATGATTGTGCCCGAAAAGTACGCGCAGAACGGCGAGGTAACCGCAGCCTGGCTAGCCGACAACATCCCCTTTATTCGCTATACCAGACAGTCGCGACTGGGCGTTCTAACCGACCTTATTGCGCGACGACTTAACATTGAATTACAGACTGCCTATGAACTAGACAGTACTCAGACATTACTGCGTTTTGTGCAGTCTGGGCAGGGCTGGGCCATTACGACAGGCCTATGCATGGTCCGCTACCCTGAGTTACTCAAGGGTTGTCGTGTTCTTGAGCTCGCCAATGGTGCCAACGCGCGATACCTAACCATGCTCTGTCGCCATAACGAGTTGAATACATTACCAGAGCAAATCGCCGCTATCTCCCGCTCTATATATACCGATGACATTGTGCCTCAGCTGATTGAAATAGCCCCCTGGCTCAAGCAACAAGCTTACTCAATCACCGACATGCCGGCTATCTGATGAATAAAGATGATCAGAAAGAATATGGTCATCGCCTAATAGCCCTGCGCGCAGAATTAGAAGAATTAGAAACGATGTCAGCCGAGGCTTGTAAGCCAGTGGCACTTGACCAATCGATGGTCGGCAGGCTATCTAGAATAGATGCCATGCAGGGAGTTCAGATGGCACAAGAGGCCTCCCGTCGTCGCCAGCAACAACTCGCCAGAATCGTGGGCGCGCTGGCCCGAATCGATTCTGGCGACTATGGCTATTGCAGCTTATGTGATGAAGATATCTCCGTCGGTCGACTCGGTATCGATCCAACCTACAGTCTCTGTATTGGCTGTGCCGAAAAGTCCGTCTAGCTCAGGCATGGGCTCACCCCTAGAATCTCCCGGCAGATAGGTTTTACCCCAGGCCAAACCAGCAATACCTCTTTCCAGCATTGAATCAATTTGCGCCGCACTATAGTTCACCGCTGCAAGCACTTCTCGGGTGGAATGGCCATGGGCCTCGGTGGGGCTCAGGGAATAAATTTGCGCATCAGTCGGACGAATAGCGTAGTGGTCAATCTGCGTAAGCTGATGGCCACTTGGATGATCCGGGTAGATCGAGAAGGCAAAGCTACCCCGCTCCATACCCACAGTGCCATCGGCAACACGGCTATTTTGGTCGCGCAAAGTCTCAATAGAATTCGGCTGGGCCGCCGCCACATCAGCGGCTAACAGGCGCTCCACCCATTTCTGAGAAGAAGCCTGCTGAAATGCCACGGTTAAAAATACCTGAATATCTGCCGTGGCGATTATGCCCTGCAGTCCCTTAACCTTATCTAGCACTGGAAGGTCGGCGACATCAGCATCGAGAAAAATCCAATCATCGGCTGTTTGATAAAAGTGCGATAGCTCATTATTACCCAAGGCCTGACGACCAGAAGGCTCATTAAAGTCTTCAAGGCCGGCATAGTCGAAACAAAATGGCAGCTGAGCCAGATTAGTGACTGCTGATAGAGATGTTCTGCCACGGCTGACGGAGCCGGTTTTAGCTTTGTGATACAGCGCAACCGCCATCGACAGGCCGCCAGCAAAACCACAGTTCACATCCAGAGTTCCTAGGTGAGCGTGCTCTTCGGGAGTTTCCTGCCCACCGAAGCGGCTCATAATGCCGCTGTTGGCCTGAATAATATCGTCGTAGCCAATGTAGTTAGTCTTCTTCCCTGGCATGGGACCACCCAGACAGTCGAGTCGACAAAACAGCACACCGGGGTTTATGGCCTGCAGGGCATCATGGTCAAGACCCAGCGACTTCATCTGACGTTCTGGCGCATTGATCACCACCATATCCACTGAACAGACAAGGCGGTTAAATGCTTCGCGGCCTTCACCTGTGTTGATATCAAGCAGTGCACTGCTTTTACCCATATCAGTCTGAAAAGAAAACAGGGTTCCAATCAAGGGGTCGTACATGGGTACTACAGGCTCAACTTTAATGACCTCGGCACCAAAGCGGGCTAAAAATGCCGTGGAATGGGGCCCAGCAATCACATTGGTTAAATCTAAGACCCGCAGACCATCAAGCCAGCCACTGGTTGGCTGGGGCTGAGAATCGGCGATAAAGGCTGCCGTGGGTACAGCCTCAAGCTCCGTTAATGCCTGATCAAACGAGACAAACTTGCGGGCAGCGGGGGCCAGCATATGGGCGGCGGACTCTTCTAGCCAAGCTATAGGGCCGGGCTGTTTCATGAGCCCATACTCTGGATCATTGACCTCTACGATAAGGCCGGCATCCTTACAGTGCTGGCTATTGATCCACTCTTTTGTGGTTCTATGTGGCGCGCCGGGTATTTTCCCCTCACCAAAAATTTGCCCCCATTCTGAAGAGGTTTTAGTCAACATCACCAATTTAATTTTGCTAGAGATAATATCTGCCCAGCGCTTGGGCAGAGGATACACGCCCAGAGAACTGTCGCCCTCCCATTCGCTGACTGGCATATGTAGGTCAGTGACCTCAGGCATTCCCTCGGCCATTACTTCTTGGTAAAGCCCTAGAACCTCTAAGCAGCGCCGAGCATGGTTGCGGTGAGAGGGGCAAACCACGTAAAACATACGCCCGTCAGAGCATTCGTAAGTGCGGTAAAACGGATCCAAGTACTCTTGCAGGTCTTCATAGCTGAGGTCAAAGGCAATATTATTAGCCCGGCGGCGCTCAATCTCTAGCTCGCGCATGGTCTTGTAGCGCTCTGGTAAGTCAGCTACTTGGTAGGAGTTGTAAGACAGCCCCTCCATCATCGCCGCAATAACAGGTACCTCAATACTATCGCCTCGGGCGGTTTTCTCCCGGGCCATCAGGGCCAGAACCACCGAGCTTGCTGCCAGCGTAATGCTGTAAGAAGAGGCCAACGGCAGAGGTGAAAAAGACGGGTTTAAACCCATAAGTACACGGTTAAAGCCCATATCAGTAAACGCACCAGCCGTAGCGGCTACCACAGCTTCGGTCGCTTTCCAGTCGCGACGCAGCTGGTCATTGCTGGCAAAACCAGGCATAGACAAAGTAACGAGCTCTGGACGAGTCTGGCGCAGCTGTTTAAAGTCGATACCCAATCGTTGCATAACACCGGGGCGAAAAGATTCTATAACTACATCTGCATAGGCAATCAACTCCAAGGCCTGGGCGAGACCTGCAGGGGTCTTCAAGTCCAGATTGATACAGCTTTTATTGCGATTGAGAATGGCATTGGCCGGATGTTTCCATTGCGGGCCCGCAGGCGGATCAACATGGACCACGGTAGCCCCAAGATCAGCCATTACCATGGCGGCACCAGGCCCAGCAATCTGTTGGCCAAAGTCGATAATGCGAACCCCTTTGAGGGGCAAATGAGTTTGTTTTTTCATGATAAATAACGCCGCTGATCTGTAATTCCGGCATATTAGAAAGCAATTCATTTTCAATCCAGCAACAAAAAAATGGCCTTAGGCATGGTTTTTTTTATGCCTATAAAAGGGCTTTAAAAAACCAGTCATTTTAAATGGTTGCATCCATTATTTAGATGCATAACAATATGATTTGTATCGTTTTAGTAGCTAAGAGCAATAATAATAATAACAGAGAGCCCTCTATGCCCCAGCCAACGCCCCAGCCAATACCTAAGCTTATGCCCCACGCACCATCTGCAGGTGTTCATCCCGTTATGGCCATTGGCTCAGCAGCTCTGGTCGCTGCCTTTGTTTTATTTACCCTCATAAGCCCCCAGGTAGCAGACGCTGCCTACAGCGCCGCGCGAGACTATATTGCCACTGAATTAAGCTGGTATTACATCGCACTGATGAACCTCTATCTGGTGATTGCTCTATTTTTAGTGCTGAGTAAATACGGCAAGATAAGACTAGGAGCAGACTCAGAACGACCAGAGTTTGGTTACTTTGCTTGGTTCTCTATGCTGTTTGGTGCCAGCGTCGGTATTGGTATTTTGTTTTGGAGTATTGCCGAGCCTATCTATTATTTTCAGAGCAACCCCTTCGTAGCTGCAGACCAAGCCATGACCGCTGAAGCTGCACAGGTAGCCATGCGTATTACTCTGTTCCATTGGGGTCTCCACGGTTGGGCGCTGTATGCCATTATGGGTATGTGCTTTGCCTACTTCTCTTACCGTAAAGGCATGCCTCTCTCTATCAGGTCCGCTCTCTACCCAGTATTTGGTGAGCGCATTTATGGGCCCATCGGCTACATCGCCGATTTGCTAGCAGTGCTGGGCACGGTATTTGGTATTGCTACCTCTTTAGGATTGGGTGCTCAGCAAATGAATGCTGGTATCAATTATTTACTCGGTATTGAGATTAGTATCGGCACGCAGATAATACTGATCGCAGGCATCTCGATCATTGCCACTATTTCGGTATTAACCGGTGTCGACCGTGGGATTCGTCTGCTTAGTGAATTCAACATGCGACTTACTGTAGTGATACTGGCTCTGTTTTTAGTCTTTGGCCCTACCCTCTACCTTATTTACTCTTTTGGCGGCAACCTAGTCGACTACCTAGCTAACTTCGCGACACTCGGTATTTGGCTGGCACCAGAGCAGCACACACAATGGCAGAGCGACTGGACTATTTTTTACTGGGGCTGGTGGATTGCCTGGTCACCTTTTACTGGTCTGTTTATCGCCCGAATTTCCCGTGGTCGTACCATTAGAGAATTCCTTCTCGGGGTGCTTGGCGCACCGGTGATACTGACCATTTTATGGATTACCCTGTTTGGTAATACCGCCATGCATATCGAGCTATTTGGCGACGGCGGTGTCACCGCTGCGGTGAATGCTGACCGCACCACGGCACTGTTCAAGACCATTGAAATTATGGACCTTGGCAAATGGCTTACGGGCCTTATGGCGAGTATTTGCACATTGATGCTGGTGACCTACTTTGTGACCTCAGCAGATTCAGCCACTCTGGTGGTCTGCACACTCATCGCCATGGGCGACAATAATCCACCGGCGAGACTGCGTATTTTTTGGGGCACACTGATGGGTGCTGTCGCGGGAGTCCTGCTATTTGCTGGAGGCCTCGAGGCTTTGCAGACGGCTTCGATAGTAGCGGCGCTGCCGTTTTCAATCGTGCTTCTTCTCGCCACCTATGGTTTGGGAAAGTCACTTTATGCTGAGGGCAAAACACTCTCAATTCCCACCTCCTTGACCGCGACCATACAAGATAATGAGAGCGCCCAAGTACAGGTTCAAGAAAAATAAAAATAAAAAGAAATAAAAAGAAATTGAAAGAATTCGAAAGAAAAGAAACCGAAAGAGAGCTCCAATAATGTCCACACAAATTATTCTACCGCGCATCCTGCAAGTTGGCGCCGGCGCTAGCCAAGAAGCAGGTAATATTCTCACCAGCCTCAGCTGTCAGCGCCCTCTTATTGTCACCGACAAAATGATGGTTCAGCTGGGCTATGTTCGCAGTTTGCAAGACAGTCTAGAAGCCGCTGGTATACAAGCAGATGTTTTTGATGACACGGTTCCAGAGCCAACCGTTAGCTCTATTCAAGCCGGTGTAGACCGCGTTCGGGATGGCAGCTATGACAGTATTATTGCCATTGGCGGTGGCAGCCCTATCGACAGCGCCAAAGCTATTGCCATTTTAGGTAAGCATGGCGGCGTCATGCGCGACTACAAATTCCCTCGTATCGTCAACGAACCTGGTCTGCCTATTATTGCCATTCCAACCACGGCGGGTACTGGCTCTGAATGCACTAAGGTAACGATTATTACCGATGAAACCAACGACGAAAAAATGCTCTGCGTTGGTATTGGTTTTATGCCCACGGCCGCACTGGTCGATTACAGCCTGACTCTAAGTCTACCCGCAAGAACTACGGCAGATACGGGCATTGATGCCCTGACTCATGCCATGGAAGCCTATGTCAGTAAAAAAGCTAGCCTCTACAGTGACAGCCAAGCCATTGCTGCCATGAAACTACTGGGGCCCAACCTGCGCAAAGCCTTCCATGATGGCAGTGACCAAAAAGCCCGAGAAGAGATGATGCTCGGTGCCACTCTGGCGGGTGTGGCTTTTTCTAACGCTTCAGTTGCTCTGGTGCATGGTATGTCGCGGCCCATTGGCGCTTTCTATCATGTACCTCACGGCCTCTCCAATGCCATGTTACTGCCAACAGTCACCGAATTTAGTATTCCTGCGGCCCCCGAGCGTTATGCCGACTGTGCCCGCGCTATGGGAGTCGCTAGCGAATCCGATAGCGACGAGATAGCCAACGAAAATCTCATGGACGAGCTCAATGCAATCAATAGAGAACTACAGGTACCCACTCCTCGGGAGTTTGGTATTGACCCGGAACACTTTCTTAACAATCTAGAGCTGATGTCTGAGCAGGCTTTGGCCTCTGGCTCACCGGGCAATAACCCAAGAGTACCCAGTGCCGATGAGATCATCGAAATCTACCGCCAGCTCTGGTAAAAATAATTTTTGAGGATAGCCACATGACAGTAGTAGGACATTTAATTAACGGTCAGATGACCACCGAATCCACACGTACTCAGGATGTTTATAACCCGTCCACAGGCGAGGTCAGCAAACAGGTGGCTCTTGCTTCACAGGCAACCGTTGAAGACGCGATTACAGCGGCTCAGGCAGCTTACCCCGCATGGCGCAATACTCCCGCTATTAAGCGCGCGCGAGTGATGTTTAAGTTTAAAGATTTACTCGAGCAAAACGTCGACAAGATCTGCGCATTAATCGGCGAAGAGCACGGCAAAATTAGTCATGACGCCGCCGGCGAATTGCAGCGCGGCATCGAGAATGTGGAATACGCCTGCTGTGCGCCAGAATTATTAAAAGGTGAGCACAGTAAAAATGTTGCTCCTAATATCGATTCTTGGAGCGAGTTTCAGCCTCTTGGCGTAGTGGCTGGTATTACCCCCTTTAACTTCCCTGCGATGGTACCTCTGTGGATGTACCCAATGGCGATTGTCTGTGGCAACTGCTTTATTCTCAAGCCCTCTGAACGCGACCCCAGCTCAACATTATTTATTGCATCCTTATTAAAAGAAGCTGGTCTGCCCGACGGTGTAATGAATGTGGTTAACGGCGATAAAGAAGCGGTAGACACCTTACTAAACGACGAGCGCATCAAGGCAGTAAGCTTTGTTGGTTCAACACCGATTGCCGAATATATCTACAGTACAGCCAGTACCAATGGCAAACGCTGCCAGGCTCTAGGTGGCGCGAAAAACCATGCCATAGTCATGCCTGATGCCGATATGGATAATGCCGTTGCTCAGTTACTGGGAGCCGCCTTTGGGTCCTCTGGTGAGCGCTGTATGGCCCTATCGGTGGCGGTTGCCGTTGGCGATGCCGCGGCGGATTCTTTGGTCAGCAAAATGCAAGAAGCCATGAAATCTCTAAAGATTGGCCCCTGCCATGACGCCGGGAATGACTTTGGCCCAGTGATTACCCAGCAACATCAGCAAAAGGTCTTTGGCTATATCGACAGCGCTGAACAGCAAGGTGCCACGATTGTCGTCGATGGTCGCAACCCAAATATTGATGGCTATGAAAATGGCTTTTATGTGGGCGGCACTTTAATCGACCGAGTAACCCCAGACATGGAAAGCTACAACGCTGAAATTTTTGGTCCGGTTCTGCAAGTGATGCGAGTGGACACAATGCAGGCGGCAATGGATCTTATTGATAACCATGAGTATGGCAATGGCACCTGCATCTTTACCAGAGACGGTGAGGCAGCGCGCTATTTCTCTGACCATATTCAGGTGGGTATGGTGGGCATTAATATTCCTCTGCCGGTACCCGTGGCCTATCACAGTTTCGGTGGCTGGAAGCGTTCGTTGTTTGGCGATCTGCATGCCTATGGTCCAGATGCTGTGCGCTTCTATACCAAGCGTAAAACCATCACCCAGCGCTGGCCTTCGGCCGGTGTGCGCGAAGGTGCCCAGTTCTCTATGCCGACTATGAGCTAAAGTAATCCTATGACCACCAGGGAAAAAGGATCTGCAGTCAGCCGTGTTATGCAGATTATCGAAGCGGTAGCCAAGGCTGAGCGACCTATGTCGCCAGCTGATCTCGCCTGCCAACTCGGTATCCCCAAACCTAGTATCCATCGCCTGCTCAATCAGCTCGAGTCCGATGGTTTTGTGCAAACTAATATGCGCGGGCTGATTATTCCCAGCGCCAAAATGCACAGTATTGCCTGGGGTGTTTTACACAGTGAACGCTTTAGCGCTGTGCGCCGCTCCATATTGCAGCAGCTCACCGAAGAGATTGGCGAGACCTGCGGTATTGCCGTACCCAATGGCACTGAGATGCGCTATTACGACCGCGTGCAGTCGGACTGGCCGCTGCAGATTCATCTACAGGTGGGTAGCCCTACACCGAGCTGGTGTACCGCGAGTGGCAAGCTCTATCTTAGTTCACTACCTAGGGATCGGCGTCTGCGAATTATTAATAACCTGCCTCTCAAACAATACACCCGCAACACCATCGTCGATGCAGAAACATTAGAAATAGAGTTACAACATATAAAAGTAAGTCGCGTTGGCACAGACAATGAAGAGTTTGTCGATGGTATGGTGGCCTGCGCGGTGCCGGTCACTGATAGCAGCGGCAAGCTCTGTGCCTGCCTGTTTACCCATGCCCCGGTCGTACGCAAAAGCTTTGAAGAATTACTGCGCTATACCCCTGTCCTGCGCAGTGCAGCAGAACACCTGGGACATCTTATTGATGAACCAGAATAAACAATAAGCGACTCACAGAAGATCACCATGAAAAAAAGACTACCTCCCTTAAATTGGCTGCGCTCGTTTGAAGCCTCTGCTCGCCACCTGAATTTTACTCAGGCGGCAGCTGAATTACATATGACCCAGGCTGCCGTGAGTCAGCAAATCAAAGGTCTGGAAACTAAGTTGGGCTGTGCGCTTTTTGTTCGTTTGCCCAGAGGCCTAGAGCTTACCGACTCGGCTCGGGCCTATATCCCGGGAGTCCGTGAAGCCATTGAACAGCTGGCACTAGTTACCGATGAAGTGTTCGGCAAAGAGCGCAGTCACACATTAACGGTGCGAGTTAATCTGGTATTTTTTACAACTTGGTTAGCACCGCGACTGGCAGATTTTCGCCAGCAACACCCAGATATTGACCTGCGTTTTACCAGTAATATTTGGATCGCCAACCAAGACAGTGACGCAGACGTGGAAATACGCTACGGCAAGGGTCTCTGGCCCGGATTCACCAGTAATCGCCTTACTTGGGATGAACTTATTCCTGTTTGTAGCCCAGAGCTACTAGACAGCCTCTCGCCGCCGGAAAATCCAGAAGCCCTAGGGGATTTCACATTGCTCCATGTCATCGGTTATGAAGAGGGCTGGGGTTATTGGCTTAATAAGCTTGGTTATCACAGCATTGATGCCTCCCAGGGGATTCATTTTGACTCCCTAGTGACCGCCCTGGAAATGGCTGCCCAGGGCCATGGCGTTGCTCTCGGTCGCACCTCGTTAATCGGTCCTATGCTGGAAAGCGGCCGTCTAATTTCACCCTTCCCTGACAGGACTGGCACCTCTGAATCATTTTTCTTGGTGACCCCATCAAATAAGGCTATTCGCCCACACATAGAGGCTTTTCGCTACTGGTTAATTGATCAAGCGGGATTGGAAGCTGAAGAGTAGCTTCGCTGAAGAGCCCTTTTACTGAAGAGCCCTTTTACTGAAGAGTACTTTTACTGAAGAGCCTTTTTACTAAAGAGCCCTTTTACTAAATAGCAGCTTTGCTAAGGAACAGCTTTTGTATGGCTGCTTTCAAAAGCCATTAGCTCCGGTGTTTAGTCGCCAGCGCCGGCTCTAGAGCTATCGGTTGATTCGACTAAGACTCTGGCTACCAAAGTATCCAACTCATACCAAAGGCTCTCATCAATCTCAATGCCCTCATCTAGCATGATGTCATAACGGTCAACCATGGCGTCCCATGAATAAGCCTCAGTTTGAATGCCCAAGGCTATTTCATCATTAAATTGCTGATCAATAGAGGCTAAGTCTGCCCCTGCAAAAATTAACAGAGACTGGTCGGCAACCGCATCTTGCACAACATATCGCCCATAGTCTGGTCGCTTTGCACCTGGGCCAATACTGACTTTAATAGCTGTGGTTCCCTCAACCCAATAAGCCACTAACGCAGAATGAGATGCAGCAGCACTGGCGAGACGCTGGATGATCAGCCTACGGTTGTGACAATTATCTAAGCGCACCCTGCTACTACCATACTGTCGAGCAAGCGCGCAGGCTAACCTCACTGTCTGGCTACCACTTAGTAAGACCGAACTACCTTGTCCATCGAGCAAAGCCTGATGATCGTCATTGTGGATAAGCTTGGCATGTAAACAGAGACAGTCATTGAGAAATGGTAGGGCATCCTGGAGCTGCTGTAAGCCATCAAAGCCATGCATCTGCGACCAGATAATCATCGCCGCAGCATCCTGATAGTCGCCTACAGAAAAGCCTAGGCCTTCAAACGCCTTCTTGAGAGTAGCCGTCAATTCATTGCGAGAGACTTTCATTGAATTATGCAGTGCTCGAGTCTGGGGTAGCCCCCAACACAGGTTTGATGGGGAACTGCCAGTCGTCCAAGAATGGTTTATCGAAATCACTGACTAACGGTGCACCCTGGAACATGGTATTGCGCACCCATAGGCGCGAGCGTGGGTCAAACTTACTCACGCCAAAAAAGGAAAGTTTGCAGCGTAGCAAATGAATCGGCAATACATCAGCGTGCACTAGGTTCTCACGAATATCACCATAATGACTCTGAGCCATAGTCTGGATACGGCTAATGGCACCACTGAAATTCGGCTGCTGAAGAATAAAATGGGCAACATCTTGCTGAGGAAACTCTGTCATATAGACGCATATTTCATCGAAGCATTCACGCACCATACGGCCTATTGCTAATGGCATCTGCTTTTCCATACCCATATCGATGTGGGTTTGGCCTAAACGTGGTTCCATCTTTTCTTCAGAACGATACCAGAAAGAACCCTGGGCGGCGGGCTCAGCAAAATCGATAGCTAGGGCCCAATCATATTTATCTTCTATTAGCAGCTTCAAGTCGGCCAACGACATCTGTGGCACCAAATGCTGATCTTCATCGACAGACATCTGTTCTTCTAGCTCGTCCACAAGCTCGGGGTAGAGCTCAATCAGCATGGTGTTCATCACTTCTTGGGTTTCAACACGCCAGTTAGTCTCAGCGTACAGAACCAACTCTGCCCAACTGTAATGGTTAGCAATAATATTTGGGCCCTCATTGACGAGCCACTGGCCAAGCTCTTGGAGCTCTCCACGGACCAGCCCATTAGAGATATTTTGTTGCGAATCTCCGGTGACAATTTCACCTAGATGCTGAATCACTCTGGCAGTCCCGACCCGGAACTGTTCAAGCATGGCGGAAGTTACACCATCAGTACCTGCATCGACCGCTCTCGCTAAGGCGGTTTCGCGCTGTTCTATCCATTGGTTAATCAGCAATGGATGATTAATTAAAAACGGCGCCATACCAAGGCCTGTAGAATTGCCAATACCAAAGTAGCGTTTAATATCGTTGTGCAGGGAAACCGCCGTTTCCGGTTTGCGCTGAGCGGCAACATAGTCAGTGTGCTGTAAGCTAAAATGGCGAAGCATAAAACAAGTAAACATCTCTGCAGCAAAGGGGCGGTTAAAATCTCGATGTTTGGTGCGTACCTTTTCCCAGTCGGCCATGCCCAGCTTGCCACTGCCATAGGCAGCCGTTGTGCGATACAGATAACCCACCTCAGCAATCACGTCGATATCGGGCTGACGGCCATGGGCCAATTCGTCAACGACATATTCGAAGGTGCGGCCGCTGCGATTGCCTCTTGATAACACCAACACTCTTGAGTCAACACGACCCGCTTCTTGCTTGGGAACATTGGTGCGCAAAAACTCTAACTGCTCTGCACCCACCGTACCTTCACAAAGGGCCATGGTGAGATCCCATTGATTGGCAATCACTCTGTCATTGCGGTTTTCTGGGTCCAGATAATGGGAAAACAATACATAGCTATAGGTGCCATATTTGGCTTGTACTTCATAGACTGCAGTGCCGTAGCCCTCTGTATCGAGATCAAATATGGTGCTCTTGATCTGCCAGTTTTCCTGCACCATGCGTCGTACTAGAGTGCGCATAAAACTGAGACGAGACTGATGAAAACTGCCCAAACGATCGAGTTGCATAACCTGACTAGCAGGACGCATCGGCAGCGCGGCTCTATTGCCGTAGCTTTGCTTACTCGCTGTATTATGTTCGGATCGCACAGGCTTTATCTCATTGCTTATGGTAGATATTAGGCTCTATTTAGCACCCCATTTTTCGCTATTGTAGGCTCACTATAGCGCCGCGACTTAATTGCCAGCGACATAGAAACTACAGTTGCGACATCTAACTTTGCTAACTTACAGAGGCCCTGATTTTTAAGGACATACGGTAGAGCTGGGGAAAGATTTAGCAAAGAATGCCAACCAATTTTGCCCCATGATTTTTTCGATATCGCTATTATCAAAGCCGACATCCTCTAACCCCTGAGCTACTGTCAGCATATCTTTTGATCCTGTAAACCAGTTGGGCTGACGTGGCCAAGATAGGTTGGCAGCAGACCCCTCCCCATGGTCGATACCCATGGTCCAACGGCCACTGCGCATCCATTCCAATATAGAGTAATCCCAGTTTTCACAGAGATCAGAACCGATGCCGATGCGGTCTACGCCAATCATCTCTGCGGTTTGCGCAATCATCTGGCAAAATTCTGGCAAGGTGCAGTCCGAGCCATTTTTCAGGTGAAAGGGATACATGCTAAAACCCAGCATACCCTCTGACTCCCCAATAGCACGCAGTACGGTATCTGACTTATTGCGCAGCGCGGCATGAAAAGAGGTTGGGTTGGCATGGGTAATAGCGATGGGACGTTCGGAAATTTCAATAGCTTCTAAGGTGGACTTCTCGGCACTGTGAGACATATCAATGATCATGCCGACGCGGTTCATCTCTTTGATGACTTGGCGGCCAAAGCGTGTAATGCCGCCGTCCTGTTCTTCGTAACAGCCAGTCGCCAGCAGACTCTGATTGTTGTAGCTGAGTTGCATAATACGCACTCCCAGCTGCTGCAAAATCTGCACCATTTTGACATCGTCTTCTATGGGCGAGCAGTTCTGAAAACCAAAAATAATACCTACCTTTCCCAAGCGCTTAGCCTCAAGGATATCTGCGGCATTATGGATAGGCATTATCAGGTCAGCATGATTAATAAAGTGCTGATTCCAGTTGCCAATATTCTCTAAGGTCTCACGAATATTTTCCCAGTAGGCAATAGTTACATGGATAGCACTTAGGCCACTGCTTTGAGCCTTTTCAAATAGGTCGCGGTTCCAATTAACGTATTGCAGGCCATCGACTAGAAGCATATTTTTGTTCATGACAGAATCCCAAATAGCGATTAATAAGGCTTGCTGTAGTTAGTTTTAATAATAGTGTAAAACTCCCGTGCGTACTGACCCTGTTCTCGGGGACCGTAGCTTGAGTTTTTGCGACCACCAAAGGGCACGTGGTAATCGGTGCCTGCAGTGGGCAGGTTAACCATGACGCAGCCAGACTTGGAATGGCGCTTAAAGTGACCCGCATTTTTTAAACTGTTGGTCATAATGCCCGAGGTCAGACCAAACTCTGAATCATTGGACACCTGCAGCGCCTCTTCATAGCTAGCGACTTTGATGACACAGGCAATTGGGCCGAACACTTCTTCACGATTGATACGCATCTCGTTATTGGTGTTTATAAATAGTGCGGGTGACATGTAAAAACCTTCGGTGTCCATGGTTAGGGCTTCGCCACCTAGTACTAGATCAGCGCCTTCATCTTTGCCCAGCTGAATGTATTCAAGGTTTTGCTGAAACTGACGGTCGTCGACAACGGGGCCAATTTGCGAGCCCTCGGCCATCGCATGGCCCACCACTAGAGCGCCGACAGCAGTAGTCATTTTTTCAACAAACTCGTCATGGATACCGGCCTGCACAATAATCCGTGAAGACGCAGTACATTTTTGGCCTGTACCAAAATAGGCTCCAGCAACAGCGCACTGCACAGCCAGGTCTATATCAGCATCATCCAGCACTACTAGCGCATTTTTACTGCCCATCTCTAGCTGCACGCGGGCCATATTTTCAATGGCATTGCGGGCAATATGACGGCCGACACCCACAGAGCCGGTAAAGGTAACGGCGTCGATATCTGGCGAGGTACAGAGTGTTTCACCGACATCGCGGCCAGAACCCATCACTAGATTGAAAACGCCAGCTGGCAGGCCACTGCGACTAATAATATCGGCCAGTATCCAAGCACTGCCGGGCACCAGCTCAGCGGGTTTTAGCACCACTGCATTTCCATAGGCTAAGGCGGGAGCAACTTTCCATGCGGCAACGGCCATAGGGAAATTCCATGGAGTCACTATAGCGATAACACCCAGAGCTTCGCGGTGTACCTCAACATCAACACCTGGACGCACTGACTGGGTGTTTTCGCCCATGAGGCGCAAGACTTCTGCACCGTAGTATTGAAAAAACTGACCGGAGCGAGCAACTTCACCCTTGCCTTCGGCGAGGGTTTTGCCCTCTTCTCGGGCCAGAACAGCACCAATTTCAGCACTGCGGGCAATCAGCTCTGCACCAATAAAGTCCAGCACGACCTTACGCTGTTCTAGAGCACTCTGAGACCAGCCGTCAAAAGCAGATTTGGCGGCGGCAATAGCAGCTAGGCAGTCTTCGTTAGACGCCTTGGCGTAATGGCCCACTATATCGCTGGTATCTGAAGGGTTGATGTTCTCGATAACTGCTGAGCTATCTACCCATTTGCCGTTAATATAGTTGCTGTGCATATCCTGACTCATACTGACTCCGCCGTTAATTGTTGGTGCTGAACAGCACCCTAATCGTCTATTTTTATACGTGCCCACTCATAAAGCTAATGAAAACTTTATATAGATTTATAAGCTTAATTAATTTATTCTCAACTCAAATAAAATTTATAACAAAAATAAAAAAAGAGAATCCGATCAAATACTTAAACGTAACTCTGCGACATCTTCGCACGTTTATCACCGTGGCCGAGCAAGGCAGTTTTAATGGCGCTGCGGAAAAACTCTCGCGTACGCAACCGGCAATCACCTTAGCCATCAAACAGCTAGAAGAGTTTATTGGGTTAAAGTTGCTTGAGCGCACCACTAGGCAGGTGAGTACAACTACTGAAGGGCAGAACTTTATCCCTATAGCTCAGCGCTTAGTGCGGGATTTTGATACCGCTATCTATGACCTGCGCGCTACCGCAGAACGGCGCAGTGGTCATGTGAGTATGGCCATTGTTCCTTCCGTCGCTAGCAATGTGCTGCCAGACATAATTAAAAGCTTTTCTAAGGAGTTTCCCGGCATTCATCTACATCTTGATGACGATAGCTCTCAAGGGGTACAGCGACGAGTAGAGCGTAACGAGGTGGACTTTGGCTTGGGTAGCCAGTGGAAGTCCAACAAATTACTAAATTTTAAGCCGCTGTTTGCCGACAAACTAGAGCTAATCTGCCACGTGGACCACGCTCTGGCGCAAAAAAAGGGACCGGTTCACATTACAGAACTGGATACCACGACCTTTTTGGATACCAGTATTACTAAGACATTGCGTATTCGTGAGAGCTTTGGCGAGTCGAAATTCGACTTCCCCAATATCACCACATTGCTGGCGATGCTCAAAGCTAATCTTGGCGTGTCTGTTTTACCCTCTTTGGCCATCCCAAAATCGACTACGGATCTGGTGTCGCGGCCGCTTATTCCCACTGAGATTAGAGAAATTTATTTGATTACCCGCAAAGGCTGGACACTGTCCCCAGCGGCTGAAGCGATGATTGAAACGATTGTCCGCGAGACCCCAAGTCAGGTCGCAAAGCATGGCCTTACCATACTTAACAGGCCCGCTGTGACCAGTTGAAATACTGAGGTTACCTTTTATAAACTCTTTTTATACACCCTTATTTGTACACTCTTCTTAATGCACCCTTTTTCACCGACCAAATAATACGGGCTAGTTACTACAGCCTATTTATTAAGCGTTGAGAAATTCTTTACAGCTGTCCAAGGTTTTTGCGCTGATTTTAATACCATGGATAGCGGCTTTAGCCCGGTTAGCATAACGGCGATCACCCGGGATATGGGCCCCTTCCATACCAGCTAGATTTTCTATAAACATTTCAGAATGCTGTAACCAGCTGTCAGCATCACCAAAGTGGTTAGGGTCTATGGCCAGCATAAACTCGCCGCCGTTGGGTGGACCACCGTCATTATTATCATTGACCTGAGCTTCATAGCTGAAGTCCATGCCGGTCAGGCCTGCCACTAGCAACTCAATCATCATGGCAATAGTTGAACCTTTGTGCCCACCGAAAGGCAGCAAAGCACCACCATCAATTATTTTTTGAGCGTCAGTGGTCAACTCACCCTCGACGTCAACCCCAGTGCCCATGGGGACTGGCTGACCATCTCGAGCAGCGATCATCACATCACCCTTGGCCATTGAAGAAGAGGCCTGGTCAAACACCAGTGGCGGCTGATCGCCACGAGGCCATCCAAAGCACATAGGATTAGTGCCAAAAAATGGCTTCTTAGCCCCCGCAGGAACCACTGCCGACTTGTAAGTGGTAAATGCCATTGCTACCAATCCTGCTTCGGCTATGGGCTCTACTTCTACCCAAAGGGAGGAAAAGTGGTGAACATTGACCAGCGCCATAGCCGCAATACCGTTTTCTTGCGCCGCTTCTATTAGGGCCTGGCGACCTTTCTCAAGGGCCAGTGGTGCATAGCCTCGCCTACCGTCAACCCTTACCACTGAGGGGGAAATACGCTCAACGGTTGGCTCCGCGCAGCCATCAACTTTGCCACTGCGCAATGACGCTATGTAGCCGGGCATGCGAAATAGACCGTGAGATGCACTACCATCGCGCTCGGCGGCGCTAATGGTTCTTCCCAGAGCAGCTGCATTTTCACTGTTACAGCCATTGGCCATTAAACAGTCGCTGACAAGTTGCTGAATTTCAGCTTCAGTCATCATTACATCGGACAAAGTATCACCCCCACATTGTTATTTAATTGGATATCGTTCGAGCACAGGGCCCAGGGCTTGCTTTAAAGGCTCTAGGCAGTGCTCAAAGTTTTTCCACTGCTCTAGCCCCGCTGTATAAATTGGCTGGCGCACCTGCTCTGCACTTGGCGTTCTTACCGAGCGCTCATTCTTATGGAAATTAACACAGCTTTCCTCAAATGGTAGCCCACAGTAATCGAGAATGCGCCGCACCTGTGTCTCAAGATCGGCAACCACATCTTCGTACTGCACACTCAATACCTTGCCCGGCAACACTGCATCCCAGTGGTCCATTAATTCCACATAATTTCGGTAGTAAGTTCCTACCTCTTCAAGACCGTAGGTAAATTCTTGCCCCTCAAAGAATAGCTGCTTAAAACCACTGAAACAGCAGGCCATGGGATGACGGCGTGCATCAATAATTTTGGCATTGGGCAAAATCATTTGAATAAGACCAATATCACGGAAATTATTCGGCATCTTATCGACAAAATAAGCTGCACCTTGTCGATGAATTTTTGTTTCATCAATATAGGTCTGACCCAACTTTTGGGCAATTTCTGGGGTTAGTTTTTCGAGTACCTGAGGGTATCTTGGCTCTTCATAGACAGTGCGACGGCCATTTAGGCGATGAGCTATAGCAGGGATATTGTTCAACTCCAGAGTACCGTCAACCATAGAGTGGGAAGCGAGTATTTGCTCCAGCAAGGTGGACCCTGCCCGGGGCAGCCCGACAATGAAAATAGGATCTGCCGCAGAGCAACCAGACTCACCAAATTTTTCAAACAGTTCAGCTGTACAAAACTGCTTCTGTAAAGACAGCTTGTAACTCATGCGCTCTTTATCGTATTGGACATCTTGTTGTTTGAGCTGGTTACCAAAGACATAGTATTCACCGGCAGCCTGGTAATCTTTGATATCTTCCATGGCTTTGCCCAAAGCAAAACTCAGGTGTATGCGATCATCTAATGCGGTGGTTTCAGATTGCTGATGCTCACGCATCAGCGCTATTTCTGCATCTTCAAACTGGTAAGTCTTAAGGTTTGCCAAACTCCAAAAGGCGTCGCCAAAATCAGGTTTAGCCCGATAGACTGAGCGATAAGCTTCAACCGCTTCGTCAATTCGACCAATCGTTTTTAAGGTGTGGCCGCGCAGTAAATGGGTGGGTGCAGCGCTGGGGTCGGCGGCCGCAAACTCGTCATATAACGCTATGGCCTCTTCAAACCGCCCTACTGCAACACATTGATTTGCATAGGAAAATCTGTATTTATTGTTGTCTGGTTCGGCGTCTAACAATATCTGCGCCTGCTCCATACACAGCTCAAACTTCTGCCGTTTGTACAGTACATTCATGTAGTCAAAACGCACCAATTTATTATCGGGCTCATAGACCAAAGCACTTTCGAGAATAAACTCTGCGTCGTCTAGCACATGGGTCTTAACCCCTAGATCAGCAAGCAAACGCATGGCTTCAATATTTTTTGGCTGCTGTTGTAAAAAGCTGCGACACAGTTGCTCAGCCTTTGACAGTTTGCCTTCTTCCATTAAATTTCTAACACCCAGAAGCTCTGGAGGCAGAGAAGCTAAGCGCTGGTATTGCTCAGTAAAGTATTGATGGGCTTGTTGGTCTACCTTAGGGTCAGTAAGAGTAGCTAGCATCTGCCAGCTCGCGATGAGGCTACTGTTGTGGGTGGCTGCTGCCTGAAAGGCTGAACGTGCCTCTACATTGTTGTTGAGAGCCATATGCACATGGCCCTGTTCCTGCCAAGCGCGACCATAGGTCGGCTCGATCTCAATTAATTTTCCTAATGAAGCTAATGCGCCTGCATAGTTCTCTCTAAATCGCTGGGCGACGGAAATAAGATATAGCGCTTCTGAATGATTGGGATAATCTGCTAACAACTGCTCCATAAGCTGCTGTGCATCCGCAAACTCACCGGACTGCATGAGGGCTTTGCCTCTTTGCAATAGCTCTGCCGCTGCCTCAGATGATATTTTCGATGCATCATCCCTGTCATTATTTTTGCCGCTGTCAGACATAGACTTTTCCGTTACCTAATGTGTAGTTGATTTTATAACATATAAAATGCAAAGCTTTACCGCTAATACAAAAAAGGCGAGCCTAAGCTCGCCTTTTTTGTTACTTCGACTTAACGAATATTAACTAACACTAAAAATTAGCTATTAATTAAAATCGTAGTTGAAACGCATACCAATCGTACGGGGACGGTTAGTAGTTGTTCTTTCCAAAAAGTCCTGTCGGTTGATGTGCAACTGTGCGCGCTCATCAGTTAGGTTGCTAACATAAAGCTCAACACCCCAACCTGCGTCAGTTGTTACACCAGCGGAAGCATCCATGATGATATAGCTATCTTGCATGGTATTCGGCTCTGCAGCAGTATCAACAATTGAGTTGAGTGCTTCACCGTTATACTTACCGCCTAACTGCCAGTAACCTTCCATTCCAGCATCCATATCCCAGTTGTAACGGGCGCGAACATTGCCCTGGAACTCAGGAGTTAATGGGAGAGGACGGCCTTCGTCCTGAACAACAAAAGAGAAACCTGGATCTACGCGAACCAGCTCAGTTTCGTTGTAAGACATTGCACCGAACAGAGTCAGGTTATCACTAACCGCCCAAACCATATCCATTTCGAGACCGGTGATCTCAGCGTCGCCGCCGTTATCTACGATGGTGAAAATAGAGATGTTCTGTGAGTCAAACTGAGAGACCTGAATGTCTTTCCAGTCGATCTGGTATAGCGAGCCGTTTAGACGCATGTCGCCGTCTAACAGGGTCAGCTTCCATCCCAACTCAAGATTTTCCAGAGTATCTGAATCGAACTTGTAAGGTAGGCAGTATCCTGGGAAACCATTGTCTTTCGCTGGAACGTCTACACAGTCAGTACCACTATAAGTACCCTTCTGCGCTGCGCCACGGTTGAATCCAGGAGGACGGTAACCTTCAGAAGAAGTCATATAGAACAACATATCTTCGTTAGGCGTCCAAGTCAGGGTCAACTTAGTGATGGTATCTGTGGTTTTGATTGGCTGTAGAACATTAAACTTCTGCCCATAATCTCGACCACCAGTAACATTTGGAATCACGTCATTTGTGGGATCAGCGTCATCGATAAACAGAGGACGGTTACCATAACGCCATGCGCCATAACCTGTGAAGCCATACTCTAGATCGTAGTAACGAGCTGAGGCGGCAACAGTGAATGTTTCACTGAGGTCATAGGCAATCTCACCAAAGACAGCAACCTGTTCTTCGCTACGAGTATTATCGTTACGGAACTGAGTCGCTGAGCTAACGAGGCCACGAGCGTTCGCGTCGGCGTTATCCAATGAAGAGTTAAGGTTAATGTCGATAGCAGTAAAGCCTGCTTCTGCTGGACCCATGTAGTTAAAGTTACCTACGTGAAGGATTTCAGCATCTTCGTAGAAAACACCACCAGTGAAGCGTGCAGCTGCATCTGGATCAGTCGCCACACGAAATTCGTGTGTCATACGAGTATTCTCGTTTTCTGCGTTGAAGTTGTTAGCAGGGTTACCACATTCGATCACACCAGTATTACCACTAAGCGTTGGATCCCAGCTGTAGTTAGCCTGACCAATATCTAAGCCATGGTAGTAAGAACCAGTAAGGTACTCACACTGGTAGCCAGGAATAAAGGCACCAATGTTTGAGTAACCGGTGTAGTCCAGACGCTGAGAGACTTCACGATCTAAGTAGGCACCGGTGTAAACCAGATCCAGAGCACCAGCACGACCTTCTAAGGTCCATGCCAACTGAGTGAATTCATCTTCCAATGAATCTTCAGTGAAACGTGCGACCTTGAGATCACCGATGGATTCGTCATAGTCGAAAACACCCTGAGTCTTCAGAGACTGCTGAGTAAACTGAATCAGCGCTGACCAGTCGTCATTGATCAGGTACTTAGCACCTAAACGCATACCCTGATAGGACACATCGTTAAAGTCATCTTCAACCAAAGCCGAGCTTGTAGCAGTTGTATAGTTAACCGGAATAGTCACGCCACCGGCACCAACAACAGTGCCGTTACCAAAGATATGACCTTCGTCAAAATCTACGGAAGCACCAGGGTAGGCTGGGTTCAACGCACTACTTGCGGTGAATGTACCTTCGACATTATCGATGTAACCACCTCTGTTGTCGGTATAGATAGCAGCGCGAACTGCTAGTTTACCGTCGAGCAAAGGGATGTTGATCATGGCTTCAACTTTATTGCTGTCTTCGCCGCCTTTAGTGCTTGAGTAACCAGCAGAAAGGCTTGCATCGAACTCGTCGATAACAGGCTTATTGGTAATCAGTCGAACTGTACCAGCCTGTGAGCTAGCACCATAAAGAGTACCCTGGGGTCCAGGAAGTACTTCGATACGCTCCATATCAGTAATGTAGACGTCTAGGTTACGACCACCGGCCGTTACTGGCTGCTCGTCTAAATAGAGTGCTACGTTAGGAGCAGAGCCCTGTGATTCCGCAACAGAGATATTAATTGCGTCAACAGCAGCGCCACGGATGTAAATTTCATTCTGACCTGGACCACGGCCACCTGCATTTACACTGGGAAGATATTTAACATAGTCTTCAAAGCTTGTAACGTTCTGCTGTTCTAGAGACTCTTCCGTCATTGCTTGTACAGCAATTGGAATGTCCTGCATGCTGGCGGATCGTTTGGTCGCGGTTACAATAACCTCTTCCAACATTCCTTCAGCAACAGTCATACCTGCGGCACTTGCTGCAATACCTGCGGCAATTACCGAGATAACAGCCCGGTTTACTTTTGTTTTTTGAAACATAGTTTTCTCCCCAATGTATAAATTTTGAAGTGATTATTACTGGCTTTTTTTATACAGTTTGCACTGAATTCTATTAAATTTTGGCCAGTTTGATACGTAATACCTGTGGATACTCGCCCAGTAGGGTGAGAGACACAAATTAAAAAATTAAATCCATTTATAAGTTATTGTTATTAAGGATGGGTGCTATAACTATTTGCACAACCCTATCTATCAAACGTTTAAACCCGCCGACCCCACATTTGTAATATATTAGCTACGGGGCCTACCTATAAAAGGCGGTGACTTTAAACAACTCCTTGATTGCCAAATCTAACGTCCTGTCAGGGCTGATTTACAAATTAAAATGACCTGAAATCATTCATTAATAAGTTTTATTTTTCCCGGTTCGAGCAAGATTCTGTGGCTTTTATATAAAGTACCCAGAGCCTGTTTATACTTCTTTTTAGAGACCTTAAAAACGCGATAGATCTCTTCGGGATCACTTTTGTCCGAGAGGGTAGACTCTCCACCCGACTCCTCTAAATGACGCATTATTTGCTCACCCAGATCATGGTCGCCCTGCAATGTAGCCTGGGAAATCACCAGGTCTATCTTACCGTCCGAACGGATGCTCTTCACAAACCCTGGCAAACGCTCGCCAATTTTTAAAGGGCGAAAGGCATCCCCGCGAAACAGCAGGCCTAGGTATTTGTTATCGATAACGGCTTTGTAGCCCAGCTCAGTGCGGCCGGCGATCAATAGATTAACGGCCTGTCGGGGCTTAAGCCAGACAGACTCTTCGTCTAGGTGATGATTGAGTTTAGAGGATGCCGCAATGCGGTCTGAATTTTTATCGTGAAAGACATGAACTACGTAGGAGTAGCCAACTTCCATCGGTTTTTGCTGTTCGTTGTAGGGAACCAGAAGATCTTTCGGCAGACCCCAGTCAAGAAAGGCGCCGGCATGGCTTATGTCCACTACCTTCAGCATCTCGCAATCCCCTACCTGAACTTTGGGTTGCTCGGTTGTGGCTATCAGAAGATCGTCAGAATCGAAATAGAGAAACACATCAACCCAATCACCTACTTCACAGTGGTCAGGAACATAGCGCTTGGGCAACAAAATAGTGTCGAGGTCACCACCATCCAAATAGACTCCAAAGTCTACCTGCTTAACAACTTGGAGATTATTAAAAGTACCAATTTCTACCATTTATAACTCTCTGACCTTTAATAGACTGCTTAAGACAGCTTTTATCAAGGTGCGAGAGTATACAGTATTGAGAGCAAGCGCGGGAGATTACTGCCGCCCTTGCTCCTGCAAAGGTTAGGCGGAGTGGTGATTCTCTGGAGTATTTTCCTGAAGCAGCTCTTTAGGCACTGGCTCTGTAAGCTCTGGATTAGCCGCAGAAGCAGCTTTAGCCGCAAGCCCAGATTCCACAGACTTAATCACATCAGTCACGGTAACAAAGCCCTCAATCTCTTCGTCAGTAAACTCAATCGAGTACTCGTCTTCCAAATCCATGCCAATAGACAACTTTTCAAGAGAATCAACGTTGAGCTCTGCCAGTGTCATACTGACATCGACCAAATTAGATTTAACGGCAGGGTTTTTACTAATAAATTCGCAAACAGTTTTCTCAACCGCTGACTGATTGGTATCGTCCATAATATCTAGTCTCTTGTTTTATAATTGTAGGGTTCCTGCTTCAGCCCTGCATCCTAATGACTGAATCAAATACCAAAATAACGGCATCTGATAGTTTAAAAGTAGTCTAGAATCGGGGCATTCGCAAAATATAAAACCGAATTAGCACCAATAATTCAGGAATCGTTGTATGAATATATTCTCGACTAGCGGCTTTAGAAATGTCTGGGTGCTAAGCATCAGCGGCGCACTGGCCGGTTCGGTGATACCCCTTATGATTTTGGCAGGCAGCCTGGCGGGCACCTACTTAGCCCCATCTGCAGCCTGGGCGACAGCGCCTATTGCCCTAATGATCACTGGCACCGCAGCGGGGGTAATACCAGTAACCCAATGCATGAGAATCATGGGCCGCAAGAATGGGTTACTACTGTTTATGGTGATTGCCATATTGACCTGCGGCCTTTCTTTTATTGCACTGCAACTCAATAGCTTTACCCTTTTTTGTATTAGCGCCCTGGCTCTAGGCTCCTGCAACGCGGCAATATTGCAGACTCGATTTGCGGCTATGGAGTCTGTCGACGTGCAATACAGCTCAACGGCAGCCTCTATGGTAATGGCGAGTGGGATTATTGCCGCCTTTGTTGGGCCAGAATTAGCGGTATTAGGCAGGCAACTAACCCCCGTCGACTATCAGGGATCGTTTTTATTGGCGGCTGTGTGCATTTTTATAGCTGCCCTACTACTTAGCAGCCTTTACAAGCCGACAACCATGGCGACACAGACGGTCAGTAAAAGCCAAACCACCACAGCTGACCTAATGCGCAACCCCGTTTTTTGTTTGGCCCTGGCGAGCGGCGCAATAGCCTATGTCATTATGTCCTTTGTGATGACCGGCACCCCAATTAGCATGCACCATTTTCATGGTCATTCATTAATGGACACCAAGTGGGTGATTCAAAGCCATATTGCAGCAATGTTTCTGCCTTCGTTTATCGCACCTTTACTGTTTAGGTACCTCAATATCCGCGGCATGATGCTATTGGGCCTCGCATGCTACTGCGCAACCATTGCTATTGGCTTTTCAGACACCACGGTCAACGGGTTTTGGTTACAGCTGGTGCTGCTAGGTATTGGCTGGAATTTTCTGTTCGTCGCCGGCACGGCGCTGCTGCCAACTACCCATAGTGAAAATGACCGCTTTAAGGCTCAAGCAGTCAATGATTTCACGGTGTTTTCGTTTCAGGCAGTTGCGGCACTGAGCGCCGGCTGGGCGATCAATCTTATTACTTGGCAACAGATGTTGCTCGGCTGCTTGCTTCCAATTGGCTTAATGACAGGGATTCTTCTCTGGGAACGGGCCACAACCAACAAATTTAAGAGTTCGACAACTATTTAAGAGTTCAATAACCTAGCTGTGACGACGGTTTAAGAGCGGCGCAAGGCCCTAGCCACGATAAACGCAGCCACTGGTGCAAGTTTCTTTAATAGTAATACAGCACAACTCCGGCAACTGAGGCTTGAGTTTCTGCCATATCCACAGAGCCAAGTTTTCACTGGTGGGGTTTTCTAGCCCCTCTACATCATTAAGGTAATGATGGTCCAGCTGGTCATAAATGGGCGCAAACGCTGCTTTTATATCCCCAAAATCCATAATCCAACCAGTTTGAGCCCCCACAGGGCCTTCTACGGCGATTGTCACCTGAAACGAATGACCGTGAAGACGGGCGCATTTGTGCCCTTCAGGGACATTTGGCAACCTATGAGCCGCTTCTATACTAAACTCTTTATAAATCTGCATTTTTACTGAAAAAATCCTTTATTTAGGCCGGTATATTAGGGTTGCCAAACTGATATGTATATAGCACCAGAAAAAGTTTGACAGCCACCTTCAGTTCGGTAGAATGCGTCGCTCTCTCAGGGGGTGGTTAGCTCAGCTGGTAGAGCATCGCCCTTACAAGGCGAGGGTCACAGGTTCAATCCCTGTACCACCCACCATAGAGAAAATGCTTTCACGGACCGGTAGTTCAGCTGGTTAGAATGCCGGCCTGTCACGCCGGAGGTCGCGGGTTCGAGTCCCGTCCGGTCCGCCAATAATAAAATAGGCTGCTTCGAAAGAAGCGGCCTTTTTTATTGTTCGTAGATTGACCCCAAGACGAGAGCCCCGTTTCACTAGTACACCCCCGTCACCCCAAACCAAAACCAAAAAAACAGAACCCAAAAAAAAACCCCCGATCCAAAGTCAGATCGGGGCCCTTTTTACTACGGGGAGAGTTGTTGCTTCATGAAATATACAAGGAATAAACATCACTTGCCCTACTTAAGACCCCGTCGGCCAGACAAGTTCCATTAAACCTAAATAATTTTTCCACTGCCTCCGCATCAAACCACCACAACACTAAAAACCCAACTTCACCAAAATATTCACGGCTCAAGCAAACTGGGGTACTATCTTCAGAAACAAATTGCGCACTAGCAACCATCTATAAACAATGGATCCCTCCTCATGACCGTAAAATTCGACCACCAGTTCGCCGCCTCCGCAGACCAACTCTGGGCCATTGTCGGCACTCCCGACCGTGTTGACTGGGTTCCTGGTGCAGAGAGCTGCACATTTGATGGATCAGTTCGCTCTCTATCACTTCCTGGTGCTGGAGATATCAAGGAACGCATCCTTAGCCACAATAATGAGTTACGACGCATCGAATACTCCTGCTTCGAAACACCTGCCCCCTTAGAATCTCACCATGCCAGCATGGAAGTCATTGCTAACGAAAACGGCTGTCGCCTCCTCTGGGAAACCACTGCTGCTCCCATTGAAATCGAAACATTTATTCGTACTAGTATGGAAGGCTGTATAGAAAAGCTAGCTGACTTATTAAGCGAGTCAGAATCCGAATAGCACCCCTAATAGCTCCCTAATAACCGCTATGATCACAATTATTAAATATAGTTTTCTCACAATTTTAGTGATGAGCATGTGCATAGCAGGCCTATTACTTACCCCTTTTAAGCAGACGATGCTTAACCAACTACAAATGGAAGCCAATGCACATCTAAATGAATTAATCACCTCGCCCTACTCGCCACAGCTATCACCTCTTGACCCTATTATAGGGGCCCCGACCATAGGAAATATTACAGCTTCCGTGCATACGCCTTTTGTGAATCTGAATAATGCAGCCCTGAACCAATGGCTTACCGACAG
>Ga0307998_1000085_pt1 | contig 51517 bp, 46 predicted proteins | sample Davwhametageno37_FD_203147 | JGI IMG/M metagenome (GOLD analysis project Ga0307998, IMG submission 203147) | Marine microbial communities from Davis Island wharf, Antarctic Ocean - #37 | ecosystem: Environmental > Aquatic > Marine > Unclassified | place: Antarctic Ocean: Davis Island wharf... | reverse complement strand
CGACTCTGCTATTGATTATTTCCTCTTTATAAGTGTCATTCCATGCGCCATCGGCAACTCCTGCACCGGCTAAGTGAACGATACTATCAATACCCAACAATGCTTGTTTGTCTATTTCATCTTGCTTAACATCCCAACGATAATAGTCCACTCCATTTGTAGACTGTTTTGTACTTCTAGTTAGAATTCTGACCTTGTGGCCTTTTTCAATTAGACTTTTTGTCAAATGATTTCCTACGAGACCAGTACCTCCAGTAATAAGTATAGTAGCCATATCTTTATAACTTCGTTTTGATTACAGAACAATTAGTTTATACAAAAGTTGAAAGCTACAACAACAGATAAAATTGACCTTAACGGTTATAAAACTCGTAAAGAAGTTTTAGAGAAACTGATTCGTCAAATCAATAAAGATTTGGAACTCAATGTTACTATTGAGTGGGAAGAGCAAGGCATTGACCTTTATCAATCAATAATTGACAAGGTCTCTCCCGTAATTGAAAAACTAATAAGACAAGGAGGCGGAAGGGTCGAACAACTTCTATATAAAATCGATGTTTCCGAAAAGAAGGTAAAAGAAACATTCAATTCTACTTTAGAAACAGACCCTGCAGTTATATTTACCCACTTAATAATAGAACGAGAATTGCAAAAAGTGGTATTTCGGATGGTCTACAGCAAATCATTAACTGAATGAGGATTTTTACAATTCTTCTTTTCTGTTTTGTTTCGTTTTTCAGCAATGCACAAAATTTTTTCCTAACCAATTACGGAATCGATCAAGGTTTGCCAAGTAGCCAGGTTTATGATGTAGTTCAAGACCAACAGGGTTATATCTGGATTGCAACTGATGCCGGAGTTTCGCGTTTTGATGGGGCAAAAATGGTCTCCTTCAAACAATCCGATGGCCTATCTGATAATGCAATTGTTCAAATGCATGTAGCCTCCGATGGAACTATTTGGTTTTTGGGTTTCAACAAAACCTTTACACTTTACAAAGACTCGTTTTTTCATTATGCCCATAATCAAAAACTAAACGAAGCCCTGCAAAAAAGGCTCATCACTTCTTTTTATCCTAAAGGAAACGACTCACTGCTTCTGGGTTTAAATACCTCCTGTGATGATCCATATTCGGGAATTCAAATTATTAATGGAGAAGTATCTACTATCCGAACAATAAACAACAATTGGATTGACCCTGCAAAAGGATTATTTCAAGTAACTAACTGTTCCGATAATTCTTCATTATTACCCAATCAAATTCGAGCAGTGAGCAACCTCAATAATAAAGTAGTTGTCTCGGGTAATAAGGAACTTGTTGTTTTCAACGACCAAAAATTAGCAACTAAAATCACCTTGAACTCTAGAGTTACCAAAGCGCTTTTACTCGATTCTGAGCAAAACATTTGGATAGGTACCTATCAAGGGTTGAAGTATTATTCCGAAGGAGTTTTAACGGCCCCACCATTAACTATTGAAAGCAAACAACCCGTTTCCTGTATTCTCGAAGATAAAGATGGTAGTATTTGGTTTGGAACTTTCTCTAATGGATTGTACCAAATCCCGTCCTCAAAAATCCAATATTATACAAACCTTACGGCAGATGGAAATAATGACTTTAGAGGCCTTTTGATCCAAGATAATGAGCTGTATTCTTACAACAGAAATAACAGCGTGGTCAATTTCTCAGTCTCGAAAACTTTGAAAAAAGAACGCGAAACAAACGTGAACGACAACATTAGCCAGCTCATTTCTACGAAAAATGGCATTAAAGTACTCACCGAAAATCAGTTTGACGAAAGTGATTTTGTCGCTACTTTTAAAGGAATTGCATTTACCAAAAGCAAAGAAGAGAACACGCATTGGGTAGGCGGATTATACTATTTCAGCAAAATTCAGAACGGAATAGAAGTCTTTAATTCGGTCCAAATTGATTTTCAAGAACGGGTAAACTGCCTGCTCGAAGTGGGTGATAATCATTTATGGTTAGGCACTATCAATGGTTTGTACGAGTATAAGAATGATAAAATAAGATTGATTGATTCTACTTCAAACAAAAGTATTTCATGCCTATCCAAGTTCAACAATTCCATTGTTTTTGGGACCAGTGGAAACGGTTTAGGGATTTTAGAGAATGATCAAGTATCATGGATTAACGAATCATCTGGGTTGAGCAACAATTTCATTAATGGTCTATTTACGGAAATGTCTTCCATTTGGGTGGCAACAAAATCAGGCTTAAACCAAATTGAAGCTGACTCTATCATTCAATTTAACCGATACAAAGGCCTCAATTTTGAAGATATTACAGCAATTGAGGCAACTACAACACAACTCATTCTTGCGACTTCAAAAGGCGTTTTAACCATTGAAAAAGAATGGCTAGAACAGGATATTCCGGAAATTAAGCCGACAATTGAGTTGAATGGAAAAGCAATTTCAACAAAGTCAGATTACACTTTCAATTACGACCAGCAAAATATTCAGATTGAACTATTGGCTTTTGAATATTTCCAAAAAGACAAACTCAATTTTCGATATCGATTAAATTCAGACACATCTTGGTCTTCCACCCAGCAAAGGACTGTTCGCTATGAAAGCCTTCCTCCTGGCGATTATACATTTGACGTTCAGGCACAAAACAGCAACCGAAAATGGACAAATCAGAGCGCTTCATTTACATTTACTATTATACCTCCATTTTACCAAACTACCTGGTTTTACATACTTATAGCTTTGATCGTTGCGGTTCTTTTTTATACTGTTTTAAGATGGCAATTGGACAAATCTAGAAAGAGAATGCAAGTTGATAACGAACTCTCTGCTCTCAAAATAAAGGCTCTGAGCGCACAAATGAACCCTCATTTTATTTTTAACAGCCTCAATTCCATTCAGAATTTCTTGATTGATAGCGACATTAGAAAATCGAATAAATACCTCACTAAGTTTGCCAAACTAATGCGATTGGTACTTAATAACTCTGATAAAACCTTCGTACCCATTAAGGATGTATTATCCAGTTTAGATTTATACTTAGAACTAGAAAAAATGAGATTTAGCGATCGCTTTGAATACAAATTCAATATCGACCCAAAAATTGAATTAGAAACTACTCACATACCTTCTATGCTTATACAGCCCTTTGTAGAAAACGCTATTTTACATGGCATTTTACCTAGGGAAGGAAAAGGGAATATTGAAGTTTCACTGAAATTTCTTACAGACAACTCACTGCTGTGCTGCATTGAGGACGATGGCGTGGGTCGTGAATTTCATGCTGGAAAACTTGGAAAAAAACACAAATCCCAAGGACTTAGAATTACACAAGAACGTTTAGCCGTGTTCCAACAATTGTTCAAAAACGATTTTCAATTTGAATTTCACGACCTCAAAGATGATTTTGACAAACCGAAAGGAACCAAAGTTGAATTAAGCATACCTAGCCGATAGTCTAGCACTAGTAAGGCCTAGATTATTATCTACATTTGAGAAAAGCATAAATTCAGAGTTATGAGCAGTTCTCAAATTACATGTGTATTGGTTGACGATGAAGAAAACGCCACCAAAGTGATGTCCAAATTTCTAGAGTCTTATTGCCCAGATGTTAATGTACTTGCAATAGCACATAACATGGAAAATGGCATTAAGGCTATTAAAGATCATAATCCACAATTGGTTTTCTTAGATATAGAAATGCCAATGGGTACTGGTTTTGATTTATTAGAAAAACTTGGAGAGAAAAAATTCCACGTAGTTTTTGTAACAGCCTATGATCATTATGCAATTCAAGCGATAAAAAATCAAGCAATTGATTACATCTTAAAGCCAATCGATATTGACGATTTGGTGGCAGCTGTAGAAAAAGTAAAAAAGAAAATCAAAGAACCGTCTTCAGTTAAAGAAGTACTCAAACGAGTGAAAATTGAAGAAAAAGCAAAACTCGCGGTACCTACTCTTTACGGACATAAATTCATTGACCCAAAACATATAGTTCATATTCGTGCTGAAGGCAGCTATTCTGTTATCTATACAGAAAATGATGGCCAAATCATGATTTCAAAAAACTTGAAGAGCATTGAGAATGCTTTAAAACAAGACAATTTTTTACGCGTTCACCGTTCTCATATTGTGAATCTAGATAAAGTGACCGAGTTCCATAAAAACGACGGTGGCTATTTGGTTATGGAAACTGATGAACGTGTTGAAATTGGATCTTCTAACAGAGCGCAAATCGTGGAAACTCTAAATTCTAGGTTGAATTTCATTTAGAGAAAAATCGTATAAAGTTTGACCACCGCATATATACTTGACGACGAACAACATGCTCATGTTGTATTAAAAACGCTGATTCAAAGACATTTTGAAACAGACATTAAAGTTGTAGGAGCTGCTCAAACAGCAGACGTGGCGCTCATAGAAATTTCTGCTTTAAAACCTGATTTACTATTTTTAGATATAGAAATGCCAAACATTAATGGCATGGAAATGATAAGTAAATTGAATAGTGAAAACTGCTCAGTCATCTTTGTTACAGCATATGACAATTTTGCTGTCGAAGCCTATAATAAAAGGGCAAGAGGTTACTTATTGAAACCTGTAGATAAAGAAAAATTCAAAAATACTGTCTCAGATGTTCTTCGTAAAATAACCATCGAAAAAAAAGCAAAAAAGATACCCGATTCACTTCTTGATTCACTTTCTGATATTTCTATTCCCCATAACGGAGATTTTGTACTAGTTAATCCTGCCACTGTGCTTTATTTTCAGGCTGATGGAAGCTATACTAGAATTATTACGGAAAACGAAAACTACCACATCTCCAAAAATCTAAAAACAGTTGTGGAGGAATTCAATCAAGACTTTTTTATTCGTATTAACCGTTCTTTTGTGGTTAATAAAAATCACATAAAGAGTTTCTCAAAAAAGAATGGTGGAAACATTTATTTAACCAATGATCTCGAAATTTCTGTTAGTGGAACTTATCGTGATTTAGTCTTTGATTTGCTAAATTCAAGCATTGAAAATTAAAAAGTGGTCATTCACAAAAAAAAAGTGGTCATTCACAAAAAACTTGTTCGTTAGGCAACCATAAAAGTATTTCTTAGTCTTAATAAACGATGAGTAAGTGTCCCAACTAACCTGAGCCTTCCTTTTCTATTTCCTTTTAAGCTTAAAAAACTCCTTAAGAAGCATTGCTGCCTCAGCAGCCTTGACTCCTGAAACCACCTTTGTTTTTTTATGTAAAACCTGCTTTTCCATAATAGAAAATCCTCGTTTTGTATCAGAAGCTCCAAAAACAATTTTATCAATTTGAGACCATGCCAATGCTCCGGCACACATAACGCATGGCTCTAAGGTTACATACATTGTGCAACCAATCAAATGCTTTCCTCCTATATAATCTGCAGCAGCAGTAATAGCCTGCATTTCTGCATGAGCTGTCACATCATTCAATCGTTGAGTTAAATTATGCGCTCGTGCTATTATTCTATCATTTGCGACTACAATCGCTCCAACTGGAACTTCACCTAGACCGGCCGCTTTTTCAGCTTCCATAAGTGCCATTTCCATAAAGCGTTCGTGTTGTTTATTAATATCCTCCATATTGCCGTCAAATATAGACTTCACGCAGCAAATTCAGTAAAGAAATCCTAATTTCGCGGCTCATTAATTTGCTTGAAAAATGTACAGATCACACACTTGCGGACAGTTACGAATAGAAGATAAAGGAACCCAAATCAAATTGGCTGGGTGGGTCCAAAAATCACGCGATTTAGGTGGTATGACGTTTGTCGATTTGCGCGATCGTTATGGCATAACTCAATTGGCTTTCAACATGGAAGTGAATAAGGAATTGTGTGAAAAAGCACGTGTATTAGGGCGAGAATTTGTTATTCAAATTGAGGGTAATGTTGTTGAGCGAGAAAGCAAAAACAAAAAAATGCCTACAGGTCAAATTGAAATTAATGTTTCTGCACTAACCGTTTTAAACGCTGCCAAAACACCTCCATTTACTATTGAAAATGAAACTGACGGTGGTGAAGATATCCGTATGAAGTACCGTTATTTGGATTTAAGAAGAAACCCGCTACAAGATAAAATCAGATTACGTCATCAGGTTGGAATTCAAACCAGAAGTTACTTGAATGATATTGGGTTTTACGAAATCGAAACTCCATATTTAATTAAATCTACCCCAGAAGGAGCTCGAGATTTTGTGGTGCCTTCTCGCATGAATGAAAACGAATTTTACGCACTTCCTCAATCACCACAGACTTTTAAGCAGTTGCTAATGATTAGTGGATTTGACAAATATTTTCAGATCGTAAAGTGTTTTAGAGATGAGGATCTTAGAGCAGACAGACAGCCTGAATTTACTCAGATCGACTGTGAAATGAGTTTTGTGGACCGCGAAGATGTTCTAAACACTTTTGAAGGTTTAACCAAACATTTATTCTCGAAAATCAGAAACGTAGAATTACCAGATTTTCCTAGAATGGACTATGATGATGCCCTTGAGAATTATGGAATAGATAAGCCTGATGTTCGTTTTGAAATGACCATCAAAAATCTAAACGATGTAGCTCAAAACAAAGGATTTCAAGTATTTGATTCTGCCGAATATGTTGGTGGAATTTGTGCCGCTGGATCTGCTAATTATACTCGTAAACAATTAGATGCACTTACTGAATGGGTAAAGCGGCCTCAAATTGGAGCCAAAGGATTGGTTTACGTCAAGTGCAATGAGGATGGAACTTTCAAGTCTTCGGTAGATAAATTCTTCGATCAAGAAGCCTTAAAAGCCTGGGCTGATAAAATGAATGCCAAGGCTGGAGATTTGTTGCTGGTATTAAGCGGACAAAAAGATGCTGCCCTAAAACAACTCGGTGAATTACGACTAGAAATGGGGAATCGTTTAGAGTTACGCGACCCTAATGTATTCAAACCATTATGGGTAATCAATTTTCCTTTGGTTGAAAAAATTGAAGAATCTGGACACTGGCATGCAATGCATCACCCTTTTACATCGCCAAATCCAGAAGATGAGCATCTTATGGAAACTGATCCTGGAGCAGTTAGAGCAAATGCTTATGACATGGTTATCAACGGCGTTGAAGTAGGTGGCGGTTCAATCCGGATTCACGACAAAAGCCTACAGCAAAAAATGTTTGACCTACTTGGCTTTACTCCAGAACAAGCTGCTGATCAATTTGGCTTCTTAATGAATGCCTTTGAATATGGAGCACCTCCGCATGGTGGAGTTGCGTTTGGTTTTGACAGATTGTGTGCGCTGATGGGTGGAACGGACTCTATTCGCGATTACATCGCTTTTCCAAAAAACAACTCTGGTAGAGATGTAATGATAGACGCTCCTTCTTTATTAGCCGCTGAACAATTAGATGAACTAAAAATATCGACGTTAAAAGGTTAATCTATAAACTTAGAAGATTTATTAATTGAAACCATATAACTTAGCTTTTGTGAGAATTTCGATTTTAATATTTCTTGGTTTAATACTAAGTGTTTTTGGGAAATCCCAAAATATAGACAGTTTAGAACGTGCATTAAACTCTGCAAACGATACCCAAACCGTTCAGATTTACTACAAACTTTTGCAAGCTTACGAATATTCTGAGCCTGAAAAAAGTCTGGATTTTGCAAAGAAAATTCTTGAGCATCCTCTGAATCAAGAACCCTACTATCGAGCAAGAAACTACATTAACCTAGGAAAGCTTTTTAAAAATTTGGGTCAATTTGATTCCGCAGTATCTAATATGTTAACAGGAATTCAAATTGCTGAAAAAGCAGGGGACTTCAAAAACATGGCGATGGGCTATAACAGTCTTGGCTTGATTTATAAAACTAATTCTGATTTTGAAAAAGCTTTAAAATACTACCGACTATCTAATATTGAGTGTACCAAACTCAATTTTCCGAATGGTATGGCAATGACATTAAATAACATTGGAACCATTTTGGACGCCATGAATAAAACAGATAGTGCATTGGTTTACTATAATAAAGCGGCAAAAATTGCAGAAGACAATGACTTAACCGGAGCAAAAGCTGTTTCTTATAATAACATAGGAGAGGTTTTTTCCAAGGAAGGAAAGGATGCTGAGGCATTGCCATATTATTACAAAACCCTTACCTGTGATAGCATTACCAACAATATGATGGGGATGTGTTATACCTTGTATAATATCTCAACGTCATACAAAGTTCTTGGCGACCTTGATAAGGCTTTTGAGGTTTTGAACACAATTGAGCCTTTGACAAAGCGGCTAAACAGTACTCAAATGTTTATTCTCTACGAACGTCATATTGCTAATTTACACGAAGAGGCTGGGAATTTTGAATTAGCTTATCGAGCACATCAACGATTCAAAACATTAAATGATTCCGTATACAATTCTTCAAAAAGCGAGCAAATAGCTGAAATGCAAACCAAGTACGAAACTGAAAAAAAGGAACTTGAAATTAAGAATCTATCCCAAGAAAATGAAATAAATGCGTTAGCCATCCAACGTAAAAACGGTCTTATTCTAGTGGGTTTTGTAGTTATGTTCTTGATTCTTTTGTTAGTCTACTTTTTTGTAAAACAACTACGAACTAACCAAAAACACAAACTAACAGAAGCCATTTTATTTGAGCGAGACAAGGGTATTGCTGCACTATTTAAAGGAGTTGAAGAAGAGCGAAAACGTATCGCACAAGACCTACACGATGGAGTTGGTCAACAGTTAAGTGGTTTGAAACTTTCCATGTCTCACTTGCAATCCAAGTTGTTTAAAAAGGACACTCCTGAAAATGCGAACTTTGAAATCCTGGTCAAAAAATTAGATACAACTTGCCAAGAAGTTCGAGAAATCTCTCATCAAATGATGCCAAAAACACTTATTGAAAATGGCGTGTTGAGTGCCATTGAAGATATGCTTGAAAACACCTTGGTTGGCACCGGTATCAATTATAATATTGAACATTACAAGCTTAAAGATCGCCTTCCTGAAACCATTGAACTCACTTTATTTAGAATCTGCCAAGAGCTTATTAATAATACCATAAAACACGCTAAAGCAACTGAGATTATTGTGCAGTTAATTAAAAGCAAAAAAAACATAGTTTTAATTGTTGAAGATAACGGTCAAGGTTTTGACCAAAATAAATCTTCAGATGGCATAGGCTTATTAAATTTGACAAGCAGATTAAATACTATTAATGGAGAGGTTAGCTACGAAAGCAGCCCCAATAGTGGTGCATCTGCAACCGTTAGAATACCATTAGTATGAGTAAAATAAAAATATTACTAGCTGATGACCACCAAATAGTCTTGGACGGATTAAAGTCCATATTATCCGATATTCCTGATTTTGAAATTGTTGGAGCTGTAAACAATGGCAAAGACGCCGTTGATTTTATTGCAACCAGCCATACTAAACAATCCGAACAAAAACCAGATATAGTTTTAATGGACATTGATATGCCCATTATGAATGGCATTAATGCCGCGCGAGAAATCAAGAAAAATTTCAAAAACGTTCGTATCCTTACCCTATCCATGCACAATGAAAAAGGCGTAATTCAAACTCTAATGGATGCTGGAGCTGATGGATATATCCTTAAAAACTCAAGCAAAGAAGAGTTAGAAAAGGGCATTCGCACTATTTGCCGTGGAGAAACTTTTTTCTCTACTGATGTTACCATGAGCTTGCTGAATCAAAGTAGTGAAATTACTACCAGCAAAGAATTACCTGAAGAAGTAAAAGGCTTAACCGAACGAGAAATTGAAATTTTAAAATTAGTCGCCGAAGGATATTCGAACAAAGAAATTGGCGATCGACTGTTTATCTCTCACCGAACTGTTGACACTCATCGTACGAACCTCATGAAAAAAATGAACGTGCATAATGTTGCGGGTCTCATTCGGATTGCACTTAAGAGTGGATTGGTGGAGTAGGCTTTTCAAATCAATCCTATCAACTACTCTAATCGTCTTCCTGAACTTGCCCGCCCGTCTGAATTCGGGCAGGCCTGAACAACTTTCGGGCAGGTTTCTACATTTCATAATTATATAAATACGTTGAGATGTTGATACCCTATAAAAAGTTGAAACGGTAAATTCAAATTGGCGGGTAGAAAATTAAACGCATAAAAAAAGGCCTTTCGGCCTTTTCTAATTCTTACACTGTAAGTATTTCTTTTTCTTTTTCATAGAGCACATCCTCTACTTTCTTAGAATGAGCGTCTGTCATCTTTTGAATCCGCTCCTCACCATCTTTGGCAGTATCTTCAGGAAGTCCATCAGTCTTCAATTTCTTGATTTCGTCATTGGCATCCTTACGAGCATTACGTATTGAAATCTTAGCATGCTCACCTTCTCCTTTAGTTTGTTTAACCAAACCCATTCTGCGTTCTTCTGTTAAGGCAGGAAGGTTTATCATAATAACCTCTCCATTATTGTGAGGTGTTAATCCCATATTAGAATTGATAATTGCTCGTTCAATAAACTGAAGCATTGGCTTTTCCCACGGTTGAATAGAAATCATTCTAGCATCAGGAGTGTTAACATTAGAAACCTGATTTAATGGAGTCATGGTGCCATAATAATCCACCATAATTCCATCCATCATTCTTGGAGTGGCCTTACCAGCACGAATCTTACTTAATTCCTTTACTAAGTGGGTAATGGACTCCTCCATAGACTCCTTAGCCATATCAAAAATCATATCTAATTCTTCTTCCATCTTCTTCTCTTAACCTTCTACAATAGTTCCTATTTCCTCGCCTACTAAGACTTTGCGTAAGTTGCCTGGCTCATTCATATCGAATACGATTATTGGTAAATCATTTTCATGACAAAGCGTAAATGCAGTCATGTCCATAACATCCAATCCTTTTGCCATCACTTCTTTAAAGGTAACGGAATCATACTTCACAGCGTTGGGGTCTTTCTCAGGATCGGCAGTATAAATACCATCTACTCGAGTTCCTTTTAAGATTACTTCAGCATTAATTTCTACTGCTCTTAAAGCAGCTGCTGTATCAGTAGTAAAGTATGGATTGCCAGTTCCTGCACCAAATATCACTACTCGCCCTTTTTCTAAATGACGAACAGCTCTTCTTTTAATAAAGGGTTCAGCAATTTGTTCCATTTTAATAGCAGACAACAATCTAGTTTTAACACCTGCTCCTTCTAGCGCACTTTGCAATGCCATAGAATTGATAACCGTTGCTAGCATTCCCATATAGTCACCTTGCACTCTATCGATTGCACCATTGACGTCTTGAACACCTCTAAAAATATTACCACCACCAATTACTATAGCAACTTCAATACCTGCCTCTTGAATTTCCTTAATGTCTTGAGCATATTTATACAATCGACTGTGATCTATCCCAAAGTCTTTTGCACCCATAAGGGCTTCACCGCTCAATTTTAATAAAATTCTTTTGTATTTCATTTGTTGAATTTGATTCCGAAAATTAGGACAAAAAAAAAGAGAATTTTTAAAATTCTCTTTTCTTATTTGTTGTTTTATGAAAGGGTTATTAACTTAAACCCTTTTACTTGAAGATCATTGTCGACCTCTTTAAGATATTGTTTAACCGATTTCTTAGAAGTCTTAATGAACTCTTGATTCATTAGTGTTCTTTCTTTTAAGAATTTGCCCAATTTACCTTGTGCAATTTTTTCCGCCATTTCAGCAGGCTTTCCTTCAGCAATTGCAAGCTCAATCCCAATTTCAATTTCTTTTGCCTTAACTTCTTCTGATACTTCAGTTTCATCAAGAGCAATAGGACTCATTGCAGCAACTTGCATTGCTAAATCTCTTCCTACTTCAGCATTGTCTTTAGTTAATGCAACAATAGCAGCTGTTCTGTTACCTGGGTGATTGTATGCGACTACTTTTTCGGCAGACAACATACCATAATCAGAAACTTCAAGTTTCTCACCAATTTTACCCATTTGCTCTTCAATAACATCAGAAACAGTTCTTCCGTTCCAATCAGCGTTATTCAATTCCTCTTTAGTAGCAGGTAATTTAGACAAAGCCAAATCAGCTAACCCTTCAACGAAATCAACAAACTGTTGGTTCTTAGCAACAAAATCAGTTTCACAGTTCAATACTAAATTGATACCCGTTTTACCGTCTTCAGTAGTTTTTGCAATTACATAACCTTCAGAAGCTTCATTATCACCACGTTTTGCAGCAATTTTTTGACCCTTCTTTCTAAGTAGATCAATTGCCTTTTCAAAGTCACCATCAGCTTCAACTAATGCTTTCTTACAATCCATCAAACCTAATCCGGTTTGTTTTCTCAATTTGTTTACGTCTGCTGCTGTAATAGCCATCTTAGTAATTCGTTAAAGTTTTTATTTTGCTACTTCTTTTTTTTCTTCTGGTATTGCTACTGCTTCAGCTTTTGGCTTTTCCTCCGTTTTCTTAACTTCCTTAGAAGCTTTTCTTTCAGAAAGTCCTTCATTAACAGCTCCACTAACTATTTCCATAATCTTGGAAATAGATTTTGCAGCATCATCATTCGCAGGAATAGGGAAGTCGATCAATTTAGGATCAGAATTCGTATCTACAATTGCAAAAGTTGGAATATTCAAACGCTTTGCTTCTTTAACAGCAATGTGTTCTTTTTTAACATCAACGATAAAAAGAGCAGCCGGTAGACGGTTCAATTCAGAAATAGAACCTAAATTCTTCTCTAATTTCTCTTTTTGACGCTTCAATAGAAGTCTTTCTTTTTTGTTTACACCAGTTGCTTCTGGATCGCTCAATATTTTTTCGATTTGACTCATCTTACGAATTGCCTTACGAATTGTAACGAAGTTCGTTAACATACCACCTGTCCATCTTTCAGTAACAAACGGCATATCCATAGCTTCAGCTGCACTTGAGATTGCTTCTCTAGCTTGCTTTTTTGTAGCTACAAACATCACTTTCTTACCTGAAGCAGCGATTTGTTTTAAGGCATTGCAAGCCTCATCTAATTTAGCAACGGTTTTATGAAGATCAATTACGTGAATTCCGTTACGCTCCATAAAAATGTAAGGAGCCATGTTTGGATTCCACTTTCTTTTTAGGTGACCAAAGTGTACACCTGCCTCAAGGAGGTCTTGGTAATTAGTTCTCGCCATTTCGACTGAATTTTAAAACACCTAGAATCTGCTAGGCCAGGTTATCGCTCACTTTCCGTCGACTCCACTAATTAGGAGCATCCCAATAAATCGGGATTGGATACTAAGCTTTAAAAAAATATTAACGCTTGCTAAATTGGAATTTCTTCCGAGCTTTTTTCTGTCCTGGCTTCTTACGTTCAACCATTCTAGGATCACGAGTCATAAGTCCTTCTGCACGAAGTGCTGGCTTAAATTCCTCATTAATTTCAACCAAAGCTCTGGATATCCCTAATGCAATTGCATCAGCTTGACCCGAAATACCACCACCATGGGCATTTACTTTAACATCGTATTTGCCAGTGTTTTCTGTAGTAACAAAAGGTCTGTTAATTACTTGAACTAACATATCTGATGAAAAGTAATCCTTTACATCACGCTTGTTAATGGTAATTTTTCCTTTTCCTTCAGACAAGTAAACTCTCGCTACCGATTTTTTTCTTCTGCCTAACGTATTAATAACGGCCATATAAATTACTTTATGCTATTGATATCAAATGTTGCAGGCTTTTGAGCTTCTTGATTGTGCTCAGTGCCAGCATATACTTTCAAGTTTCTGAAAAGAGCGCTTCCTAATTTGTTTTTAGGCAACATTCCTTTAATAGACTTCTCTAATACACGGTGTGGGTGCTTTTCTAACATTACCCTTACCGAAGTACTTCTTTGGCCACCTGGATAACCAGTGTGACGCAAGTACTCTTTTGTATCCATTTTATTCCCACTCAACACAATTTTCTCTGCGTTGATAACAATTACGTTATCGCCACAGTCTGCATGCGGTGAGAATGAAGGTTTGTGTTTTCCTCTTAAAAGTTGTGCAACTCTTGAAGAAAATCTTCCTAATGTCTGTCCTTCTGCGTCAACTAACAACCAGTTTTTATCTGCTGTCTCTTTGTTAACGTACGTTGTTTTATAGCTTACTGTATCCAATTTCCTTCAGTTTAAGCGTAATCAATAAATAATACACCCCCAAAAACGGGGGTGCAAATTTAGAATTTATTTTCATTCAAAACAAAACTTTATTTAGTAGAAAATCCACCTCTTTGTTTTGACATAAATTGAATGTACAAAATCGTTTGAAATTTCAGACATTCAACTAGTTACAATCTTTCTCTAATATGGCTGCAATTGAGATATCAACAGTTGGCCAAAGTTTAGAAACGCCATCCTCTCCTTTATGCAAGTCTTCACAAACTTTATTTAGTGCCGCAATGGCATCGTTTCCGCTCCAATTTCCAACATCTATAGTTCCCATTAAAGTTAACTGATTACCTTCAATTTTATATTCAACTTCTTGGTCGTAAAAAATCGCGTTCATTTTTAGACTAACAATTGCAGTTCCCGTTTCATTATTTCCTTTCGTACTTGTTATTTTACCTGAAATCATTTCCGTTTCAGACATACTTCCAAAAAACGAATCCATGATTTTTTTGTCTCTGTCTGGATTATTTGAGTTGACAGTATTTACGGGAATATCGAACCTTAAGCCAACTAAAATCTTTTCTGGTGAATCAACAGCACCCACCGTCGTAACACTTACTGAGTCAAACTTTCCTCCAACTGCTGCTTTCTCTGTAAATTTAAAAGCTGTCCATGATGCTGTAACTTCATCGGCATTGTATGAATAGCTGCAAACTTCCTCAGCCAACTTAACTTCTTTCTTTTCTGTTTTAGCTTCTTCTTTTGCGCCTTCAGAACCACAAGCTGCTAATGCAAGTGCCGAAACGAATAGAATTCCTTTATTTAATTTCATAATTGTAATTTTTTTGAATCACAAAAATAAGATAGTTAAGCGCCACGTTAAACAGTCCTAAGTATTTTAGCAATACTTGTTTTCCTGACTTTTTACAAGCACATTTGAAGATACATTTTAAAGAGAATATGCAATCCATTCAAACATTTATTTTAGTGCTTTTTCTGTTTGCAGGGTTTGTAGCGAAAAGCCAAACCGCCGTTGAATTAACGATTAAGTTTGAAAACCTTGAAACCAGTAACGGTTCTATAATGCTATTAATACAAGACGAAAGTGAAAATGATGTTTTGAAATTAGTGCTTCCGATACAAAACAATGTAGCGGAAAAAACAATAACACTCAATGCTGGCAAATACGGGTTTTCTGCCTATCACGATGAAAATGAAAATGAAAAACTTGATTTGAGTTTATTTGGTGCTCCAACCGAATCTTATGGTTTTTCGAATAACGCTCGCGGCACTTTCAGTAAACCAGACTTTGAGGAAACACTCGTTAATGTTTTTGATAAAAAAGTAATTACATTTAAATTAGAATGAATTTAATCTCGATACAAGACGCTCTGGAAAAGATAATTGACCACGTTGGAAACGGAAATATAGTTTCTAAAACCCTGTTGAATTCGGTCAATCATTATTTGGCGGAAGACATTATTTCTTCAATCGATTTGCCGGGTTTTAACAACTCTGCGATGGATGGCTACGTTTTTAGAATGGAGGATTACAAAAAAGGTAATCGAACATTTTCTCAAACATTTGAAGTAAAAGCTGGAGATCAAATTCCGCAAAATCTTTCTACAAATAACTGCTATCGAATTTTTACTGGCGCACCTGTTCCTGAAAATGGAACATTGGTGATCATGCAGGAGCACATAAAGCGCGAGGGCGATCAAATTACAATTGAAGAAGAAGGGGCCACTTATTTTCAAAATATTCGAAGTCAGGGAGAACAAATAAAAAAAGGTGAAACCGCTCTACAAAAAGGCGCAAAACTGTCTCCAGCAGCCATTGGGTATTTAGCGTCTTTAGGCTTTTCCGAAATTAAAACTTTCGCTAATCCGAAGGTCTCAGTCCTCACTACGGGTAATGAATTAATTGAACCTGGGAAGCCTCTGGAATCAGGAAAAATCTACGAATCAAACTCTTATGCTTTAGCCTCGGCGTTTATAAATGAAGGAATTAATCCTGTGATAATTAGCGGAATCCCTGATAATTATTTGGAAACCTTAGCATGTATTAAAGAGCAAATTGAAAGCAAGGATTTCATTATTCTTACCGGTGGAATTTCGGTTGGCGATTATGATTTTGTAGGAAAGGCACTCCATGAAATTGGTGTTGAAACCCATTTTTACAAAGTGAACCAAAAGCCTGGGAAACCTTTCTTTTTTGGCAAAAAAGGCAATTGCAGCATCTTTGCTTTGCCCGGAAATCCGGCCGCCGCAATGACTTGTTTTTATTATTACTTAAGACCAGCAATCCGCAAATTTCTAGGCGCCAAAGACCCAAAAACAAAAACGCTGCTACTTACTTTAAATAAGGATTTTCAAGTTAAAGGAACAAGAGATTTGTTGTTAAAATCAAGGATTGAAAATAGTAAGATTGAAATTCTTGACGGACAAAGCAGCAACATGATGCACACTTTCGCTTTGGCTAATGCAATTACCCAAATTTCAGCCGACAAAAAACTTTATAAAACGGGAGAACACGTCTCGGTTTTCCCTTTCTAAGTCACCCAATTTTGGTTGTTAAAAAAACCTAGAGGAGCAACAAATTTCGCGCGTCTACTTTTACACCTTTGGAATAATGTTGGGGTTGGTATGCGGTTAGTTGATAATCGACTCCAAAATAAAGATTTAGATTGGCGGGAATCATTAAAAAATTAGCTGGACAAACAGCATTGTATGGATTGAGCAGTATTCTGCCGCGCTTTCTTAACTACGCCTTGGTTCCTTTGCACACAGCGCTATACTCCACCAATCAATATGGGATTATCACGGAAATGTATGCCTATGTGGCGTTTTTGGTAATCCTATTGACCTACGGAATGGAAACTGCTTACTTTAGATTTACAAACAAAGAAGGCAACGAAGAGTCTCTGGTTTTTGGAACCGTATTGCGATCTGTTCTTACCACAAGTTTTGTTTTTATTATCACTGCCATCTTTTTTCAGCAAGGTATCGCTGATTGGTTGAAGTACGCAAATCATTCGGAGTATGTCGTATGGTTTGCAATAATTATTGGTCTTGATGCCATTTCTGCTATTCCTTTAGCTAGACTCAGGCATCAAAATAAACCCATCCGCTTCGCAAGTATTAATCTCAGCTCAGTAATAGTGAATGTTGCCCTGAATTTCTTTTTCTTAGGGTATTGCATGACCAATTACCAAGCAGGAAACACCAACGTTATTATTGATGCGCTATACAGTCCTGAGATTGGCGTTGGCTATGTTTTTATCTCAAATTTAGCTGCAAGTATTTTTAAAATACTAATGAGTATCCCTACATTTTATAGAGTAAAACTAACATTCGACCTTTCTCTTTTAAAGAAATTATTGATCTACGGTTCTCCACTATTAATCGCAGGATTGGCTGGGATTGTAAACGAAACTTTGGATCGTATTTTATTAAAGCACCTACTCTACGATACTCTTGGCGAAGTGAAAGCTATGAGCCAATTAGGTATTTACGGTGCCTGCTATAAGTTATCAATAATCATCACCCTTTTTATTCAAGCATTCAGGTATGCTGCCGAGCCGTTTTTCTTTGCTCAAGCAAAAAATAAAAATGCTCCTGAGGTCTATGCAAATGTGATGAACTATTTCGTTGCAGTCTGTGGCCTGATCTTTTTGGGAGTCACACTTTACCTAGACATAATCAAATACTTTATTCCAAATTCCGATTATTGGGAAGGCTTAAAGGTGGTTCCAATTCTTTTATTGGCGAACATTTGTTTGGGTATTTACTTCAATCAGTCTATTTGGTATAAAATGACCGATAAAACAAAGTATGGCGCATACATAGCAATCGGTGGTGCAATTATTACCATTGCCTTAAACCTTCTGTTAATTCCGACCATGGGCTATATGGGATCGGCCTGGACAACTTTGGTGGTTTACGCATTAATGGTAATTAGCTCTTACTTCTTGGGCCAAAAACATTTTCCAGTTCCCTATAATTTAACAAAAGTTGGAAGCTATCTTGGTATGTCTTTAATCCTGTTTTTTGGAGGAACTTGGATGCAAAACGAGTACGGATTTGACTATTTAATTGCTACAGTCGCTATTCTCATTTTCGTGGGAATGGTGTATTGGTCCGAAGTAAAAATGACTAAAACAACAATTACAAATGAATCTTGAGGTAATAAATAAGAGTAAACATGCCCTTCCAGAATATGCAACCAGTCAATCTGCGGGATTAGATTTAAGAGCAAATATTGAGGAATCTATAACCTTAAAACCTTTGGAAAGGGCCATTATTCCAACAGGCCTGCACATTGCTTTAGAGCCTGGTTTTGAGGCACAAGTTCGACCAAGAAGTGGATTAGCGGCTAAGCATGGTGTCACCGTTTTAAATTCTCCAGGAACCATCGACGCGGATTATCGTGGAGATATTGGTGTAATTTTATGCAACTGTTCTAATCAAGATTTTGTTGTGGAAGATGGCGAGCGAATCGCTCAGTTAGTTATAGCAAAACATGAAACCGTAGAATGGAAAGCTGTTGAAGTTCTTACTGATACAGAAAGAGGAGCTGGAGGATTTGGTCATACAGGTAAAAAATAAAAACATGAAAAAACTTCTTAATTTAGGAATTATAGCGTTGATTGTAATGCTTTCGAGTGCATGTGACAAATGCAAAAAATTGGATTGTAAAAACGAAGCGACTTGCGAAAAACGTGAAGGAGTTTGCAACTGCAATTACTTATTTTCTGGTGAGTTCTGTGAAGAAGAAATTCGAAAGACTTATGTTGGAACTTATGAGGGAGTTATTTCATTCCCAAATCCAACTAACCCTTTTAAAACTGAAAAAACCGACTTGTCTGTAAACGTGTTTATTCAAGGAAGCGATGCTGAAGGGTTAGGAGTAAACTTTACATTTTTGGACACTAAGTATGAATTGACTGGTTACCTAACAGCAGAAGATGCATTTACTTTTAATGCTCAAAAAATGTCTGGAGACGGCTTTGGAGATATTACAATTTTAGAAACCAGTACTGGAACTTTTAATGGCGATGCTTTAAATGCTACCATCAAAATAAGATTAGACGCCCAACCACAATTTCCTTTAAACCTGACCTTTGCAGGATCAAAGTAGATTGCTCAAATGATTTCTAAGATGAATATTGAAGATGCGCACCTGCGCATTCAGTCGCATATTCATAACACTGCGATCTTAACTAGCTCTAAATTGAATGCCTTGGCGGATGCAGAGCTTTTATTCAAATGTGAAAACTTCCAGAAAATTGGTGCTTTTAAAGCTAGAGGTGCGATAAACTTTGCGCTGCAATTAACTCAAGAAGAAATAAAGAATGGGCTTTGCGCCCATTCCAGCGGAAACCACGCTCAGGCAGTCGCATTGGCCGCTCAATTGCTAAATACCAGTGCCTATATCGTAATGCCCGAAACGGCTCCAAAAGTGAAGGTGGCTGCAACTAAAGGTTATGGTGCAACAATTACTTTTTGTGAACCTACTTTGCAAGCAAGGGAAGATACGCTGGCCAAGGTGCAACAAAAAACTAATGCCATATTTATTCCGCCTTATAATCACGAATGGATTATTGAAGGACAGGCAACTTGTGCTAAAGAAATCTTTGAAAAAGTGGACGGTCTTAATTATTTGGTAACGCCTGTCGGTGGCGGTGGACTGCTCGCGGGCAGTGCATTATCCGCAAATTACTTTTCGCCAAAAACTAAGGTGATCGCGTCTGAACCCGAAGGTGCTGACGATGCATTTCGATCGTTTCAATCTGGTAATTTAGTTCCTTCAAAGGAGCCAAAGACTATAGCAGATGGGCTGCTAACTTCTTTAGGGCCAATTAATTTTGAGCTAATAAAAAGACATGTTTCAGAAATTAAACTCGTGACTGATGATGAAATCATTGAAGCAATGAAACTCATCTTTCTGCATCTGAAAATTGTCGTAGAACCGAGTTCAGCAACAGTGCTTGCGTTGGTTCTTAAACACAAAGAACGTTTTAAAGGAAAAAAAATCGCCTTAATTCTTAGTGGTGGAAACGTAGATTTAGCAAAGTTACCGTTCTAATAATTAATAAGCCCTATCGTTATTTCCTTCGAAATAATATTGGTAAGATTTATTCACCACACGGTTTCCACCAGGAGTAGGGTAATTTCCAGAGAAATACCAATCCCCCGAATGATTTGGACAAGCAATGTGCAACCCTTCTATCGATTGAAAAATAACCTCCACTTCAGTTTTACAATCGGGAGGCGTAACCAATTCGGCAACTTTAGCAGAGATTTCTTCCATTTTGAAAGCTGAATAAATCTCTTTTACCACATTGATCTGCTGATCCATCGGCAAAGCCAACTGTTCCTTAGCCTTTATGTAAACCTGCTTCATTATCTTTTCATTACCACGTTCTTTATGCAACTCAACAGCAGCTCTAAAAGCAATAAAATCACCCATTCGCGCCATGTCAATTCCATAGCAATCAGGGTAGCGAATTTGAGGAGCTGAAGACACAATAACAATCTTTTTTGGTTCTAAACGATCCAACATTCGAATGATACTTTTCTGAAGCGTAGTACCACGAACAATAGAATCATCAATCATTACCAAAGCATCTTTCTGTGGTACAATAGAACCGTAAGTAATGTCATAAACGTGGGCTACTAAATCATCTCGGCCGTCATCTTGAGTAATGAAGGTTCTAAGCTTAGCATCTTTAATGGCAACCTTTTCAACTCGAATTTGCTGATTTAGAATTTCTTCTATTTCCTGCTGAGTAATAGTGTTCCCCAACTTTACCAATTTCTCTGCTTTTTGCTTATTAAGCAACGTATTCATTCCTTCTACCAATCCCAAAAAGGAAGTTTCAGCAGTATTAGGAATAAAAGAAAAAACAGCGTTTTTATGGTCTGCTCCAATTGCCTTCATAACCTGTGGCACCAATGATCGGCCTAAGTTTTTACGCTCTTTATATATGTCTAAATCACTTCCTCTTGAAAAGTAAATGCGCTCAAAAGTGCAGGCCGTTTTCGAAGTGCTTTTTATGATGTTTTCTTCGGATATAGTTCCGTTTTTCTTCAGAATCAACGCATTTCCTGGTCCAAGTTCTTTTACTTGTTCCGCCTTAATATTCAATGCTGTTTGAATAGCTGGGCGCTCAGAAGCAACAACAGCAATTTCGTCATCTTGATAATAAAACGCTGGTCGAATTCCGTTAGGATCTCTAAACACAAAAGCGTCTCCATGACCTATCATACCAGACATTACATAACCACCATCAAAATCTTCGGCAGAATTTTTCAGAATTTGAACCACGTCCAAATTCTCTGAAATTTTTTCGGTTATCTCTTGATTAGAATAGCCCAATGCTTTGTATTTGGCAAATAATTCTTCGTTTTCTACATCTAGGAAATGTCCAATTTTCTCTAAAACGGTAACCGTATCGGCTTTCTCTTTTGGATGTTGGCCTAATTTCACCAACAGGTCAAATTGCTCATCAACATTGGTCATGTTGAAGTTTCCAGCAACTACTAAGTTTCTGGTTTTCCAATTGTTTTGTCGTAAAAATGGATGGCATGATTCAATTGAATTTTTACCGTAAGTGCCATATCGCAAATGGCCCAAAAAAAGCTCACCGCTAAAAGGTGCATTTTCTTTTAACCAATAAGGATCTTTTCCTAACTCATGGTTGTCGCCAATACGCTCTTCAAATCGCTTGTAAATGTGCGCAAATACATCTTGTATTGGCTTGTTCGAGATAGAGCGTTGCCTAGAAATATATCGTTTGCCCGGTGCAACATCCAACTTGATGTTTGCCACCCCTACTCCGTCTTGCCCTCTATTGTGTTGCTTTTCCATAAGCAAGTACAATTTATTGAGACCGTAATGCGCAGTTCCGTATTTTTTTTGGTAGTAGTCTAGTGGTTTGAGTAATCGAATGAGGGCGATACCGCATTCGTGTTTGATGAAATCACTCATAAATTTATTGTGGCAATGTTTATAATTGTTGCCCCACAAATTTAGGATTTATTCTAGGTTAGCTTGGTTCAATATCCCCTCAAATATGTACAGTTATTGACCTACTTAAACTGATACAACCACTGTGCAGGATTCATAGTGGTTTGCCCCTTCCAAAGCTCGAAATGAACATGCGTTTGACCCTTTTGTTGATCGGTTTTTGCCTTTCCAATTTCTTGTTTGGTAGTAAGTTTATCTCCTTTTTGAACAAAAACATCTACTAAGTTGGCGTAAACACTAATGTAGGCTCCATGTCTTACCATTACAGCTTTTCCACTGCCAGGAAGAACAATTACTCCCGAAACTTCTCCTTCGAACACAGCTCTAGCTTTGCCGTCACCATTCGTACTTATATCAACACCATTATTATAAATTTTGATTCCCTTAAGCACCGGATGCCAATGCTCGCCATAATATGCGGTAACCACCCCTTTTGAAGTTGGCCAGGGTAGCTTGCCTTTGTTATTTTCAAAATTACTGGACAACGCCTTTGCTTCTGGAGTTAATACGTACTTCCCTTTTCCTCCTTTGTTTTGCTTTTTGATTTCGGCGTCTATTATTCTTTGAATCGCCTTCTGGAGTTTACGAGATTCTATTTCATTGTTTTTGATCTCGTCTTTAAGTTCTTTCTCCTTAGAATTTAAGTCATTGAACAATTTTTGTTTCTCTCCAATGTCTTCAGCAAGCGTATTCCTTTCTTGCTTAGTATTTGTAATTAAAAACTCCTTCGCTATTTTTTTGTCTTCTAATTGAGTAATCTGCGCATCCAATTGCAATTTGGTTAAAGCAATCTGTTGTGCCTGAGCTTGTCTAAACTCACTATATTGCTGCAAGTACTTAAGTCTTTTGTATGCTTGGTTAAAATCTTCACTGGCAAAAACGAACATAATTTTATCGTAGGAACTGCGGGTTTTATATGCGTGATAAATCATTTTGGCGTACTCGTCTTTAAGAGCGCTTAATTCATCTTCTTTTCGAGAAATTTCATTGTTGGTTTCATCAATCTCTCCATCGATCAACTGCATTTCTGATCTCAAGGTAGAAATTAAATTTTCCCGATTCTTGATTTTCTTCCGCACCAAAATCAATTGATTCAAACTTTTTTTCTTGGTCTTTTTAGTCTCTTTAAGCAGCTGATTCTTATAATCAATCTCCTTGCGGATTTTTGATTTTTGCTTTTCTAATGCAGTCCTAGATTTTTGAGCATAAGAACTGGGTGCCGCAAAAACAAGCACTAACCCAAGAACGAATAGCCTAAAAAAGTGGTGCATACTTCGGGGATATTGTTAATGGATAAGATTGTGATTCTGGCTGTGTGATTTTCATATTATCTGCCTTGAAAGACATTTCTTCAGCTCCTATGATCACATAATTAGACTTTACAGGAAAAGGAATTCCATTGGTAGTTTTACGCTCGATAATTTCGGAAGTAAAGCTCTTTTTGGTTTTTGATTCCGATATTTTACTCTTCGCAATTAAGAACTCTTCGCCTGAAAACCATTCGGTGTAAATCTGCTGTTGTGTTTTTATTTCACCATTTGGCTTCTTAAATTCTAATTCGCCTAAACCAGCAACTATGTAATTTCCTTTTGAAGTATAGGACCGTACTTTTTTGTAGTTGCTTTGGTCATAAGGTTCTCCTAAAATTGTGGCTTGCAAGGAAGAAAAATTAAAAGGCACGTTGTACAAGTTTTGAATAAATCTATAGCCTCCTACGTAGTATTTTCCGTTCTTTCTATCAATCATTTTCACACTATCCTCTGTAAAAACAAAGCGTGCAACCTCTACTTTATAATACGTTGCCGAAATCCAAATGATGCTGTCTCGTTTCATTCGAATGTGCATTTTGAAAGAATCGGAAAGCTTGGGCGTTTTAAAATAAACTTTCGATTTTATAGCGACCAAGCCGTTCATTTTAGGGTTAGCATCGTTCTTAACTATAATCTCTTGAGGTGTGAGTTTTTCAAGACTACTGCGCTGTCTGTTAATTTCTTGCGTTGTTTTACATGAAAAGAGCACAGCACTAAACAGTATTAAAAAAAGAAATCCTAGTTGTTTCATGTTCTAAGGAATGTAGATTTTCTTTTTAATTTTTTCATCGATCTTGTCTGAAGCATCGCCCATTTCCTGGGCCATTTTCCAATGTTTCATGGCTCCTTCAATATCATTTAAATGAAAGAGAATATCGCCATAATGCTCCACCAATACGCCCTGTGCATTTCCACCATTGTTCAGCGCAACTTCCATGTATTTTTTCGCCTCCTCATACTCTTCATTCATAAACAAAATCCAAGCATAGGTATCTAAGTAAATCGCAGAATTAGGCTCTTGTTCAATTGTCTTTTTAGACATCCTTTTTGCCTGTTCCAACTTCTCTCCTCTTAGCGATAAATAGTAGCTGTAATTGTTAAGCACCAATATATTGTCAGGTTCTAATTCCAAACTGTTATCGAAATTAGCATCAGAGTTTTTGTAATCCTTCAAGTTATGATAAGCTTCACCCAAGGTGGAATACAGCTGCACCATAAGCTGATTGTTATCCAAGATAAAATCCTTTCCAGTTTCAAGTACGTCGATAGCTTCCTTATAATTTTTCATTTGATTGGCTCCAATTCCTGTCAGGTAATAAAGCGTTCCTTGGTTAGGAAATAATTCAATAGCAGCCTTACCATCAGTATACATTGCCATCCAGTTTTCTTGATCAGAATGAATAAACAAAATGCGATTCCAAATCAGGAATTGATTTGAATCGATTGCCAAGCTTCTTTTATAAGCAGCCAAACTTTTATCTACTTGTTTACTTTGAAATAATAAATCAGCCTCAATTGCTTGAATCTGAGCATTTAGAGGATGGGCAATCTTCATAGAGTCAATCAACTCAAAGGTAAAGTCATCAACTTTTCCTGTATTTTGATCCTGCTTCATTACATTATTCAATAAGATTCTGCCTTTACTTTCAAAATCCAAGTCAGGGTTTCTGAATGCTTTTCTCAATAAATCCTCTCCCTTTTCAGTATTGCCATCTTCCATATAATAAGTAGCCATAGAGAGCTGAACAAAAGCATTGTTAGGGTCCAATTCCAACAGTTTCTTATAGGTTTCGGTTGCTTTTTCCTTCTGGCCTGCTTTACGATAAACATCCGCTAAATTGTTATAGTATTTTGGTGTGCCCGGCGAAGAATCAACCAATTTCTGGGCTTCGGCAATAGCCAAATCGTATTTTTTCACACCTAGGAGTACCTGTTGTCTTTGCATTACCACAGGTTCTAATATTCCAAATTTTTCTTCAATTTTATCGTAAACCTTTAGGGCTTTTTTTAGATCGTTTTGATAAAGGTACATTCTCGCCTCACCTTCGTAATAGGCTAATTCCTTAGGGTTTACCTCAATTAGGCTAGCATAGGTTTTTGATCCTTTTTCGTATTGTTTAGTTTGCTCATACAATATCGCAAGTGACTGCAAATACCATTTGTTCTCTGGCTCAACCGCAACTGCCCTTTCCATGAACATTACCGCATCAGCAAACCTTGATTGTGTTTGATAAATACTCGCCAATTCAAAAATACTCGCACTGTGATTTGGGTCTATTGTTATACATTGCTCATAATACTTCTGAGCCGCAGCATAATTATTTAGTGCCTTTTCTCTACTAGCTTCAAAGAATAAATTCTTTAACTGAATTTCATCTTTTTGCGAAAGTGTAGTTGCTTTTTTCGCCGTTAAACCATCTTGTTTTACATTCTTTGAGCCCGAACAGGCCCCAAAGACAAAAATCATTGTGGATAGGGTGAAAAATAGTTGAATGCTTCTTTTCAAGGTAATGAATTAGCTGTTTACTGTACTGTAATCTCCAATACTTAAATCATCAAAACTCTGGCAATACTTTACGAAATGTCCAATCATTGAATTGTCAATTACCGCTTGTTTCACCACAGAGTTTGTTTGAACAATGGAATTTTTAAGTATGCTGTTTTCAATAATCGTTCCTTCACCAATACTAACGTGAGGTCCCACAACTGAATTTTGAATTCTAACTCCTTCTCCAACATAACAAGGTTGTATAATGGTTGAGTTTTCAACGACTACACTTGCTGGAATTGATAATTCTTCAGCAATAAAATTCAATACTCGATGATTACTATCAACCGTTGCATTTTTATTTCCGCAATCTAACCAGTCTTTGACTTGGCCAGGGTTAAATTGCATTCCTTTAGCTGTCATGTTTCTCAATGCATCTGGCAACTGATATTCGCCATCATTTATGATGTCATTATCAATCAAATATTGACATTCGTCGCGTAAAGTTTCACCCGATTTGAAATAGTAAATGCCAATCATTGCCAAGTCAGAAACAAAATCTTTTGGCTTTTCTACAAAGTCAGTAATAACATTAGACTCATTCACCTTAACAACACCAAAAGCGCTGGGATCATCAATTTGAGAAACCCAAAGAACACCATCTGAATTTGTGTTCATGCTAAAATCAGCACGAAAAAGTGTATCGGCAAATGCAACTATTGAAGGACCTTTCAAACTTTCCTTTGCGCAAAGAATGGCATGGGCTGTGCCTAACGCCTCGGTTTGGTAATAGATTTTCCCCTTAGCTCCAAGGCTTTTGGCAATATCTAAAAGTTGTTGTTCAACTGCTTGACCAAAATCACCAATGATAAATCCAACTTCATCAATTTCAGAACCTGCAACTGCAGCTATATCTTCAACTAATCTTTGGACAATAGGCTTGCCTGCAATTGGAATTAATGGTTTTGGAACTGTTAGGGTATGGGGGCGCATTCGTTTTCCCATACCTGCCATTGGAACGATGATGTTCATAATCTATATTTAGTTTGCAAAACTAAAGTAATTGATAGGGTAGGTTTTACTGATAATGCAAAGCTTTCTAAAAACGTAATGTTCAGAATTATATAGTTCACCAATGTCAAAACACTTATTTCACTTGTTGAGCTGATTTATATAATGTAACCTTGCAAGTGAAAATCAATACGTATTGAAAAGACCTTTCCCATATGTCAACCTCCTTCTGACGGCAATATTAGCGACACTTTCTTCTCTGGCTTGTATTGCACAAGAAAAAGTGTACTTAAATGTAAACCAAGAGGTTACAGAAGAGAAATTTGCCTACTACACCCAAATATTGCTTAAAGATTCTGGTGATGCACACTGTTTGCGAATAACTTTTGGAAATGGGGCTGTATTTTTTAAAGGCTGCATCTCCAATAGCATTTATGAAGCTGGAAAAAACAGAAAATACATTGGCTTATGCAAATGGTATTATAAGAATGGCAGCCTAAAACAAATTGCATCATACAATTCTATTGGCGAATTGGACGGCAAGGCTACTTCCTACCATGAAAATGGAAATCTAAATACTACGGCAGATTATAAAAACGGTGTTCGGACTACTAAAAAAATGGTCTTCTTTACTGAAAATGGTGACCAGTATACATTGTTTAAGGAAGATTTTAAAACCAACGCTAATGATTGGGAAGTCTATAATTCTGAACTTAACGAAGCTTATATGGAAGATGGGAAATTCGTTTTGAATAGTCTTTCTGGTCGTGGAACTTCAAGGCACATAACTATACCAATTAAGTCAGCCTCCTTTGAATTGGAATTAGAAATTTCACCTCCATTAAGTAAAAATAATGCACCTATTCGTGGTTTGATCTACAACTTTGGTAGTTGGAATAACTATTACTATTTCATTATACAAGGCTCTTATTTTTCTGTAGGAAAAGTAGTTGATGGCGAACATCAAAAATCGGCAAATTTATTAAGCACGATTCGCATAAAGCCTGGTGAAGAAAATGTTCTTAAAGTAAAAAATGAATTTGAAGTTTGCTCTTACTTCATCAATGGAGAATTGGTGCATAAAACAGATCCTCAAAAAATTAAATTTGACAAAGTCGGTATGGTTGTCGGTGGCATCGGAAAAGCCAAATTCAATTATTTGAGCCTTAAAGAAACCTCGAGTAACGGATTACCGATTCCCATTGCTGGTGATGAAGACATAAAAGGCTCTGGTTCTGGATTTTTAATTTCTAAACAAGGCTATGTAATCACAAACCACCATGTGGTAGATGGGGCAACAAGGATTTATGTTGAATTTCCTGCTGTAAAAAAATCTTATTTAACCCGGGTAATTCTAAAAGACAAAGCCACTGATTTGGCTCTATTAAAAATAGAAGACTCTACTTATATTCAAGACCAAGAGGTTCCTTATGTGCTATCAACTTCTGTAAGTGATGTGGGGTCTGAAGTATTTACACTTGGATATCCTTTTGCTTTTTCTGGCTTAGGTAAAGAAGTGAAGTTTACAGATGGTAAGATTAGCTCAAAAACTGGATATGATAATGATTTGTCCAGTTACCAAACCACAATTCCTATCCAACCCGGAAACAGTGGAAGCCCTATGTTTGATGACGGTGGTAATGTTGTTGGATGCATGAATGCTGGAATTCGCAGTGCCGATAATGTTTCTTATTCCATTAAGTCAAACTACATATGAACACTTACTCAAAGTTCTTCGGAATCGGTTGTTCTACCAACTGAAAACCTACTAAAAGACAAGAATTTGACTGAGAAAATTAAAGTATTGTCTAAGTACATATGCATTGTAAAAGTATTATGATAACGTTTCAGCAGGTTCTCCTAGGATTAGTGTTGGTGCTTTCAACATTTGTTTCCAATGCCCAAGTTTTTGAAGTTGAAAGCTCAGTGGATGAACAATATACACCTCCAGAAGGTTCAATATTTGACACGGAAGAAAAGTCTTCCAACAATAGCGCATACGCTAACTATGAATATAAAAATGCAATTCAATTTAATGTTACTAGTGTCGCAAGAGGGGCTGTAGCACTTCAGTATGAAAGGGCCGTAACATCAAACATTGTACTCATGGGTACTGGAGGCGTTACCATTTTTCAAGATGTCATTAAGACTGTCCTTCTCGGTTATATTTTCGATGCATTCGGCAGTGAACGTTACTCACTTGATAATTCATTAGATAGAATGGGAGTATTCTGGGGCGGAGAGTTTAAAGGGTACTTTGGAGAAGCATTCAATGATGACTTTGTCTCTTTTGGTGTTCGAAACTTTAGCTATAACCTAAATTGGACACCATCGTCATCCAGCTATACTGGTCCCAGCAATGTCTCTCTTACTTCCCTGTCTCAACAATTCAAAGAAACCAATAGAGATTTCTATATCGGTTATGGATATACCTCGGTGATTAATAAAAACCTAATCGGTGAGTTATCAATTAATGCAGGTATTAGAAGAATTAAATCTTCAGAATTTTCAATTGAAGATATTTATAATTTTAATTCAAACACAGGCTACTCAGCAATCCAATTGAAAGAAACCGAATTTGTTCAATTGGTTCCGACTCTATTTGTTTCTTACAAACTTGGATTCGCTTTCGAAAAATAAAAATTAATCGTTATGCTCCTTAAACACTTTCTTGCTCTTCTATTCGTTAGCACTCTTTTTATTGGAAATGCTCAAGTTGACCCTAAAGTGGTTACATCTCCTATATTCAAGAATAGCAAACCTAGGATTTACCTGGAAAAAATGCTAGGAGAGGTAGACGGCACATACTACGTTATGTATTCAACTGAACCAGTAAGAACATCAACCCTACCCACGTTGTATATAGGGATGTATGGCGCTGGAGACATGCATTTGATAAAATCAAAGAAGCTAGTTTCAGATAGCAAAGAGAATATAGAACGATATAAAACCTTTCTTTTAGATAAATATCTACTTACTAAAAAAGGGCTTTTATTCTTTTTTGACAATAAAGGGAGTAATGGAAACAGAGACATTTATCTGGGAACGTTCGACCTTAATCTTAATGCAGAGAAAAGTTTTGAAAAGGTTCTAACCTATGATCCTAGCGAAAGGGATTTTGTTGGCCTGACCAATAGCAATTACCCAAATATAGTTTTGGCCACTGTGAATCATGTTGGCAAGGATGAATCTCAATTTATAGAGTTTAAGGAAATTAACAAAAACTTTGAACACGTCAATTCAGGCAAAATTGACATCGAAACAGAATCCTCTGAATCAGGTTTTTCCCGATGGCTGAGCGGCGGAAGCGCATTACTAAACAATTTAGCTCTATCTGATGAAGGAAAAATAACTGGACGAATTAGCATTCGACAAGTAGTTACCACTACAAATAAAAGGGGTAAAAAGAAGGTCGATAAAGGAGCTGATAGATGGGTGAACACAATATATGTAATGGACATGAAAGCTAAAACTTATGTTGAAGTGCCTATTAAAATTGACAACAAAAAGAACCTTGATGAAATAATGACCAATACTAATGGCAGCATACTCTATGCAGCTGGATTTTACTCTCACCGAACAAAGTCAATTAAGGGTGGGAGTATAAATGGCGTATTCTACATTAGGGTAGATGCTAATACAGGGAAAGTCCTATTTAAAAAAGCAACTGATTTTCCTGATGAGTTTCTTTTTAGAATTAATTCTCAAAATACTTTAGTTGGTCTTTTTGGAAAGAAAAAAGCGGCGAAACGAGAAAACGTATCTTCCAATACTGAAATTAGTGAACTGATTATAAACGAAACTACTAAAGAGTTTACAGCCTATTGCCAGCCTATCAATAACTATGTCGTGAGTACAACAGACCAGAACGGGATTACCACAACAACGTATTATTCAGAACGGGGTAGCTTATTTTATTTTAATATGACCGAAGGTGGTGAATTTAATTACTTCAACACGATCAGAAAATTTAGCAAATGGTCCAGCGGTAACTCATCGGTTTGGTATACAAAATCCGTTTATTTAAATAGGTCTCAAGATGGAAAGAAAGATAATTTGCTCTATTCCACAGAACGGATTTATAATGAAAATGACAAGTCTGATATAAGAGGTTCAAAAGCAAGATGGAAAAAAACAAAACGAGATTTTTCTATTGCAACTATCAATAATAAAAACGGGAATTACGAGCTAAACCACCCTCAGGAATATAGCTCAAAAGATAAAACCAATCTTGGGCTTTTTATTAATACAATAAGCAAAAGCAACGGTAAATTATATTCCTATTCGACCAAAAGAAAAATGCGAACTAGTCGCCTTATCACAGCTGTTGTTTTAGCTATTCCAACTGTATTTATAGCACCAATTGTAATATCCAAATTGCCAAAATCATTTTATCAAAAGATTCAGTTCAACCGAATTGAAATAAAAAATTAATAATAATGAAGGCGTTTCTATCGGATAGAACGCCTTCATTTATTCTAACTCAAACTGTATACTCGCTGATTAACCTACTTCAATCTGCTTTGACTTTTGGATTTTAGCTTCTGAATTAGGAATTCTGACTGTTAGAATTCCTTCTTCATACTTCGCTTCTATTTTCTCTTCATCAACGTCTATCGGTAAGGCAAAGGATCTAGAAAATGAATTGTAGGAAAACTCTCTTTGAGTGTAATTAAGCTCCGGTTTCGTTTCTTGTTTTTCAGTTTTTGATTCGGATGAAATCATTAAAGTTCCTTCTTTGATTTCAATATTAAAATCTGCCTTTTTCATTCCAGGTGCTGCGAGCTCTAATTCAAAACCAACTTCGGATTTAATGATGTTGATTGCAGGAAAACTCGATCCTCCTTTCCAACTATCGTTTCTCACGATAGCATTGTCAAATAGATCATCAAAAATTGAATTTACAGCAAAGGGTTTTCTTCTAATAAGTGTCATAATATTTCTGTTTTAAGTGTTTTAGTTTGGTTGCTCTAGAACAAGAGCATTGCCATTATGATTTTACCTGAAATTATGACCGAATTAACTTTTATTGGCTGCAAAATTGTCAGCTAACCTGCTGATATACAGTCATTATTTCCGGAAACTCTCCGTTTTCATAAATTTTATTGAAAACCAATTCGATTACAATAATCGAAAATTCTGAAATTGAGAGCCTTAACCTACATCAAAATAGGCTCTAACTATTTTAACCTTATATATTTGCGCAATGACACTAATTTCAAACAAATCAAAACAGTAAAATGAGAAAATTATTTATACTTGGCCTACTAGCCATTCTAAGCACATCAATCGTTGCGCAATCAATTCAAATTGAGAATGTAAAAGGGAAACGATTTAAAGGTGTAAAGCCAATTCTAGATTCTAAAGACGAATCTGTTAGTGGATACTATACATATTATATGGTCGATAAAGGTAAAAAAGGGATGAGAACTCTTGAATTTGCCATTATAGACAAAGGAGTAACTGATGTGGTTAAAACTCCTATCAACATGCACAAGACGGCTATCTTGAATAATACTGTTTTTAACGGGAAAAATTTCTTGATATCATATGATGATAGAAAAAACAAACAGATTGTTTTTAATGTTATCGATTTAAATGGCAAATTAATTAAGAAAAGAGCTGAACCTATGCCTAAAAAGCGATTGACTGCTAGTACTGTTTATCCGGCAGCAAATGGTTCTGGTTTTTACATTGTAACTCCAATTAAGGCAAAAAAGAAAAATGGCTTTAAACTTACATTAGTAAACAATACGTTAAAAGAACTTTGGAGTTTTGAGGAAACTGTACCAAAAGGAATTAACAGAATTGCTGATCTTGTAAATTCAGATGACCGATTTGTTATATGGAAAGAACATGGTTTGGGAATCAAAAAGCTTAAACCACAAATCGTGTGTTACGATTCAAAGTCAGGGAAAAAAATATTTGAGAGAGATGGATACGATGGTACTTCTACCATTTTGTACAATCAATTACGATTTGACAAAGCTGGAAATGTACTTGCAGCAGGTGCTTATGTGAATGGAGAAAAATATAAGTCTATTAACTTTAACGGTATTTACTTGATAAAAATGTCAAATACAGGCAAAGAAATGCTTTATACTAAAGTTGACCGTGATGAGAAAATTCAAAAAGTATTAAATGCTACAAGTAAAGGGTTTACAGTAGGTAGTAAAGATAAAATTTGGTGCGAAGATTTAATTATTGACGGAGACGAAATGATTATTATATCTGAAATGTTCAGAAAAAATATCAATCCGAAACCAGCTTTATATCAGCAGCCCAGAGACCTTATTTCTGGAAAATACCTTGGACAAGTTGGCGGAACAGATGATCATAAAGAAAAGGTGACTTTTGAAATTATGGACTTCATTCTTTTCAAATTTGACCAAAGTGGAGATCTAGCTGAAATTAAGCCGATCACCAAAGAAAAGTATGCTAAAATTACTGCTTGGTATCCTTATGCTGGAATGACTGGTATGGATTTGGCAAAACAAATGGAAATTGCTGGTTGGTTCGATTATGGATTTACAACTACCGATCAAAATGGCAAACGATTAATGGTTGCCTCTAATAATGCACAAGCAAGAAAGCCTCAAGTGTTTACCTATAACTTAGACGATAATTACGCTCAAACAAAAATTAATTTGAAACAAGAAGGAAAAATTGATTTAGAGAAAAGTAAAGTAGGTTACTTCAAAACAATGAGAAATACTGAAGGAAAAGTTGCTGTTGCCTACTTTCAAAGAAAATTAAGAAGAATTACTGTAAACATTGAGGATTTATATTAATCCAAAAATCTAATTAAATGCTTAATAAAACAATCCTATTACTTGTATCTCTTTTAGCGATTAATAATCTCGCTGCTCAAAAAAGAGCTGTAGAAATGTCTTATATGCAAGAAGAAGTTTCTGTTGTCCTGGACGGAGTTTTAATTGGAGATAATCCAAGTAGAGTCAAGATTGATTTTGAACTTTCAAAAAGCCTGATTTTATTCAAAAGGGGATACTATACACAGCGAGTTGAAATAGAACCTGAAACCGTAATTGGTAAAATGAAAATTGATTTGGTTAAGAAGCCAAAAGATGCAATGCTTTCTAAGAAAAAATTGCTAAAACTGGATACACTCTTAGTCTCTGAAATCGTAACCAATATGGATAAAGGTGATTTATGGGAAATCATTAATTCTAATTTCGTAAAGAACAATTATTACATTGGTAATAGTGTTGCGTTATTTCCTGGGGCAAAAAATGAAATTCAAAATACTCGTTTCAAGTTAGCTATTGAAGTAGTTTCTTCAAATCAGGTTCGGCACGTTTATAAGTCGCCAAGATTCATGATGGCTTACATTAAAATTCGATGGGCATTATTAGATAAAGAATCTAATGAGGTAGTTTACTTTGAAGAAACTGAAGGAAGTAATTTCGTTGGAATTTCAAAAACTAAAGGCATGGTTATAACAGACAAAATGCGAATAGTTATGGAAGGGGCAATAAAAGAAGCTCAATTCAAGTTAATTACTGATGATAAATTCCTAAACACGATACTAGAAAAATAAATTCAGCATGAAAATTTCTAAAAACATAGTAATACTAATTGCTTCATTTTTTATGGCGTCAACTAGTGTTATTGGACAAAACAGAAATGTAGTTCAAGTAGAGGTTGTAGACGACTCTGAAAGTTCTAAAAATCAGAAAAGTCAATGGTTTCAAAACACGTCAATTAAGTTAAATCCTCTATTGTTTCTTAGGGGCGATATTCCTTTATATTTTGAAACGGGAATGTCAAAGAACTTTGCTATTGAAGCTGGAATTGGGTTTACAAATACGGATTATGTTAGTGTCGGTACAGATTTATTTAGCGGATTTGATTACGAGTCAGCCGGATTTGATTTGAAAAACAAACTTGGTTATAGTGGAAGAATTGGAGTTCGATACTATGCTTCTGATTACGGGTTTCAATCAGAAGGTTTCTATTTTGGAGTAACTTTTCGTCATCAAACGTATAATTCTGAGGTTACATCAACTATTATTGGTGCTGGATTTAAACAAGAATTGCATCGTACCAACAATGATTTCAGTATGATGTTTGGTTATGTAAATTATTTCGATAATAATGCATACATAGAACCTTATGTAGGTCTTGGAATTAGAAGTCGTGCTATTGATCAACTTGGTGTTTACACGGATCCTACAACTGGAATATCTCAGTTTTCAGGAGTCACAGATGTTGAATCAGTTCCTTTGTTGTCAATCGGATTTAAATTAGGAATCCTACTGGCTAAATAGAATAATAAACTTTATACCAAAAGAGCAACCCAATAATTGGGTTGCTCTTTTTTTTGTGGGTGTTTTAAATTTAGTCTCTTATGACTTAAAAAGCATCAAACGCATGCCTGCATAAAAAGACCTCCCAAATATTGGCCCCCAAATCATAGAAGCATCAAACTCTGCATCAAATGGTTTGTCTGCAGATATGATTGCATCGGGCTGACGATAGTCTCCCAAATTCTCAGAACCAGCATAAACCTCAATATGTCTAAACCTGCGTGTAAGTTGAGTATTCATGACAAAATATGCGCTGCTCTTTTCGTTTCTAATGTTCTCAGATGAGTTTCCAAAGGTACTAGGCACTCTGCCTTCTCCCACAAACTGAGTCGTAAAATCAACTTGCCATTTCTTGTTTGTCGTTTGGTATGCTAGAGTTACCATTCCTCTCCAATTTGGAACTAAAGGCATTTGCTTTTGCACTCCAGCATACGTACTCTGAACGTCAAGGTATTTAACAGCGGTTCTTATTTCAAAAACCTTCCACGGTTCATAGGAAACCTCAACTTGAACCGCATTTGAAAACGATTTTCCTACTAAATTATAAAAGCTCAATGCGCCTGGAGTTTCTCGATCAACAATCACCTGATTTTCGAATTGAGTATAGAAATATTCCGCATGTAACGTAAGGTCTCGCTCAGCAATTTCTACCTTTTGTGTTGCACTTATTCCAGTGTTCCATGCAATCTCAGGCAACAAATTATTTTGAATAGAAATGACACGCTGACTAACAAAGGTGGAGTTGTTATCTACAAATATATTAGCAACTCTAAAGCCTCTTCCCATAGAAACTCGGGCAGCTCCTCTTTTGCTAAACTCGTATTTAAAATTGACTTTCGGGCTTAATTGAGTTCCATATAAATTATGAAAGTCTGAACGAGCTCCTAATATCGTTTGAATCTTATCTCTTGCATAAGTGTATTCACCGTAAATTCCTGGTACATGTTCCGTTCTGACATAATTCTTCCCATTAAATGTTTCATCATAATCATCAAAAACATAGCTAGCTCCTATCTTGTATTTGTGTTCGGTAGTTTTTATAATGTCCGAGAAAATAAGGTTTGAATAAAAGTACGTTTCATTGCCTTCATAGTTCATAAGTCCAGCGAAAAGGGTTTGATCATGATAGCTTCCACGTGTAATAATTGCCACGCTTCGCCATGGTCTTTTATCGAATACAATTCCGCTCTTATAAAAGCCCTCAATATGATTTCCAGTAGCTCCTACACCATAACGATTGGTAGTTCCAAAATCCGTTTCTGGATCAAAGTCCATTTCTCCACCTGTTTTTTCTTCAACTATTGCCCTTACACCAAACTGAGCGCGATAATGCTCTCCTTTATACTTCCATCTATTAAACAAATTGATCTGTTTCTTGAGCGTTACATCCATGAACCCATCATTGTTATTGTCCAATGGAATCTGGTTCGTGTTCGCATGTGCAAGAAAAAGTGTACTCCATTTGTCATTGAGCTTATCTCCAATGTGTGCATTGATTTCAGACCGTCCCATTACATTTCCATAAAGGTTTATAAAAACCTTTTCATTAAGATCATCTGGTTTTAAAAACTCCAAATTTATTTGGCCCGTCATTCCTTCATAGCCATTAACCACAGAGCCACTACCCTTAGAAATTTGAATGCTCTGCACCCAGCTTCCAGGAATATGCGAGAGTCCGTCAAGATTCGCTAAACCTCTAACCAAAGGAATATTTTCGAATTGAAGACTGGTATAGATTCCATCCAAGCCAAGCATTTGAATTTTCTTAGCTCCAGTTACCCCATCGCTAGAAACTACATCTACCGAAGCATTGGTTTCAAATGCCTCAGAAATATTGCAACAAGCTGCACGTGTAAGTTCAGATGCATCAATCTGTTCTATTTGTCTAATGGCCATCATGTCATAAGACGTGGATTGTTTGCGCTCTTCTACAACAAATTCATCCATGTTTCCTGTAGATTTAAGCCCAATATGTAAACTTTCTTCTGGCTTTGAAATTTGAATAGTATCTGATTTATAACCAATAAAGGAAATGATCAAATTCGCTGGAAGTTTTGCTGGTGGAAGAATTGTAAATCCTCCGGTTGTATCAGTTGAAGTGCCAGTTTTTGCACCTTCCCAATAAACATTAGCTCCAGGAAGCCCTTTTCCGTGTTCGTGCTGACCTCTTGGAAAAACTTCACCTGTAATTTGAGCTTTGCTGGAAAATACCGCAAGCACTATGGTTACGATTAATAATACTTTTTTCATGAAATGTTTTTTTTGCTGTTTAAATTCGAATTGGTAATCAGTCGGTTAACCAATCGCTAGCATAAAAAACTCTGAACTTCTTTGTAAATAGGCAGTTTGTAAGGTGGGGGTAGGTTGTATTGATTTGGAATTGTTTGGTTTTTAGGAAAAAAAAGTTGCTCTGGGATTTTATTAGAAGAAGCCGCAATAGCAACTAGATTAAGATTCAATTCGGAATTAGTATTCGCTAAATCATCCGTTTGGTAAGTAATCGAGAAATACTCACAACAACAACGTTTCACGCTTTCCTGCTCTTTGCTGTCTTTGCAACAGTCAATGTGATCAAAAGAATACTCCGTATTGCCCGAATGTAAGCACACCATTTGATGAATCGTTGCTCCAGTTGAGGCTGTGAGCACAAGCGAAGTCAATAATCCAATCAATATTTGTATAACAATCATGAGGTTACAAAATTATAACAATAATCAAGTATTAATTGACTCTTGCATCAAAGTGCCACTTAAATTTGCATAAAACTCAATTCACATTTTCAATATGGAAACGACAGACAAAAAAATTCCGATTTCAGTGTATGCAGAAAGCACACCTAATCCAGCGACTATGAAATTTGTTTGTAGTTTGGCATTCACCGAACCTGGGTCTAGTGTTGAGTTTAATGACGCTTCAGAAACCTCAAAGGCGCCTATGGCAGCCCGGCTATTTACTTTTCCTTTTGTATCCGGTGTGTTTTTCTCAAACGATTTTATAACTATTACCAGAAATAACTTAGTAGACTGGCAAGAAGTTTTTACTGAAGTTCGCTCATATATTCAAGATTATTTGGCATCTGGTAACGACATTTTTACTGAAAATCCGAAAACGATTACTACAGAAAAACAAATCGCAGCCGAAGCTAAAACTGACGCTCCAAATGCGAAATTGCCAGAAAGCGATACGGAAAAAAGAATTGTAGAAATTTTAGAGGAGTATGTTCGTCCAGCGGTAGAAAGCGATGGTGGAGCTATTGATTATCATTCTTACGATAACAAAGGAACGGTAACAGTAATTCTCAAGGGTTCCTGCAGTGGTTGTCCTTCTTCTAGCGTGACGCTCAAAAATGGAATTCAAGGTTTATTCAACCAAATGATGCCTGAAATTACTGACGTTGTTGCCCTTGAAGCATGATCGCTTCCATTGAACATAATGGAGAGACTTTCACAGTTGACTTATTAGACCCTATTGACATTTCAATTGAAATGCAGTCATCCGCAGACAGTGTTACTGCATGGTATTTAGATGCTTTAAAAATTGAACCCGTGCAAGGTGAGGGATTTGTAGGGGCTGTAAATCAAGGCGGTTCAGTAAATTTTAGAAACATTGTATTTAACCCTCATGGTCATGGCACACACACAGAATGTCTTGGTCACATAACAGAGGAGGTTTATAATGTGAATGAGCACATCAAAACATTCTTCTTTAAAGCAGAATTGGTTAGTGTTCTACCAGAAAAAATTGACGGTGATGACGTGATTACAAAAAGTCAAATTGAAACTGTTTTAGATAATCATCCAAACCCGGAAGCAATTGTAATTCGAACCCTACCAAACAATAGTTCTAAAATCAATAGACAATACAGTAGCACGAACCCGGCATTTATTAGCGAAGATGCCGCCCTTGAAATTCGAAATAGAGGAATCAAACATTTACTAATCGATACTCCTAGCGTAGACAAAGAACGCGATGATGGCCAACTATTAGCACATCATGCCTTTTGGAATGTACCCAAAAATCCTCGTTTTGATTGCTCAATAACTGAACTCATATATGTCCCTGAAGAAATAAAAGATGGGGCCTATTTGCTTAACCTTTCTTTTGCAAGTTTTAAAAACGACGCAAGCCCAAGTAAGCCAGTGCTTTATAAGCTAAAATAAAGTATTCCTGTAATTCTAAAATGCTCATTTCGGCATTAGTTGAATTAACATTTATCGTTTAATGACTTCTTTTCTCCGATAAATAACAAACGTAGAAAGCCTCTACTTTCGAGAAAATACATTTTATGAAAAAGGCTTTCACTATAGTAGCTGCGCTACTATTTTCTATTGTACTACTTGCCCAAAGCAAAAAAGCAGAAAAAGCAAAAGAGTATTTAAAAGAAGGCATGATGGCTTCATCTGCAATGGATGAAGAATCGGCCATTAAGTACTACAAAAAAGCGGTTAAAACTGACCCCACATACAACACAGGATGGTTGATGCTGGCGCGCTCACTTTCAAAAACTGGCACTGAATTTAATCTTAGGAAAACGGCATATAAAGCAATTTTAGTAACCGATTCCACCTCTAAAACTGGACTTTCCGCCTATGGCGGTTTACGAAGTCTTTACCAATTTGAAGGCAAGTTTGATTCGGTAGCAATTTATTACCAAAAAATAATGAGCCATCCTCAGCTATCGGAAAAACAGAAAGTCAAAATGAGTAAAGACAAAAAATCAGTTGAATATGCAGCTGTTGCTTACAAGAAGCCACTACGATTTGACCCTTATTTAATGAATTCAAGTATTAACCATCCGGATGCATTGCAGTACTTCCCCATTCTTACTGGAGACGAAAACCAAATGATCTTTACGCGGCGCTTCAAAGGCAGCCAGAATGAAGATATTTATATCGCTAAAAGAACGGGATCTTGGCATGAGGCGAAAAAATTAGAAGGAGCTATTAATGGCCCTGAAGGAGAAGGAACAGCGACAATTACTGCAGATGGAAGCACGCTCATTTGCAGTTATTGTGGTGATGGTCGCGAAAATATGGGGAACTGCGATTTGTACTATTCAACTTTGGAAAATGGCAGCTGGAGCAAACTAAAAAACCTAGGTAAAACCGTAAACACAAAACATTACGAAGCTCAACCAACACTGAGTTCAGATGGTAGAATTCTATTGTTTATTTCAGACCGACCTGATGGAATTGGTGGATTGGACATTTATAGTTGCTTTAAGGATGAAGATGGAAATTGGAGTACCCCTAAGAATCTAGGAGCAATAATAAATACCAAAGAAAACGAGGGAAGCCCTTTTCTTCACGCGAGCGGTCAGACCTTGTTTTTTGCGAGTAAGGGCCATATTGGATTTGGCGGATATGACTTATATGCTACTGATATTGAAGACGATAATTGGCAAACACCACGAAATTTAGGTTACCCAATTAACGATCAAATGAATCAGCTATCTATGTGTGTTTCTCCAGATGGAAAAACAGGATATTTCAGTAAAGAGGAATATGACGCTTCATCGATTATGGCTAATCAAAGTAATATATGGAGTTTTCAAGTTCCTCCCGAACTAAAACTTGGACATCGAAGCAACTACATTACTGGAAATGTTTACGATAACATCACCAAAAAACCTGTTGCAGCAACTATGAAACTGATTAACCTAGAAGATGCTCAGACTAAAACAATGGTAGTTTCTAGGCCTTCAGATGGGAAATATATGGTGATGTTAGCCGAGGGTTCTGACTATGCATTTTACGCTGAAACACGAGGTTATTTATTCAAGTCAATCTCTTTTGCATACAGCGAAATGGATAATATTAAGCCTATAAAAATGGACATTTATTTAGATCCAATAATTAAAGGAGTTACGGTGCAATTGAATAATATTTATTTCGAAACGGGTAAATGGACTGTTTTATCAAAATCGAAAATTGAATTGAACAAATTATATCAACTCATGAAAACTAACCCCAGCCTGAAAATAGAATTAGGTGGACATACCGATAATGTAGGAAGTGACGATTCGAATAACAAACTTTCGTTGAACAGAGTTAACTCTGTCAATGAATATTTAAAAAGTAAAGGAATCTCTGCCTCAAGAATGGTCAGTAAAGGATATGGAGCATCAAAACCCATTGCAGAAAATAAAACTGATCAGGGCAGAAAAGAGAACAGACGTGTAGAGTTTACAGTACTTGACGTTAAGTAAACAAAAAACCCCCACGAAGATCGTGAGGGTTTTTACGGTGGTGCCTCCAGGAATCGAACCAGGGACACCAGGATTTTCAGTCCTGTGCTCTACCAACTGAGCTAAGGCACCGTTTTGTGGGCGGCAAATTTATATAAAAATCCAGACTATCATCAATGTATTTAAACAATTAGATAATCTATCTACAATACTTGCTTAGACATACCTTTGTTGTCATTAAATATTTCAGTGAATTTAGTCATAGACATAGGAAATACTCAGGTAAAACTGGCTCTTTTTAGTAAACGCGAACTTGTAATAAAACAATGTTGTAGTACTTCTGAATTGCTATCATCGGTTGATGCCATATTCACCCAATATGACATTCGTAATACGATATTGAGCACTGTCGAGGATCGAAATTCAGAACTTTTAAAGTTTCTTGAGTCAAAAAGCGGGTTTTTATCATTTGACAATTCCACCGCAATTCCAATCAAAAATTTATACCAGACACCAAATTCTTTAGGAAAAGATCGGCTGGCAAATGCGATAGGTGCATCTCAACTATTTAAAAATGAAAATGTGCTCTGTTTAGATATGGGCACCTGTATCAAATTTGACATAATCACTAAGCAAGGGAATTATTTGGGTGGTTCTATTTCACCTGGCCTTAATATGCGATTTCAATCCTTGAACGCTTTCACAGCTAAGCTGCCCCTTGTAGAAATGTATGATAATCCAGATCTTATTGGATCTTCAACAAACTCCTCTATTCAAAGCGGAGTTCAATGGGGAATTCAAAAAGAAATTGAAGGAGTAATCGCTGAATATCAAAGGCAATATTCACAATTAAAAGTTGTTTTAACAGGTGGAGATCATATCTATTTTGCTAAGGCATTTAAAAATAGCATTTTTGCGCGCCCAAATCTGACCTTAGCAGGTTTGAACGAAGTTTTAATATTTAATGAATAAGCTAGTTTTAGCGTTTCTTTTAATTGCATGCTCTCAAGTAACTTGGGCTCAAGGCACATCAGGCTCTGCATATTCTTTTTACGGAATAGGCGACCCGAATAGTGTGAGTTTTTCAAATTACCAAGCAATGGGTGGTGCACAAACTGCTCTTTCAGAACCTGCTTACATAAATTTAAAAAACTCAGCTTCTTTTGCAGGACTGCGCACTCCAACTTTTGCAGCAGATTTTACGATGAATTGGTTGAATGTTGAAACTCCTAGTTCTTCCCAAAATATTTCAAGCCAGTATATTAATGGGGTTTCATTTGGATTTCCTATGGGAAACCGATTTGGTGCTGTCTTTTCAATGGGTCCATACACGAGGATAGGTTATGACATTACTTCTCCTCAAGAAGATCCTATTCTAGGTCGATACAATTTCACCTATTCTGGCGAAGGTGGTTACAATAGAGCATCTGGAGGGATTGGAGGAATGGTAATTAAAAATGCCGAAAATCAACTCATGTTAGGGATTCAAGCAAACTACTATTTTGGTTTTTCACAAACCTCAAGAGCAGTTACTGACTTTGTGGATGATGCAACCGTTACGAGTTCCAAAATGATTAACCGAACCAACATTAAAGATCTAGCCGTTGATTTTGGCGTTCTCTACAAAAGGAAATTAAAAAAGGATACCTGGATTTCAGCTGGATTAAACTTTAAACCAGGCTCAGATATATCTGCAACAAACCAGCAACTTTCCTATACCTACAGACCAGCAGGGCTTAATGATAATATTATAGATACAGTAGTAGAGAGCACTCAAGATGGAACTGTAAAATTACCAACAGAAATAAGTGCTGGGTTAGCCGTTCAATTTGATGACAATTGGATAATTTCTTTTGAGTATTCTGCCACCGCTTGGTCTGAACTTGAGCTGATTGCAACCCCTGTGTCACTTTCCAATTCAAACCAAATTGCTGTTGGGTTTCAATACATTGCTAATACTGATGCCGTGGCCAAATTTCTGCAGAGTATCAGATATAGGGGTGGATTCAAATATCAAAATACACGTCTTAATTTCGGAGGTAATCAACTTAAATCAATTTCTGGAACTGCAGGGATTGGAATACCCCTGCAAAAAACAAAAATGTTATCCACTTTTAACTTTGGCATTGAAGTTGGTTCAAGGGGACAAGATGGAACTACATTAGTTTCGGAAAATTTCACAAACCTGTTTATTGGCCTCTCAATGAACCCGCACAAATTTGACACCTGGTTTAAGAGAAGCAAATACAATTAAAAAGAAGAACGATGAAAAAGTTAATGTTGGCAATGGCAATATTGGTAAGTGCAACTGCACTTAATGCACAAAAATTTGGAGCTTCTCCAGAAGACAGCCTTGAGTGCATAAAAAACTTGTCTTTATACCAAGATTATTATAGGCAAAAACAATTTGACGAATCTTTAACTTACTGGAGAAACGTTTACACTTATTGCCCGAAGGTTTCTAAAGGAATTTATATTAAAGGAGTTAAATTATATGCGAAAAAAATCAAAAAAACTAAAGAGGATAAAGTCCTTAAAGAACTTTTGATTGATACACTTATGATGGTTTATGATGCACGAATTGTGCATTTTGGGGAAAGAGGTGTAGTTCTTGGTCGTAAGGCGGCAGATGTAATTAAATACAGACCGTCTGAAGTAGAGGCTGCATACAAAATGTTTGAAGAGTCTTTAGAATTGCAAGGGAATGATATGGAAGCTGGAGCATTAGTATACATGTATAGAACCAAATACAAAATATTCAAGAAGGGACTTTGTCCTAAGGATGAGGTAATAAGTCTTTACCCAAAATTAAAGGCAATCGCTGATTATAATGTAAAGAACAGTACCCGCGAAAAAGATAAAGTAAACTATCAAAAAACAAGTGATAACTTATTGGAGTTCTTCAAGCAGGTTGCAGAATGTGAAGATTTAGTAAAAGCATTTAGCCCGAAATTTGAGGCTGAACCTGACAATATTGAGCAGTTGAAAGAGATTTTGTCCCTTCTAAATACCAAAGAATGTGACGACGCTGATTTCTACATCACTGTTGCTAAAAAGTTGCAAGAAAAAGAGCCTTCTGCAATAGCAGCTTGGAGTATCGGCAACTGGTATGTAAAGAAAAAAGATTGTTCTACTGCAATTCCGTTCTATGAAGAAGCATTCAAGCTTGCTGATAATATGGAAGAACAAGAGGACATTGCTCCTTTTAAAGTTAAAGCTGCATTGAGAGCTGGGCTATGTCACTTGAGTGCTGGGCAATATGCTAGTGCTAAACAAAAAGCGCTAAAAGCCTTAGCAATTGACCCTAACTCTGGAGATGCATATATGATGCTTGGTGATGCTTACTTAGGTGGTGCTAGCTCTTGGGGTGAAGATGCCTGTGAAAAAGGAGCGGGGTATTGGGCCGCAGTTGATAAATATCAAGTTGCTATAGCAAAAGACCCGTCTTTACGAGAAAGTGCAAACAATAAAATTGCAAAGGCTAAAAGCAGATACCCACAAAAAAGTGACTGTTTCTTTATTGGGAAGAATGAAGGTGATGAGATCAAAGTTGGAAGTTGGATTAACGAAACAACAAAAGTTCGTTTTTAGAATAACACACTTTGAACAAATTCAAAAAACAATTAGATTATATAGCTGCAACTCTTGTTGTGGCTATATTTTTTATAGGATGTTCGAATGATGAAGATGTATTACCTGACCTTTCTGATAAAGCCCCAAAACCAGTAGAGATTTCAATAAATACCACTATCCTTTACAGCGACAGTGCAGTACTAAGATTGAAAATTGTAACTCCAGAATTGCAGCGATGGACTAATTTAGAAACACCTTATGTTGAGTTCCCAAAAGGATTAAACTTGTTCTTTTACGACAGCTTGGGCAATGTAGAGTCTACTTTGAAAGCCGATTATGCTATAAATTACACCGAAGAAAAGCGAGTAGAAGTTAAACACAATGTAGAGGTCGTTAATGGAAAGGATGAAATCTTAAACACAGAGCATTTAATTTGGCTGCAAAAAGAAGAAAAAATCTATACCGAGGAATTTGTAAAAATCACAACACCCGATGAGATTATCTATGGTGACGGTTTAGAAGCGAACCAACAATTTACCAAGTATAGAATTAAAAATATAAAAGGAACTATTGCTGTTGATGAAGACAGCCTTCAATAATAAATCATGGAACGATATAATAATATCATGCAATACATTTGGTTGGCAGTGGCTATTCTTTCTGCCGCTTTTGCACTGTACACCTTTTTCACTTTACCAAGTGATGAAGAGCCAGAATACATGATTTTCCTACTTCCTCTTGTTGCTGGGTTTCTTTTCTATTTGCGCCGAAGGCACAATGCTGTTATGAATAAGAATAAATAAGAATCTACAAGGATTTCTTATCTTCGACACAGCTTATAAGTTCAATGGAAAGTAGCCCCTGGTTAATCGTTATACTTACTCTTCTTTTTTCTGCATTTTTTTCAGGAATGGAAATCGCTTTTGTTTCTTCTAGCAAACTAAAAATTGAACTAGAAAAAAAACGAGGTTTACTATCGGCTCGAGTCTATTCTTTCTTTCTTAAAAATCAAGGCTCGTTCATTTCCACGATGTTAGTTGGGAACAACATTGCCCTTGTTATCTACGGAATTTTTATAGCCTTAATTCTAGAGCCACCACTAGCAATTCTAATAAGTAACTCATTTGTTGTTTTTCTGCTGCAAACCATTATTTCGACACTCCTTATTTTGGTCACTGCAGAGTTTTTACCCAAAGTACTTTTTCGGATTGACCCCAACAAAACATTAACTTTTTTCGCTTTACCTACGGTATTGTTTTACATCATTCTATTTCCGTTAGTGAGAGTAATCACAATATGTTCCAATTGGATTCTGAGGGTCGTTATGAAACAAGAGGTAGGTGAATTAAAAGTGAGCTTTGGAAAAGTAGATTTAGATCATTTTGTAAAAGAAGCAACCGATTCGGTTCATAACAAAGAAGAAATTGAAAATGAAGTTCAGATTTTTCAAAATGCACTTGATTTCACTGAGTTGCGCGTGCGTGAATGTATGATTCCCCGAACTGAGGTAATTGCCTTGGAAGAAAACGAGTCTATTGACGTTCTTAAAAAGACCTTTAATGAAACTGGCCTCAGTAAAATTATGATTTTCAGAGAAGACATCGATAACATAATTGGTTACGTGCATTCGTTTGAATTACTCAAAAAACCTAAAACGATTAAGAATATATTACTTCCCGTTTCTTTAATACCAGAAGCAATGTCTGCAAGTGATGCAATGTCAATTTTAATAAAAAACAAAAGAAGTATCGCTGTGGTCTTGGATGAATTCGGAGGTACTGCGGGAATTCTTAGTACTGAAGATATTATTGAAGAATTGGTGGGTGAAATAGAAGATGAGCACGATAAAGAAGGATATATCGAAAAGGAGATTGATGAATCGCGTTTTCAATTTAGCGCAAGATTGGAAATCGATTATCTAAATGAGAACTACAACTTAACCCTGCCTACTAGTGATGAATATGAGACTTTAGGCGGGCTTATAATTCATGCTTCAGAGAGTATTCCTGATAAAGGTGAAATTGTAAATATTGCCCCCTATAAGTTTGAAATTCTGATGGTTGAAGAAAACAAAATCGACCTTATAGAACTCCGTATTGTCGAAACCGACGTTTAAATTTAATTTTCCAGACCTTACACGTCTGTATATCAGCCGATTACTATAATCTCTCAAATTTTTCATTAATCATTATAGATTGTATATTCGCAAACCAATTTTAAGAAAGTAATAGAATGGCTGTTATAAATAGCATTAGAAAAAGATCAGGTCTGCTAATTGGTACAATTGGCGTAGCGATGGTTTTATTTGTTGGTGGAGACTTACTAAGTGGAAACACCAACTTAATAAACAAACAAGACACTACCGTTGGTGAAATAGCTGGCGATAAAATAGAATACGTTGATTTCGAGGCAATGGTCCGGAAAATAGGGGGTGATCAAACACTTACTCCTGAACAAATGGATGATGCGCGAAATAGAGCGTGGAACCGTTTTATTCAAAACAAGGTTCTATTTAAAGAATATGACAAACTTGGTCTTTCTGTTGCTCCCGAAGAATTGTTTGATCAAATCAAAAACAACGAACAGAACAAGGTTTTAAATCAATTCTTTACAAACCCTCAAACTGGTCAGATTTATGACCAATTTAAAAATCCAACAACTGGACGATTGGATAATAACAAGGTTTTACTCTATGTGAAAAATGTTATGGCTGGTGATCAAAAAGATACCTGGTTACCGATCGAAGAAGCGATTCGTTTAGATGCTCTTTCTGGTAAATACACACAACTTATTAAAGAAGGTTTATTGGGTAGCAGTTTTGCAGCTCAAGTCCAAAATACTGAAGAAAATCAGCGAATCAACCTTTCTTGGACTGGCATGAATTACTCAGAAGTTTCTAATGATGAAATAACTGTTGAAGAAAGTGATTTAAAGTCTTATTATACTAAACACAAAAACGAAAAAGACTTTAAGCAAGAAGAAACTATGCGTGGAGCTAAAGTTGCAGTAATTTCTGTAAAACCTTCACCTAAAGATTTTGAAGATGCGAGAGTCGAAATCGAAAATCAAATGGATGCCTTTAAAGTTGCTGATAACGATACTTTATTTGTTTACCAAAATTCAGATGACCCACAACGTTCTTTTAAGCTTTTAGCGCGTTATGAATATCCTGCTGGATTAGATTCAATGATTTTTAGTGCGCCAATTGATTCTGTCTTTGGCCCTTATCTACTGCAAAACGGTTACAATATTTCAAAAAAGACGGGTGTTCAATTTGTTGCTGATTCAGTGAACGCACGACACGTACTTTTAACTTTAAAACCAGAATCTGATACCAGTTTATTGTTGGCTCGTGCAGACAGTATTAAAGCTCAATTGGACAAGGGTGTTGATTTTGCAGCAATGGCAACTGAATTCAGTGAGGATTTTGGATCGGCGCAAAATGGTGGAAATCTAGAGTGGTTTACTCAAGGAAAAATGGTACAAGAATTCAACGATATCTGTTTTGATTCTGAAACAAAAAAAGGAGATATCGTAATTGTTACTACTCAATTTGGAATTCACATTATAGACATAATGGATAAAACCGAAGAAAAAGAAAAGGTACAGCTTGCAAATATTGTTCGCTATGTTGAACCTAGTAATGAAACTTTCGATGAAGCATATAACAAAGCAAGTGCGTTTTCTATAAACAACAATAATTTAAAAGCATTTGAAACTGCATTATCTGAAGATGCAACAATTGAATCATTTGACTACAGTTCCATTAAACAAGGTGATAAGGTTTTAGGAAGTATTGAAAATCCAAGAACTGTTATTCGATGGGTTTATGATAATGAAGTTGGTAAGGTTTCAGAACCATTTGAAATGGGAAATCAATTTGTTATTTCTGTTGTTACTAGTATCAAGGACGAAGGAACATTGCCTTTGTCGGAAGTTGAGGAATTAGTAAGAGAAAAAGTAATTAATGAAAAGAAATCACAAGTAATTCTAGCTAAACTGGGATCTTATGGTACAATTGAAGATGCTGCTAAAAATGTAGAAAAGGAAGTCCAGTCTGCAAATGATATTTCATTCAACATGTTCTCAATTACGGGAATAGGACCTGAAAACAAAGTATTAGGAATTGCATTTGGATTGCCACAAGGCGAAACTTCTAAAGCAATAGTTGGAGAAAACGGAGTCTATGTAATTCGTCTTGATTTAATTGGAGAAGCTCCTGAAGCCTCTGACCTTACTTTTCTTCAAGATCAAATTAAACGTAACTACGGATCAAGAGTTGACATCGAGGTCTTTGAAGCATTAAAAGAAATTGCAAATATTACTGATAGTCGATCTAAGTTCTATTAAGAACCATTTGTTTAAGGATTTAAAAGGGAAGCGTGCTTCCCTTTTTTTATGGCTAAATTTGACCCAATGAAGCACTATAAATTTCTTTTGTTATTTACTATCATTCTTGGGTTGATTGCTTGCAACAAAAAGCTGCCTGTAGCATGCTTTGTTGAGCCTTCAGGAATTTTAGAAATTAACGAACCAATTACTTTTAAAGATTGTTCTGAGCTTGCTAATCAATATGAATACACATTTGGTGATGAAGGGCTTTCAAACGACCCAAGTCCAGAACATACCTATGTAAATGAAGGTGTATTTAAGGTAACACTTACTGTAAAGGGTGACAAAGGTGAGGACGAAGTAACTAGACGTTTGAAACTTGTCAGCATTCCTTTAACCAATTTAGTGGCTGGAAACTATCAAGGTACTTATTCTGAAACGTACCCTATAGCCCCTGACTTAAATAGCACCTATACTGGCGGCTGCCAGATTTACGCCAAAAACCTAAAAGAATTCACTGTCTTTATTCCTCGTGGTGGTTTTGACACTCGAGCAATTGGAACGAACGATCAACTTACATTCACTGAATTAAGTAATCTAGTTCCTGAGCGACTAAGTAAAATGAAATCTGTCACTGGGTCATTTTCGAATGCTTCAGGCAGTCTTACTTTAACACTTACTGGTACTGACCCACAATCCAATCAGTCTCCTTGGGTTATTCGTTTTACTGGCGTAAAAGGCTAGCCTTTTTTCTTAAATCCAATATTATACTTCACCCCAGCTCTCAACCATCTGCCAGGTTGCTGAATAAATCCTATATCTTCGTATTGCTGATTGAACAAATTAGCAACTTCAATAAACCAATAGGCAACTTTTGTTTCTTGATACAATCGCATATCAACCAAAGTGTATCCTCCAAATGCAACTTCAGAACCTGTCGCAGAATTAAAATATCCACCTTCTCTGTACTGATAACGAACATTCCAAGCCATATTTAATCGCCCAGTTAATGAGTGATCAACACCAACGTTCAATTTATGCTTCAAATAATCCAACACATAATTGGATTCGAAACCATCGCTAGTTTGATCAGCCGATAAACCCGTATAACGAATGATTACTCCATTAAAGAAAGCCTCTTTAGACTTATACAACTGCTTCAAATTCAAACTTGCTTCAGTTTCAACACCAATGAAATTTACTGCAGTTAAGTTGGCAGCTTCGGTAATTACAGAGCCGTTTTTACGTACCCAATCAATTAAGTTTTGACCTTGTCTATAGAATCCCGTTGCTGTCCCCGAAAACCACTTGTTATTGTATTTCAACCCAAATTGATAATTCTGAGATTCCTCTGGCTTCAAGTCAATACTTCCAACAGCACCACCTAGATTGTAATATAAATCTGTGTAAGTTGGAAAGCGCATATTGCTATTCGCTCCTGCAAATAGATCAATCTTTTTCGTCAATTCATAGCTTATATCGGCCCCAGGAAAAACATCATTGCCATAATCCGAATGGAAATTTGCTAATAGACCAGCAGAAATCCTAAACCTCTTGATCTTTACATTATGCTCAAAAAACAAACTTGCATTCTCTCTATCTGCCGCTTTAGTATAAACCGCATTTCCATAATCTTCAATAGTGTCAGAAGGCTCACCTAGGTTATTACTCCAAATCAATTCGTGTCGGTATTCTCCTCCTATGTATGTTTTACCAAATTTAGAGGTATAAGCCAAGTTAATTTCTCCAGCTCTTACTTCACTTCTATGATAGTTTGGCCCACCATACCAACCAGGCACAGTGTCTTGGGCTCTATCTAAAACTAAGAAGTCTCCTCGCTTCTCATACCAACCATCACCTTCTCTAAACAATTCGAATCTGTCATAATGCCTTCTATAATACGCCCTAGGAGTAACTTTTAGTTTACCGAAATCCAATGTAGTTTGCAATGCAGCAAAATAGGTTCTAGTTGCTTCGTATTGACTCGGAAAATTCGCAGTGTAAAAATTCTGTGCGCCAAATTTTTTGTCTGTAATTCCACCATTGAATTTAAAGGTCATTTCCTTTACATCTACGTTAGAACTAACAAACAGATTATTCATATCAAAATCGGTATTGCTGATATATCCGAAGCTCTGTCTCCGATTA
>Ga0307998_1000083_pt1 | contig 52004 bp, 61 predicted proteins | sample Davwhametageno37_FD_203147 | JGI IMG/M metagenome (GOLD analysis project Ga0307998, IMG submission 203147) | Marine microbial communities from Davis Island wharf, Antarctic Ocean - #37 | ecosystem: Environmental > Aquatic > Marine > Unclassified | place: Antarctic Ocean: Davis Island wharf... | reverse complement strand
TAGCATTTCATTATACTTATGGAAGAGGTTATTATGAGCAGTTTAGACAAGGTGATTCGTTTTCTAAATACGGTTTGAATGACTTAGTTGTTGGAACAACAACAGTAAATAGTTCAAATATTATTAGAAGAAGATGGTTGGATAACGATTTTTATGGAGCGACTTATAACTTGAATTATAAATCAGAAAAAATAAAAGTAACATTTGGTGGTGCTTACAATATTTATGATGGTGATCATTATGGAGAAATTGTTTGGTCAGAATTTGCAAATGGAACCAATATTAGAGACCGCTATTATGACAATAATGGGTTGAAAACAGATTTTAATTCTTACTTAAAGTTGGAGTATACCATTGCTAAAAAAACAACATTGTTTGCTGATTTACAAGTTAGAACAATTGACTATACAGCAAAAGGCATTGATAATAATCTAGGTAAAATAGCGGTAGATACTAATTTTGTTTTTTTTAACCCTAAAGCAGGAGTTAGCCATTCTTTTAATAAGAAAGTTAGAGTGTTTACATCTGTTGCTGTAGGAAATAAAGAACCGAGTAGGAATGATTTTATTGATAATGCTAAAGATGCACAACCTAAGCATGAATCGATGCTTGATTATGAATTAGGAGCTGATTTGAAATTTAAAAAAGTAATTGTTCAAGGGAATCTATACTTTATGGATTACAACAATCAATTAATTTTAACTGGAGAATTAAATGATGTAGGTTCTAACATTAGAGCTAATGTTGCTAAAAGTTATAGAGCAGGTGTTGAACTATCGACAATAATTTTAATTAGTAAAAAGTTGAAGCTGAATTTAAATGGAACATATTCTCAAAACAAAATAAAAGATTTTACTGAGGTAGTTTATGATGATGTGACATATGCTGAAATTAAAAATGAATATTCAAATACTGATATTGCTTTTTCACCAAGCATGATAGCCGCAGCTTCTTTAGAGTACAATCCGTTTAAGAGTTTAAACTTAATGGTTCAAACGAAGTATGTAGGAGATCAATTTCTAGATAACACATCAAATTCTAATAGAAAAATTGATGCTTATCAAACCGTTGATGCGAGAATTTCATATTCTATTTTCCCTAAAAAAATGAAAGAAATATCATTTAGTATTTTAGCGAATAATATTTTAAACACAATGTATAGTAGTAATGGCTATACATATCAATATTTAGGGACTAATAATTTTTATTATCCACAAGCAGGAACAAACTTTTTAGCAGGTATAACAATGAAGTTTTAGATTAACCTGTTAGTCTCCTCAGATTGATTGAGAAGCTAGTTATAAAGTATTTCTATTTTTAAAAAGCTCCCCAATTTGGGGAGCTTTTTCTTTTTAAACTTTTCTTATTTAATAACATAACTCTTTCAAAAAAATGGCTGAAAATAAAATTCAAAAAACAGAATTAAGTGTTGAAGACTTTATTAATTCCTTAGATCATGAAGGTAAACGAAAGGATGCTTTTGATATTTCGGAGATGATAAAGCAAGTAACTGGAGAGGAACCAAAAATGTGGGAAGCTGCAATCATTGGTTTTGGAGAGTTACATTATAAATATGCAAGTGGGAGACAGGGTGATTGGTTTAAAGTTGGGTCTTCACTAAGGAAAACTAATATATTCTTATATGTAAGTGAATGTGATGTAGCTATGCATAAAAAGATGTTAACTAGGTTTGGTAAACATAAAGCTGGTAAGTGATGTTTGTATGTCAATAAATTGGCAGATATAGAAGTATTGAAAGAAATGATTAAAAAGTGTTATGATAATCCAAATCTAGCATATTGATGAGAGATATAGAAACAAGAGAAGACTTAGCATTTTTAATGCGAGAATTTTATTCCAAAATATTGGTTGATGAAACCATTGGTTATATTTTTGCCGATGTTGCGGAGTTAGATTTGGAAAAACATTTACCCTGGCTTACAAATTTTTGGTAAAATATGTTACTAAAATCAAATAGGTATAAAAAGGATGTAATGCGCATTCATTTACTATTAAATGTTAAAGAGCCAATACAGCCAAAGCGTTTTAAACGGTCGTTGTTTTTATTAGATGAGACTGTTCGAGAAAGTTTTGAAGGCGATAAAGTTGAAAGAATGCTTAAAAGTTCACAGAATATTGGATCTATGATGAAGTATAAGATGGGGATATAAAAACTTTACCTGCACTGTTGTTTAGAATCATTCTAAATAGTATATTTGCAGTGAATGAAACAACAAACCAATATTGTATTACCGAGTTTTCAAGATTCTTTTTCCGTTAAAGCCAAAAAGAAGAGAAAGATGAAGGATGTTTGTTGTGAAAAATTCAAAAAAAAAGGTAAGAACTGTTGTAAGTCTTGCCCTTTAAATTGGGGTTAGACCTCGTAAAGAGACCCACCTTTCTCAAAAAGCTTATCAACTCTTTTTTCAACTTCTGTATCTTTAATTAAAGCAGGAGCATGATGCGGTTTTTTACGAGCATCAATAATTAGTGGGCCATTACATCCCCAGTGTTTGTGTTCAGTAAAGGCATCAACACCATAAATATCGTTTGCAGGGTTACTTCTCGTAAATGTTACCCATAAAAAGTTGTTTAAACTTTGCTCAATAAAATTGGCATCATCTGTTAGTACAACAAGCATAACACCTTCTAAGTCCTGAGAAGATAACTCCTTTGCATATTTATCAATTTCTTTCTCTGCTTGTGCATAGTTGGTAAAGGAGTTGAAATTACAAGCTATCACGCCAGGCAAAACCATTTCAAAATCTTCGCCAGGAACTGAACCTAATAAGGTTCTTTTTTTATCTCCAACAGCAGCAATAACTACTTTAGAACCTTGGTTGACTCCAGTTCCACTATAATCTAATGTATCTATAGTTGTTTTGGTTTGAAAATGAATATCTCTCGTCCAATCTACACGCTCTAAAATATGTGTGAAAAATTCTAAAATATTTTGACAACTTAAAGCTGGGTTATCTTCTTTGTTGGAAATAAACAAATATTTGGCTAAACTCAATTGTCCTTTCCCTAAAATATGGTGTGAAATTGTTAGTAGTTCTTGAGGCTGTTTAATTGTTTGATAAGGAGTGTATCGTTCACTACCTATAGCTAATAGTAAAGGATGAACACCAGCAGCATCAACAGCATTTACCTCATGTAGCCCAGGTATTTCTGCCTGTATTGCTGAACCTGCTAGTTTGTGAATTAAAGCTCCAAATTGAGAGTCTTCTTGTGGAGGTCTTCCAACAACAGTAAAAGGCCAAATAGCATCTTCTCTATGGTAGACTTTATGTACTTTTAGTACTGGAAATGCATGAGTTAAACTGTAATAACCTAAATGATCTCCAAAAGGTCCTTCGGGTTTGGTATCGTTGGGATGAATCTCCCCTGTAATTACAAAATCGGCTTCAGTTGCAACACAATAACCATCTACATAAGTATGTCTAAATCGATTTGCCCCTAAACTCCCTGCAAATGTCATTTCTGAAAGGCCTTCAGGTAAAGGCATTACAGCTGCTAAGGTGTGTGCCGGAGGCCCACCAATAAAAATGGAAACTTTTAGTGGTTTTCCTAAAGCATTTGCTTTGCTTTGGTGAACTCCAATTCCTCTATGAATTTGGTAATGAACCCCAATTTCTTCATTCAGTTTGTAATCATTTCCACTAAGCTGAATACGATACATTCCTAAATTAGAATTCATTGCTCCTTTTTTTTCAGGGTTTTCAGAATAGACTTGAGGAAGTGTTACAAATGCTCCACCATCATTAGGCCAACATTTTATAAGTGGTAATTTATCAATTGTAGTTTCCTTCATGTAAGAAGGTAAACTAGATACTTTTTTGGGTAAAGCATTTTTAGCCATTATCCCTAAAGAAATATTTTTAAAGGGAGATTTGAGTGCTTTTAAAGGATCATTCTTTAGTTCAATTAGTTGCTTAACTTTTTGAAAGGTTTTTCGGAAGATAAATTCACTTCGTTCAAGTGTTCCAAACAAATTAGAAACTGCCATAAACTCACAGCCTTTAATATTTTCAAATAAAATAGCTTTTCCACCATTTTCGAAAACACGCATTTGAATAGCGGCCATTTCTAAATTTGGGTCAACTTCTTTTTTTATGCGTACTAAATGACCATTTTTTTCAAGGTCATTAACGCAATCTAATGTACTTTTATATATCACGCCTTAAAGGTAATGAATAATAAAAAGAGAGATGAAATTTTGTCTCGCTTTAAATAATTATCAAAATCGATTCGATGTCTAGTTAAAATAATCTTTCATTCTATCAAAGAAACCTTTATCGGTACTTTTTGGATTTGGTTTAAAGTTTTGAGAGTCTCTTAATTTTTCTAATGTTTCTTTTTCCTCTTTAGAAATCTGTTGAGGAGTCCAGATGTTTACATAAATTAAAAAGTCACCCTGACCATATCCTTGTATGTTTGGAATACCTTTTCCTTTTAATCGTAGCACTTTACCACTTTGAGTTCCAGGGTCAATTTTAATCTTTACTTTACCGGATATAGTTTTAATTTCAATTGAAGTACCAATTGTAGCATCAACAAAATTTAAGTATAAATCATATAATAGGTTGTTACCATCTCTCTTAATTGTTTCGTGAGGAATTTCCTCAATTAAAACAATTAAATCTCCAGGAACACCATCTTTAGGTCCTGCATTTCCTTTTCCAGTAACAGAAAGTTGCATACCATCTTCAACACCACCAGGGATGTCAATAGTAATAACTTCTTCGTTTTTGATTAACCCGTCAGCATTTGCTCCTTCGGGTTTTTTATCAATTATTTTACCATCTCCTCCACAAGTAGGGCAGGGAGATGATGTTTGCATTTGGCCTAAAATTGTATTGGCTATTCTAGTAACTTGACCAGAACCATTACAAGTAGAACAAGTTTTAGTAGTAACACCTTCGGCATTTATTAACTTGTTTACTTTAATTTTTTTCTCAACACCATTAGCAATGTCTTCTAAAGTCATTTTTACACGAACTCTAAGATTACTTCCTTTACGTACGCGTTGTCTTCTTCCGCCTCCGCCTCCAAAGCCATGACCACCGCCTCCGCCAAAAATGTCTCCAAATTGAGAGAATATGTCATCCATATTCATTCCTCCGCCTCCGAAACCACCACCACCAGATCCGGCATGACCATATTGGTCATAACGTTGTTTCTTCTCAGCGTTACTTAGTATTTCATATGCTTCAGCAGCTTCTTTAAACTTATCTTCAGCAGACGCGTCATCAGGATTTTTATCAGGATGAAATTGAACTGCCTTTTTACGGTAAGCTTTTTTTATTTCTGCTTCAGAAGCTCCTTTAGATACCCCTAACGTTTCGTAATAATCTCTTTTGCTCATCTTATTGACCTATAACTACTTTACTAAATCGGATAACTTTTCCGTTTAATTGATATCCTTTTTCAACGACATCTAAAACTTTACCTTTTTCCTTTTTGCTTGGTGCAGGAATCTGAGTAATTGCTTCATGAAATTTAACGTCAAAATCTTTTCCTATTGGAGATTCAACTGCTTCCAATCCTTTTGTCTTAAGAACGTTATTTAATTTATCTTGAATTAGCTTTACACCATCTTTAATACTTTGCGCATCATCAGAATCTTGGTTTGCTTTTTCAGCTCTTTCCAAATCATCTAATATTGGTAAAACTGCAGAAATAATTCCTTCACCTGCAGTTTTATATAACTCAATTTTTTCTTTTTGAGTTCTTTTTCTAAAGTTATCAAATTCAGAATACAATCTTAAATACTTATCAGTTGCTTCTTTAACTTGAATTTCAAGAGATTCTTCATTAGATAATTCAATCACTTCTTCTTGGGGCTCTTCATTAGAACCTTCTACTTTTTGCGCCTCTTGGGTCAACAATTCTTCTTCTTGTATTTTATCTTCCTTACTCATTGTATTATATTTTAATATACTCGAAAAACGAGCTTGCAAAAATACTACCATTCAACTAATTAAAGCCATTATGACAGTTATTTTCTGTAACAGGAAAGTTTAGACGTAAAAAAGGCAGAAGAAATCATTCTTCTACCTTGATTTTCTTTGTTGATTGTCATCCTGAGTTTCTCGAAGGATAAAATCGAGAAGTATTTTATTTCTTTAAATAACTTTCAAGTGCTGCATCTAAAGCTGCTCCTCTTAAGTTTTTTGCTAAAATAGTTCCATTTCCATCAATTAAATAACTACCTGGGAGAGATTTTACTCCATATAAATTTGCTCCTTCTGCTCCCCAACCTTTTAAATCACTAACATGATATTGCCAGCTTAACTGATCTCTTTTAATAGCAGCTTTCCATTTACTAAGGTCTTTATCTAAAGAGTAGCTAAAAACAGTAAACCCATTCCCATTAACAAATTTTGCATCTTTAAATTTATTGTAAGCTTTAACTATAGAGGGATTTTCACCTCTGCATGGGTGGCACCAAGATGCCCAGAAATCAATTAGTACAACTTTTCCTTTAAGAGAAGAAAGTTCCATCTCTTTTCCATCGGGATTTTTAAATGCTAATTCTGGTGCTATAGATCCAATTGAGAACCCACTAGGTTTGTAGATAAAACCGGCTGTTACTATAATGATTGCAGCAAGTAAAATTGATCCTTTAAATTTTTTTATCGTTTTCATATGTTTTGAAGGTAAAATTATGTCTTTTAACATTTCTGAATTCTTAAGCAAAAGGCATACCAATATTATAATCGAGTAATATCAGCTCCAATAGCATTTAATCTATCATCAATAAATTGGTACCCTCTATCTATTTGTTCAATGTTATGAATAGTACTTTCTCCTTCCGCAGAAAGTGCTGCGATCAATAAAGATACACCAGCTCTAATATCAGGAGAGGACATGGTAGTTCCTCTTAAGTTTTGTTCGTGGTCCATTCCAATAACAGTAGCTCTGTGTGGATCACACAATATTATTTGTGCGCCCATATCTTTCAATCTATCAATAAAGAATAAACGACTGTCAAACATTTTTTGATGAATTAAAACAGTTCCTTTTGCTTGAATAGCTGTAACCAATACAATACTTAACAAATCTGGTGTAAATCCAGGCCATACAGCATCGTAAATTGTTGGTATAGAACCATCAATCATTCTTTTTATTTCATAACTATCTTGAGCTGGGATGTAAATATCATCTTCTTGTATTTCTAAGTTAATTCCTAATCTTCTAAAAGTTTCAGGAATTCTTCCAAGCATATCAACTCTACAGTCTTTAATCGTTATTTCTGAACCAGTCATTGCAGCTAGTCCAATAAAAGAACCTACTTCAATAAAATCAGGAAGTAATCGATGTTCACAGCCACCTAATTCATCAACCCCTTCAATGTGTAGTAAATTTGAACCTACACCAGTAATTTTTGCACCCATACTGTTAAGCATAGAGCAAAGTTGTTGCAAATAAGGTTCACAAGCAGCGTTGTAAATAGTTGTTTGTCCTTTTGCTAAAACTGAAGTCATTAATATGTTAGCAGTTCCAGTTACAGATGGCTCATCTAATAAGATGTATTGCCCATGTAAATCTTTAGCCTCTAAAGAATAAAAACAAGTATTAGGATCATAAGTATAGGTAGCTCCTAATTTAGTAAACCCTAAAAAGTGAGTATCCAATGGACGAGCTCCAATTTTATCTCCACCAGGTTTTGGCATGTAGGCTTTTTTGAAACGAGCCAATAAAGGACCTACAATCATAATAGAACCTCTTAAAGATTCTGCTCTTACTTTAAAATCTTCCGAATTTAAATAATCGATATTTACGTTATTCGCTTGAAAATGAACTGTTCCGTTTCCTTCACGTTCTACATCTACACCTAGAGCTTCTAGTAAATCTATTAAGAAATTAACATCTCTAATAAAAGGTAGGTTGGTAAGTGTAATCTTTTCTGAAGTTAATAATATAGCACATACAACTTGTAATGCTTCGTTTTTTGCTCCTTGAGGGGTTAGTTCTCCTTTTAACTTATTACCTCCGTTTATTTTAAATGTACCCATTAATATCTACGTTTTTTGTAGCTGTTTTGCTTTTGATTACTGTTTTTCTGGTTTTTCTGGTTCTTTTGGTTGATATTGGCGGTCGGACTTTTCTTTTTTGTGATTGCCAACACCTCACTTGTAGAGGTTATTTGAAAATCTTTAGGATCTTCTAGTTGGTCTAAAGAAATTGTCTTTAAATCAGAAATAATTAAATGATCATCAACTGATTCCTGATTGAACATAATGTAGTTTTTCTTCATTAAATTAAGAATAACTCCAACTAGCGCGCTTTGTTCTACTTTATCATCAATAGCAATTGCGGCATCAATTAAATTTTTAACAGATTTACCATAATGCTTATATCTATTCTCTGTTTTAGGGTAATTCATACTCTCTGGTTTTTCAAAAAGAATTTCTCTTTCAGGAATTGGATATGGAGAATCAACATCTAATTTAAAATCAGATATAACAAATAAATGATCCCAAAGCTTGTGTTTAAAATCAGCTATATCCCTAAGGTGTGGTTGTAATTGGCCCATTACGCTAATAATAGCATGCGCAATTTTGTTTCTTTCAGTTCGGTCTTCTACTGACATAGCATACTCAACCATTTTCTGAACATTTCTTCCATATTCTGGGATGACCATATCTGGTCTATTGGTGTTGTAATCGAATTCTTTTATTGCTTCCATTTTATTGGTTTGATTTTTTTAACAATTTCAAAAGTAATTATTTATTTGATTATAGAGAGTTTGGCAAATTTTAATAGTAATTGCTTGTTACCAATGTTTTGGAAGTTGATGGTTGCTTTTCCATTATCTAAATCCTTAATAATACCGTTTCCAAATTTTTGATGGTTAACCATCATACCTTCTTCTAATTTTAAGCTTGCTGCACTATCTGTTTTTACTGGAGCATTCCCAGAGACTCTTGTTAAGTTTTTTGGAGTTGTTTGGACAACTTTTGCAGGAGCGCTTCGTTTTGGAGGCATTGAGCTCTTCTTCTTGAAAGTATTATTGCTTTTGTAATTGTTTTGAGGAGAGAAAGTCTCGTCAAAGTTAGAAGGTGAATTTTGTCTTACAGCACTTCCTTTATCAAAAGTAAATTCTAAAAATTCATCACTTATCTCTTCAATAAAACGACTTGGCTCACAAAACATTAATGTTCCAAATTTATATCTGCTTGTTGCAAAAGATAAGTGAACCGCTTTTTCAGCTCTGGTTATTGCAACATAAAATAACCTTCGTTCTTCTTCCAACTCTGTTCTGGATGATAAAGCCATTTGAGAAGGAAATAAATTCTCTTCCAACCCTACAATGTGTACATAAGGAAATTCTAATCCTTTAGCCGAGTGAATAGTCATCATGGTAACCTTGTCTTTATCTTCCTCTGTTTCATTATCAACATTGGTTAATAAAGCAACATCTTGCAGAAACTCTACCATACCCTTTGGTGTAACATCACCATCCTCTTCGTTTGCAGTTTCGGTAAATTCTTTTATACCATTTAAAAGTTCCTGTACATTTTCATACCTACTTATTCCTTCAGGTGTTCTATCCGTGTAAAGTTCTTTTAATATTCCGGTAGTAGATGCAATATCATTTCCTAAATCAAAAGCATTTTTGCTGATGAGTTGAATAGTAAAACTTTTAATCATTTCAATAAATCCGCCAATTTTTGTTTGGGCACCTGAATTTATATCAATATTGTATTGGTTAAGGCTTGAAATTACTTCCCATATACTTTTTTGATTGTTGTTGGCAGTAATAGCAATTTTATCTAGTGTCGTCTTTCCAATACCACGAGTGGGATAATTAATAATTCTTTTTAGAGCTTCTTCGTCATTGGGGTTGACAAGCATTCTAAAATAGGCTAATAAATCTTTTATCTCTTTACGTTGATAAAACGATTTCCCTCCATGTATCTTATAAGGAATACCTTTTCTTCTTAAAGCTTCTTCCATAGCTCTCGATTGAGCATTGGTCCTATATAGTATAGCAAAATCTTTTGGTTTCGACTGAAAAGAGAACTGTGTATCAAAAATAAGGTTGGCAACAATTTTACCTTCTTCGTTATCTGTTGCAGCTCTATGTACTTTAATTTTTTTGCCTTCTACATTAGAGGTGAATACATTTTTCTCTATTTGTTCTCTATTGTGTTTGATAATACTGTTTGCCGCATTAACAATATTTTGAGTAGAACGATAGTTTTCTTCTAACTTATAGGTCTTTGCTTCAGGATAATCAGTTTTAAAGTTTAAAATATTTTGAATGTTTGCCCCCCTAAATGCATAAATACTTTGAGCATCATCTCCAACCACACAAATATTTTCAAAAGCAGCAGCTAGTTTTTTTACAATAATATATTGCGAGAAGTTGGTATCTTGGTACTCATCAACTAAAATATATTTAAAACGGTGTTGGTATTTATTTAAAACAGCTGGATGATCCCTTAATAAAACATTAGTTTTAAAAAGTAAATCATCAAAATCCATTGCTCCAGCCTTAAAGCATCGTTGTTCATATATCTTGTAAACCTCTCCAATCTTTGGTTTGGCAGACTGTCTATCTTCAGATTGGATAGTCGTATTTTTATTATATGCTGCAGCAGAGAGTAAATTATTTTTTGCTGAAGAGATTCTACTATAAACTAAATTTGGTTTATAAATCTTATCATCTAACCCTTGCTCCTTTAATATTGTCTTAATCAGATTTTTTGCATCTTGAGTATCATATATTGTAAAGTTTTGAGGATAGCCAATCTTTTCGGCCTCACTTCTTAAAATACGAGAGAAAACAGAGTGAAAAGTTCCCATCCATATATTACGAGCTTCTTGTCCTCCAATAATTTTTCCGATACGCTCTTTCATCTCATGAGCAGCTTTATTGGTAAATGTTAAAGAAAGTATATTAAAAGGGTCAACACCCTTATTGATAAGGTGCGCTATTCTATATGTCAAAACTCGAGTTTTACCAGAACCAGCTCCGGCAATTACCATAACTGGCCCCTCGGTGTTTTCTACAGCTAGTCTTTGAGAGTCGTTTAGTGTATTTAAGTAATCCATAATACAAAAATAAGATTATCGGATGCGAATTTTTAATAACTGAATAATTAAATTTTCAAAGAAAAATTTGAGGGTAATATCTCACATAAATATGGTATAAATAATTTGTTTTTATTAAGAGTTAAATATAGTCCGAGTTCAGTGATGGTTGATAGAAAGTATATGTAATTTTGAACGTTGTTAATAACCTAGTGTATAACTTGTTTTTTGATGAATTTCAAAAGAATTATAAAAAAAACTTATAGATGTTTGTTATGTTAAAAATAATCGTAAATTTGCAATCCCTTTTTAGGGAGGAGTATGTATTATAACAAAAATTAATTATGCCAACTATACAGCAATTAGTAAGAAAAGGAAGAGTTAAACTTGTCAAGAAGAGCAAGTCAGCAGCATTGGATTCTTGTCCGCAAAGAAGAGGTGTTTGTGTGAGAGTTTATACAACTACACCAAAAAAACCAAATTCAGCGATGAGAAAAGTTGCAAGGGTTAGGTTAACTAACGGAAATGAGGTGAATGCATATATTGGTGGGGAAGGTCATAATCTGCAAGAACACTCGATTGTTTTGGTAAGAGGTGGTAGAGTTAAGGATTTGCCAGGGGTAAGATATCACATCGTAAGGGGTGCATTGGATACTGCTGGTGTTGACGGTAGAACTCAAAGAAGATCTAAATATGGAGCTAAACGTCCAAAGAAATAGTTTATAAATAAAGATTGATATAAAAGAAGATGAGAAAATCTAGAGCAAAAAAGAGAGTATTACTTCCAGACCCTAAGTTTAGTGACAAATTGGTTACAAGATTTGTAAATAACTTAATGTTGGATGGTAAGAAGAGTACCGCATTTGATATATTTTACGGTGCACTGGAGATTGTTACCGAAAAGGTTGAAGAAGAAGATAGTTTAGCAGTTTGGAAAAAAGCATTGACTAACGTTACACCAGGAGTAGAAGTAAGAAGTAGAAGGATCGGTGGAGCAACATTTCAAATTCCACAACCAATTAGAGATGACAGAAAGATCTCTATGGGTATGAAGTGGATGATATCTGCTGCAAGAAAAAGAAATGAAAAAACAATGGCGCAAAAATTAGCTTCTGAAATTATGGCTGGGTTTAAAGAAGAAGGTGCTGCGTTCAAGAAAAGAGAAGATACTCACAGAATGGCGGATGCAAATAAAGCATTCTCTCATTTTAGATTTTAATATCTGATATAATTTATAAAATGGCTAGAGATTTAAAATATACAAGAAACATAGGTATTGCTGCGCATATTGATGCAGGTAAGACTACTACGACTGAACGTATTCTTTATTATGGTGGTGTAAGTCACAAGATTGGAGAAGTTCATGATGGTGCTGCAACTATGGATTGGATGGAGCAAGAGCAAGAAAGAGGTATTACAATTACTTCTGCTGCTACTACTTTAAACTGGGATTATAGAGGTGATAAATATCACGTAAACATTATTGATACTCCTGGTCACGTTGATTTTACTGTAGAGGTAAATAGATCGTTAAGAGTACTAGATGGTTTAGTTTTCTTATTTAGTGCTGTTGATGGTGTTGAGCCACAATCAGAAACTAACTGGAGATTAGCTGATAATTATAACGTGCCAAGAATTGGTTTCGTTAATAAAATGGATAGACAAGGTGCTGATTTCTTGAATGTTTGTAAGCAAGTGAAATCTATGTTAGGTTCGCACGCTTTACCATTACAATTGAATATTGGTGCTGAGGATGACTTTAGAGGAGTAGTTGATTTAATTAACTTTAGAGGAATTACTTGGAATGATGAAGATCAAGGAATGACATTCCAAGAAATTCCAATTCCTGATGATATCTTAGAAGAAGCAAAACAATTAAGAGAAGAATTGTTAGAGGCAGTTGCTGAATTTGATGACACTTTAATGGAAAAGTATTTTGAAGATTCTGAGTCTTTAACAGAAAAAGAAATATTAACGGCATTAAGAGAAGCAACTATCGCTGGAAAAGTTATTCCAATGATGTGTGGATCTGCATTTAAAAACAAAGGTGTTCAGGCAATGTTGGATATGGTAATGGAAATTTTACCTTCTCCTTTAGATACTGAAGCTGTTGAAGGAATTAATCCTGATACTGATGAGCCTACTTTTAGAAAGCCAAATTTCGAGGAGCCTTTTGCTGCATTAGCATTTAAAATTGCAACAGATCCTTTCGTGGGTCGTTTATGTTTTACTAGAGCTTACTCTGGAAACTTAGACGCTGGTTCTTATGTGTTAAATACAAGAACAGGAAAGAAAGAAAGAATTTCAAGAATATTCCAAATGCATGCTGACAAGCAAAACCAAGTGCCTGCGTTAGGGTGTGGTGATATTGCAGCATTAATTGGATTTAAAGATATTAGAACTGGAGATACTTTATGTGATTTAAAACATCCAATCGTATTAGAATCTATGGATTTCCCAGAGCCTGTTATTAGTATTGCTATTGAGCCAAAAACTCAAGCTGATGTTGATAAATTAGGAATGGGTCTAGGTAAATTATCTGAGGAAGATCCAACATTAACTATTCACACTGATGAAGATTCTGGTCAAACAGTATTAAGTGGTATGGGTGAGTTACACTTGGAGATCATCTTAGATCGTTTAAAAAGAGAGTTTGGTGTTACGTGCAACCAAGGAGCTCCACAAGTTGCTTACAAAGAAGCAATTTCTGGAACTGTTGAGCATAGAGAAGTTTATAAGAAACAATCTGGTGGTCGTGGTAAGTTTGCTGATATCTCTTTCATCTTAGAACCAGTTGAAGATTTAGAAAAAGAAGGATTAGAATTCGTTGATAAGATTAAAGGTGGTAATATTCCAAAAGAATTTATTCCTTCAATTGAAAAAGGATTTAAAGAAGCAATGAAAGCTGGTGTACTTGCAGGATTCCCTGTAGATAGTATTAAAGTTACATTGTTAGATGGTTCTTTTCATGCTGTCGATTCAGATGCAATTGCTTTTGAGATAGCTGCTAAGATGGCATATAGACATGCAATGCCTATGGCAAATCCAGTATTATTAGAACCTATAATGAAAATGGAGTGTATTACTCCAGAGGAAAATATGGGTGATATCGTTGGAGATTTAAATAGAAGAAGAGGTCAGGTAGAAGGAATGGATGATAAGAATGGAGCTAAGGTTGTTAAAGCTAAAGTACCATTGTCTGAAATGTTTGGATACGTTACTGATTTAAGAACAATGTCTTCAGGTAGAGCATCATCAACAATGGAGTTTTCTCACTTTGCTACGGCACCGAGAAATATTTCAGATGAGATAATCAAAAAAGCAAAAGGAAAAGTAGAAGCTTAATATATAACTAAGATGAGTCAGAAAATTAGAATAAAATTAAAATCTTACGATTTCAACTTAGTTGATAGATCGGCTGAGAAAATTGTAAAGACTGTAAAAAGTACAGGTGCAGTAGTTAGTGGTCCAATACCATTACCAACTCATAAAAGAATCTTTACAGTATTAAGATCACCACATGTAAACAAGAAAGCAAGAGAGCAATTTCAATTGTGTGCTTACAAAAGATTAATTGACATCTACGGATCTTCTTCGAAGACTGTTGATTCATTAATGAAACTTGAATTACCAAGTGGTGTTGATGTAGAAATTAAAGTATAATAATTTAAATAAGAACAAATGCCAGGATTGATAGGTAAAAAAATAGGTATGACTAGCGTCTACGGTGCCGATGGTAAGAATATACCATGCACAGTGATAGAAGCTGGTCCTTGTGTTGTTACGCAAGTAAAAAAGGTAGATACCGATGGCTATGAAGCAGTTCAACTTTCTTTTGGAGACAAAAGAGAGAAAAATACGCCAAAAGCGTTACAAGGACACTTCAAGAAGGCGAATACAACACCTAAGAGAAAAGTAGTTGAATTTCAATTTGACGAAGAAAAAAACTTAGGAGACATCATTACTTCAGATTTATTTGAAGAAGGTGAATATGTTGATGTTGTAGGAACTTCAAAAGGTAAAGGTTTTCAAGGAGTTGTAAAAAGACACGGTTTTGCGGGTGTTGGAGATGCAACTCACGGTCAGCACAACAGATTAAGAGCTCCAGGTTCTTTAGGTGCTGGTTCTACTCCTTCTAAAGTTATGAAGGGAATGAAAATGGCAGGAAGAATGGGAGGCGATAGAGTCACTCAGCAAAACTTGCAAGTTGTAAAGGTTTATTCAGAAAAGAATTTAATCGTAGTTAAGGGATCTATTCCTGGCGCTAAAGGTTCTTTTGTATTAATCCAAAAATAATAGGAGGCTAGAAAATGGACATAGTTGTAAAAAATATTAGTGGAAAGGATACAAAGAAAAAAGTTTCTTTGGATAAAACCATCTACGAAATCGAACCGAATGATCACGCTATCTATTTAGATGTTAAACAATATTTAGCAAATCAAAGGCAAGGTACTCATAAAGCCAAAGAAAGAGGCGAAGTAAAAGGTAGTACTAGAAAGATTAAAAAGCAAAAAGGAACGGGTACTGCTCGTGCGGGTGATATTAAAAACCCATTATTCAAGGGTGGTGGTCGAGTTTTTGGGCCAAGACCAAGAGATTATAGTTTTAAATTGAACATAAAACAAAAACGTTTAGCTAGAAGATCTGCCTTGTCATATAAGGCCAAAGAAGGTGCTATTGTTGTGATGGAGGAGTTTGCATTTGACGCTCCACAGACAAAAAAGTATACTGAATTTTTAGAAAGTTTCAATGCACTTGATAAAAAATCATTATTAGTGTTGTCTGAGTCAAATAAAAATGTATATTTGTCATCCCGAAATTTGAAGAAAGCCAAAGTGGTAACTGCTTCGGAAATAAACACTTACGATCTGATGAATGCATCAAGTGTTATTTTAGCAGAAGGATCAATTGAAATAATTGAAAATATTTTTAAATAAGTTAAGTGATGGAAATTTTAATGAAACCTGTTGTATCAGAGAAGATGACAGATCAAAGCGAGAAATTAAATCGTTACGGATTTGTTGTTAAGTTTACAGCAAACAAGATAGAAATTAAGAATGCAGTTGAGAAAGCTTATGGTGTATCTGTTGATTCAGTAAACACTATGAACTATGGAGGAAAGACTAAGACCAGAAACACAAAGGCAGGATTGATTAAAGGAAAGACAAATAAATTTAAGAAAGCAATTATAACCGTTGCGGACGGAGATGTTATAGATTTCTATAGCAACATATAATTTTAATATTCACTATACGGGGGCCCCAACCCTCTTAAGATATAAAAAAAAATGGCAGTAAGAAAATTAAAACCCACTACGCCTGGGCAAAGACATAAGATTGTAAATGTATTTGATACAGTTACTACTGCTAAGCCAGAAAAAAGCTTAGTTAAAGGTAGAACGAAGTCAGGTGGTAGAAACAACACTGGTAAAATGACAATGCGCTACATAGGTGGTGGGCATAAACAAAAAAACCGTGATGTTGATTTCAAAAGAGATAAAGACGGAATAGCCGGAGTAGTAAATTCTATTCAGTACGATCCAGGAAGAACAGCAAGAATTGCTTTAATTTTCTACAAGGATGGTGAGAAAAGATATATTATTGCACCAAATGGGCTTCAAGTTGGTCAGGAAATATTTTCTGGTAAAGGAGTAGAACCTGAAGTAGGAAATACATTATTCTTAAGTGAGATTCCTTTAGGAACAGTAATTCATAACGTAGAGTTAAGACCAATGCAAGGTGCTAAGATGGCACGAAGCGCAGGATCTTATGCTCAACTTACAGCAAAAGACGGAAAATTCGTAGTAGTTAAATTACCTTCTGGTGAAACAAGATTAATCTTGGCTACATGTAAAGCAACAATTGGTACAGTTTCAAATGCCGAACATATGTTAGAAAGATCTGGTAAAGCAGGTCGTAGCAGATGGTTAGGAAGAAGACCAAGAGTAAGGGGTGTTGTTATGAATCCAGTCGATCACCCAATGGGTGGTGGCGAAGGTAAATCTTCAGGAGGTCATCCAAGATCACGAAATGGTATTCCAGCTAAAGGTTATAAGACTAGAGCACCTAAGAAAGCGTCAAGCAAGTATATTATTGAAGCAAGAAAGAAATAATTAAGATATGAGTCGTTCACTAAAAAAACCACCATTTATACATTATAAATTGCAGACTAGAGTTGAAGTAGCTCAACAGTCTACAAAGAAAACTGTAATTAAAACTTGGTCAAGAGCATCAATGATTTCACCGGATTTTGTAGGGTTAACAATTGCTGTTCATAATGGAAATAAATTTATACCGGTTTACGTAACTGAAAATATGGTAGGTCACAAGTTAGGAGAATTTGCTCCAACTAGAACTTACAGAGGTCACGGTTCGGATAAAAAGAAAAAAAGATAAAAATAGTTAACCATGGGTGCTAGAAAAAGAAATAAAGCTGAGCAAATAAATGAAGTTAAGAAAACAATTAGTTTTGCTAAACTGAATAATTGCCCAACTTCTCCGAGAAAAATGAGAAAAGTTTCTGATATGATCAGAGGGGAAGAAGTATTTAAGGCGTTAGGAATTTTACAATTCAGTCCACAAGATGCAGCAAAAAGATTAGAGACATTGTTGAAATCTGCAATTGCAAATTGGGAAGCTAAGAATGAAGGTGAAAGACCTGAAGATAATAACTTGGTTGTTAAAGAAATTATGGTAGACAGTGCTAGAATGATGAAAAGAATTCAGCCTGCACCACAAGGACGTGCGCATAGAATAAGAAAAAGATCTAACCACGTTACATTAATTGTTGACAGTAAAAAAGTAGAAGCATAATGGGACAAAAAGTAAATCCAATTTCAAACAGATTAGGAATCATTAAAGGATGGGATTCTAATTGGTACGGTGGAAACAACTACGCTGATAAAATAGTTGAAGACTATAAAATTAGAAAGTATTTAATGGCTCGTTTGCACAAGGCAAGTGTTTCTAAAATTATTATCGAAAGAACCTTAAAGTTAATCACTATTACTATCAATAGTTCAAGACCTGGTATTATTATCGGGAAAGGTGGACAAGAAGTTGATAAGTTAAGAGAAGAGCTTAAAAAGATTACTGAAAAGGATGTTCAAATTAACATCTTCGAAATAAAAAGACCAGAACTTGATGCAAAATTAGTTGCTGATAGTGTTGCAAAACAAATTGAAGGAAGAATTTCATTTAGAAGAGCAGCAAAGATGGCCGTACAGTCTTCTATGAGAATGGGTGCTGAAGGAATTAAAGTTCAGTGTGCAGGTAGATTAGGTGGAGCTGAAATGGCAAGAACTGAAAGTTATAAAGATGGTAGAATACCATTGCATACATTTAGAGCGGATATTGATTACGCTTTAACTGAAGCACATACTCAATACGGAAGAATTGGTGTTAAAGTATGGATCTGTAAAGGAGAGATTTACGGGAAAAGAGATTTATCTCCGAATGTAGGTCAAGACAAAGGTAAAGGAAAGGGACGAAATGGGAATGATAGAAAGAGACCTGGAGGAAATAGAAGATAATCAAGTTAAGAACAGAAGATTTTAAAATAAAAAAATAATGTTACAACCAAAAAGAACGAAGTTCAGAAAAATGCAAAAGGGGCGTATGAAAGGTAACGCCATGAGAGGAAATCAAATTGCATTTGGATCGTTTGCAATCAAAGCTTTGGAAGAATGCTGGATGACAGCAAGACAAATTGAAGCAGCAAGAATTGCAGTAACAAGACATATGAAAAGGGAAGGTCAAGTATGGATTAGAGTATTTCCAGACAAGCCCGTAACTAAAAAACCTGCAGAAGTAAGAATGGGGAAAGGGAAAGGTGCACCGGAATTATGGGTTGCAACTGTCAAACCAGGTAAAATCATTTTTGAAATTGATGGTGTGACAACTGAAACTGCTCATGAAGCATTAAGGTTAGCAGCTCAAAAGCTACCAATAAAGACGAAGTTTGTTATTAGAAGAGATTACGCAGGTAAATAATTTAAGAAGATGAAACAACTAGATATAAAGGACCTTTCGGTTGACGATTTAACTGAAAAATTTGCAGAACAGAAAGACGTGTTGGCTAAAATGAAGTTAAGTCACGCAGTTTCTCCATTGGAGAATCCAATGCTAATTAAGCAAACTAGAAGAACTGTTGCTAGGCTTAATACCGAGTTAAGAAAAAGACAACTTCAAGCAAAATAATTGTTGTGATGGAAAATAGAAAAGTAAGAAAAGAAAGAGTAGGTTTAGTTACCAGCAATAAAATGGATAAGTCCATTACTATCGCAGTTGAACGTAAAGTTAAACATGCTATGTATGGTAAATTCCTTAAAACTACAACTAAATTTATGGCTCATGACGAGAAAAATGATTGTAACATTGGCGACACTGTTAAGATCATGGAAATCAAACCAATGAGTAAAAATAAATGTTGGAGATTAGTTGAAATTATTGAAAGAGCAAAATAAGTTATGATACAGACTGAATCAAGATTAAAAGTTGCAGATAACAGTGGTGCCAAAGAAGTACTTTGTATAAAGGTATTAGGTGGATCTAAGAGAAGATATGCTTCTATTGGTGATACTATTGTTGTTTCTGTAAAACATGCGATGCCATCTGGTAACATGAAAAAGGGAGCTGTTGCAAAAGCAGTAGTTGTAAGAACAAGAAAAGAGATCAGAAGACCAGATGGATCATACATTAGGTTTGACGATAACGCTGCTGTAATTTTAAATGAAGGTGGTGAAATGTCTGGAACTCGTATTTTCGGTCCAGTTGCAAGGGAATTGCGTGATAGAGAGTTCATGAAAATCGTTTCATTGGCTCCAGAAGTATTATAAAAGAGTTTAAATTTTAGTTATGGCTAAATTACACATAAAGAAAGGAGATTCAGTTCAAGTGATGTCTGGAGAATCGAAAGGTGCTCAAGGTATTGTTAGAAAAGTATATCCTGAAAAGAGCAGGGCAATCGTTGAAGGTGCTGATATCAAAATGATGTCAAAGCATAGTAAACCAAATGCTGCTAATCCTGATGGAGGGATTGTTAAAGAAGAAGCACCAATACATATTTCAAACTTAATGGTTATTGACCCTAAATCAGGGAAACCAACTAGAACTGGAAGAAAAATGGATGATGCAGGAAAAAAAGTTCGTTATGCTAAAAAATCAGGGGAGGTTATATCATGAGTTATGCACCTAGATTAAAAACACAGTACAAAGAAGTTATAATGGCTTCTTTAAAGGAAAAATTTTCATACACTTCGGTGATGCAAGTTCCTAAAATTGAGAAAATTTGTTTGAACCAGGGAGTTGGTGGAGCTGTTTCTGATAAAAGAATGGTTGAAGACGCTGTTAATGAAATGACACTCATTTCTGGACAAAAAGCAAATGCAACTTTCTCTAAAAAAGATATTTCTAATTTCAAATTAAGAAAAGGAATGCCTATCGGAACTAGAGTTACTTTACGTGGTGATAAAATGTACGAATTTTTAGATAGATTAGTTACAGTTTCATTACCTAGAACAAGAGATTTTAGAGGTATTAATGCAACTGGATTTGATGGAAGAGGGAATTATACTTTAGGTGTTAAAGAACAAATCATCTTTCCTGAAATTGATATTGATAAAATTAAAAATATTAGTGGAATGGATATAACAATCGTTACATCTGCAGAAACTGATGAAGAAGGAAAAGCATTATTAACAGAATTTGGTTTACCATTTAAGAAAAATTAAGACAACATGGCTAAGGAATCAATGAAAGCGCGAGAACGCAAAAGAGAAAGACTAGTTGCTCAATATGCTGACAAAAGAGCTGTATTAAAAGCTGCTGGTGATTGGGATGCGTTACAAAAATTACCTAGAGATTCTTCTAAAGTTAGATTACACAATAGATGTAAATTAACAGGAAGACCTAGAGGTTATATGAGACAATTCGGAATTTCTCGAGTTACATTTAGAGAAATGGCATCATCAGGATTGATTCCAGGAATTACAAAAGCAAGTTGGTAAAAAATATTATTTAAAAAGAGGGTTATCATGACAGATCCAATAGCAGATTATTTAACAAGACTTAGAAATGCAGTAGGCGCTAAGCATAGAGTTGTTGATATCCCAGCATCAAATATGAAAAAAGAAATCACTAAGATTTTGTTTGATAAGGGATACATCTTAAATTACAAGTTTGAAGATGAAACAGTTCAAGGTAATATTAAAATTGCTTTAAAATATCATCCAGAATCAAAAGTTTCTGCAATTACTAAACTTCAAAGAGTTAGTAAACCAGGATTAAGAAACTTTACAGGTGTTGCAACAATGCCTAGAGTAATTAATGGTTTAGGTATTGCTATCGTTTCAACTTCTAAAGGTGTAATGACTGATAAAGAAGCAAGAAAAGAAAACGTTGGTGGTGAGGTTTTATGCCATATATATTAATCGGAGAAAGAATTTAAGTTATGTCAAGAGTAGGAAACGCACCTGTAGAGATTCCGCAAGGAGTTGAAGTTAACGCTGAAAAAGGTTTAGTGACTGTAAAAGGTCCTAAAGGTGAATTAACACAAGATGTCGATGCATCTATTACTGTAGAAGTTGTTGATAATGTCGTTAATTTAAAAAGACACACTGAACAAAAAGATCACAAAGCAAAACATGGTTTATATAGATCGTTAATTGCAAATATGATTGAAGGTGTATCAAAAGGATATAAAACACAACAAGAACTTGTTGGTGTTGGATATAGAGCTTCTAATCAAGGTCAAAAATTAGAATTGTTATTAGGATTTTCTCACGGTATCGTGTTTGAATTACCTGCTGAGATAAAGGTGACTTGTGAATCTGCAAGGGGTAAAAATCCTATCATAACATTAGAATCTCATGACAAACAATTGATTGGTCATGTTGCAGCTAAGATTAGATCAATGAGAAAGCCTGAACCGTATAAAGGAAAAGGTATTAAGTTCGTTGGAGAACAATTAAGAAGAAAAGCTGGTAAATCTGCCGCTAAATAATATTTCATAATAAAAGAGTTATGGCACTGACTAAGAACGAAAGAAGATTAAGAATTAAAAGAAGGGTTAGAAAGATTGTTACTGGAACTACAGAACAACCTAGATTAGCGGTTTTCAGAAGTAATAAAGAGATTTATGCTCAAATTATTAATGATGCTACAGGAACTACTTTAGTTTCTTGTTCTTCTAAACAAAAAGATATAAAAGCTGTAGGAACTAAAATAGAAATTGCTTCCATTGTTGGAAAAGCAATTGCTGAAAAAGCGACTAAAGCAGGAATTGATAAAATTGCTTTTGATAGAGGCGGTTACTTATATCACGGAAGAGTTAAAGCATTAGCTGAAGCTGCTCGTGAAGGGGGACTTAAATTTTAATTTGATATTTAAAAGAAAGACATGGCAAAATCAAATGCAAAACAAGTAAGAGCGAGTGAAGCTGAGTTGAAAGACAAATTAGTAGCTATTAACAGAGTAACAAAAGTTACTAAAGGTGGTAGAAATTTTAGTTTTTCGGCAATGGTTGTAGTTGGAGATGAAAACGGTGTTGTAGGACACGGTCTAGGAAAAGCTAACGAAGTTACTGAAGCAATTACTAAAGGAATAGATTTAGGAAAAAAGAACTGCATTAAAGTTCCAATTATTAATGGTACAGTTCCTCACGAAATGACTGCGAAATTTTCAGGTGCAGAAGTTTTTATGAGACCTGCTGCCTTTGGTACTGGTGTAATAGCTGGTGGAGCAATGCGTGCTGTATTCGAAAGTGTTGGAATTAAAGATGTATTAGCAAAATCAAAAGGTTCTTCAAATCCTCAAAATGTGGTAAAAGCAACAATACTTGCTTTATCCCAAATGAGAGATGCATATACAGTTGCAGATCAAAGAGGGATTGAATTAGATAAGGTTTTTAACGGATAGACAAACTTAGATAAGATGGCAATAGTTAAAATAAAACAAATTAAGAGTAAGATTAAGCAACCAGCTCGTCAAAAGAAAACGTTGATAGCATTAGGTGTAAGAAAAATGCACAAGGTTGTAGAACATGAAGCTACTCCTCAGATAATGGGAATGATTGCTAAAGTTCAACACTTACTTTCAGTAGAAGAAGCAAAATAATAATAGTTTAAGATTTATATAATGGACTTATCAAATTTAAAACCCGCAGAAGGTGCAACGAAACAGCGAAAGCGAATCGGACGTGGTCAAGGATCAGGAAAAGGCGGAACTTCAACAAGAGGTCATAAAGGAGCTAAATCAAGATCTGGTTACTCACGTAAAGTAGGATTTGAAGGTGGGCAAATGCCACTTCAAAAACGTGTACCTAAATTTGGATTTACAAACAGAAATAGAGTTGAGTTTAAAGGTGTAAACCTTGACACTTTACAATTTATAGCTGATACTAAAAAAGTAACTGAAATTACTAGAGAAGTATTGTTAGACAATGGTATTATTTCTAGAAACGATTTAATTAAAATTTTAGGAAGAGGTGAATTAACTGCTAAACTTGATGTTACAGTTGAACAGTTTTCTAAAAGCGCTTTAGTTGCAATTGAAAAAGCTGGTGGTAAATGTACTGCTACTCATGTTTCAAGAAAAAATAAAGCAGTTACTACAAAAGAAGATTAATTATAAAAGATGAAAAATTTTTTTCAAACCATAAAAAATATCTGGAGTATTGAAGATTTGCGAGCGCGAATCATTACTACACTAAGTTTGTTGTTAGTATATAGATTAGGTTCGTATGTTGTTCTACCAGGAGTAGATGCAGCAGCATTAGAATTAGCAAATTCAGGTAAAGCTGGAGGTGGAATTATGGATTTGATAAATATTTTTGCAGGTGGAGCTTTTAATAGAGCATCTATTTTTGCACTTGGTATTATGCCATATATATCTGCTTCTATTGTTATTCAATTATTAGGAATGGCAATTCCTTTCTTTCAGCGTTTACAGAAAGAAGGGGAAAGTGGCAGGAGAAAAATCAATCAAATTACTAGAGTCTTAACTATCGTAATTACAGGGTTTCAAGCCCCAGGATATATTGCTTCTCAAGTAGCAAATAACCCCGGTGTTGTTCCTAGTGATGGGCCAATGTGGTGGGTTTCTACTGTGTTGATCTTAATTACAGGTACTGTATTCGTAATGTGGATTGGAGAAAGAATTACTGAGAAAGGTATTGGTAACGGTATTTCGTTATTAATTATGATTGGTATTATTGCTAATTTACCTTCAGCATTTGTTTTTGAATTAGGAAATAGAATGGGAGCTAGTGGTACTGGTGGAATCATTGTAATCCTTTTAGAAGTTGCTGTTTTGTTATTAGTTATTGTGGTTTCGATACTATTAGTACAAGGAACAAGACGAATACCTGTGCAATATGCTAAGCGTGTTGTTGGAAATAAACAATATGGTGGGGTTAGACAATATATACCTTTAAAAGTTAACGCTTCTGGAGTAATGCCAATTATATTTGCTCAAGCAATTATGTTTGTACCAATGACAGTTGCAAGTTTCGGAGAATCAGGAGCTGCTTCTAATTGGATAATTACTGTCTTTGGTAACCCTAATGGGTTTGGATATAATTTTACGTTCTTTTTAATGATCGTAGCATTTACTTATTTCTATACTGCGGTTACAGTTAATCCTAATCAGATGGCTGATGAAATGAAAAGAAACGGAGGATTTGTTCCAGGAATTAGACCAGGAAAGAAAACTGCTGAGTTTATTGATGATGTAATGTCTAAAATCACTTTACCTGGATCTATGTTTTTAGCTTTAGTTGCTATATTGCCAGCATTTGCCGCATTAGCAGGAGTTAACCAAGCATTTTCATACTTTTATGGAGGAACATCATTATTAATTATGGTGGGAGTTATATTGGACACGTTACAACAAATAGAAAGTCACTTATTAATGCGTCATTATGATGGATTAATGAAAACTGGTAAGATTAAAGGAAGATCTGCTGCTGGTGTTGGAATGGCTGGTTAAATTTGTTATTCAGATGGGAAGGGTCATTTATAAAACGAATGAAGAAATTGAATTAATAAGATTAAGTTCTTTACTTGTTGGAAAAACTTTAGCTGAAGTAGCTAAATTAATAAAACCAGGTGTAACTTCGCTGCAACTAGATAAAGTAGCGGAAGAGTTTATTCGAGACAATGGCGCTATTCCTGGGTTTTTAGGAATGTATGATTTTCCGAATACACTATGCACTTCAGTTAATGATGGTGTAGTGCACGGAATACCAAATGACAAACCATTACAAAATGGTGATATTATTTCAGTTGACTGTGGTACTTTAATGAATGGTTTCTATGGTGATGCTGCTTATACTTTTGAAGTAGGAGAAGTTAAACCAGAGATTACAAGGTTATTGGATGTAACTAAGGAGTGTTTGAGAAGAGCCATTGAACAGGCTGTTGTTGGAAAACGAATTGGTGACATTGGATTTGCTGTTCAGAATTATGCAGAAGATAATGGATATGGAGTAGTAAGAGAATTAGTTGGTCATGGTTTAGGTCGTGATTTACATGAGGAACCTCAAGTACCCAATTATGGTAAAAGAGGGATTGGATTACAACTTAAAGAAGGGATGGTTATTGCTATCGAACCTATGATTAATATGGGAACGAGAAATGTAAAAGAAGGTAGTGATGGAACAACCATTGTTACTGTAGATGGTTTGCCATCAGCACATTTTGAGCATGACATTGCAATTAGAAAAGGAAAAGCTGATATTTTATCAACACATGAATTTGTTGAAGAAGTATTAAAAAAATAAAAATTAAAACTAAAGATATACGATGGCAAAACAGGCATCTATAGAACAGGACGGAACTATAATAGAAGCATTATCTAATGCTACATTTAGAGTTGAATTAGAAAATGGGCATATTCTTATTGCGCACATTTCTGGTAAGATGAGAATGCATTATATAAGAATTTTACCCGGTGATAAAGTTAAATTGGAGATGTCTCCATACGACTTAACAAAAGGGAGAATAACATTTAGATATAAATAACTTTTTAATCAATATGATTAAATAAATTTTAGAAAGATGAAAGTAAGAGCATCAGTGAAAAAAAGAAGTGCAGACTGCAAAATTGTTAGACGAAAAGGTCGTTTGTACGTAATTAACAAAAAGAACCCTAGGTTTAAACAAAGACAAGGATAACATTATAATAGATTTATTATGGCAAGAATTGCAGGTATAGATTTACCAAAACAAAAAAGAGGAGTTATTGGTTTAACTTATATTTTCGGTATCGGAAGATCTTCAGCTAAATTAATCTTAGCAGAAGCTAAGATAGATGAAAGTAAAAAAGTACAAGATTGGGATGATGATGATTTATCAAAAATCAGAACAATTTTAAATGACTCTTTTAAGATTGAAGGTGCGTTAAGATCTGAAGTTCAATTAAACATTAAACGTTTAATGGACATCGGATGTTATAGAGGAATTAGACATAGAGCAGGATTACCTTTAAGGGGTCAGCATACTAAGAATAATTCTAGAACTAGAAAAGGAAGAAGAAAGACTGTTGCGAACAAGAAAGTTGCGACTAAATAATAAATAAAGAAGCATAAGATGGCAAAATCGAGCGCAAAAAAGAAAAAGAATGTAATTGTGGAGGCTTACGGACAAGCTCACATACACGCATCTTTTAATAATATTATTATTAGTTTAACTAATAACTCAGGTCAAGTAATCTCTTGGTCTTCTGCAGGGAAGATGGGATTTAGAGGTTCTAAAAAGAACACTCCTTATGCTGCACAAATGGCAGCTGAAGATTGTGCTAGAGAAGCTTATGAAAATGGCTTGAGAAAAGTTAAAGTTTTTGTAAAAGGACCTGGAAACGGAAGGGAATCAGCAATGAGATCTTTGCATAATGCAGGAATTACTGTTACAGAAATAGTTGATGTTACACCATTACCTCATAATGGTTGTCGACCACCGAAAAGAAGAAGAGTATAATTTTATATTAATTAGAGCGGAACTAGATTTTCGAAGGATAGTTAGACCTTAATTCATTATCCCGTTCAAAACAATTTACAATGGCAAGATATAGAGGTCCAAAATCAAGAATTGCACGTAAATTCAGAGAACCAATTTTTGGTCCTGATGCTGCATTAGAGAAGAAAAATTACGGTCCAGGACAACACGGACCTAATAAAAGGAGAGGTAAGCAATCTGAATATTCTATTCAATTGGCTGAAAAACAAAAAGCAAAGTACACTTATGGTATTCTAGAAAAGCAATTTTCTAACTTATTTAAGTCTGCATCTCGTAAGAGAGGTATTACTGGTGAAATTTTGTTACAAATGTGTGAAGGACGTTTAGATAACGTAGTTTATAGATTAGGTATTTCTCAAACAAGAGATGGTGCTAGACAATTAGTAGGACACAAACACATTACTGTGAATGGTAAATTGGTAAACATACCATCTTATGCTGTTCAAGAAGGTGATGTAATAGGAATTAGAGAGAAGTCACAGTCGTTACAAGCTATTTCTTCATCGTTAGCTGCTAGCGCAGCAAGTTCAACTAGTTTTGATTGGCTAGAATGGAATGAGTCTCAAATGGCGGGTAGATTTATTGCTACTCCAGAGAGAGAACAAATTCCAGAAAACATCAAGGAACAGTTGATAGTAGAACTTTACTCTAAATAAACCTTTAAAAAAAGATATATAGCTATGGCAATATTAGATTTCCAAAAACCAGATAAGGTAATAATGATTAATTCTGATGACTATAAAGGTACATTTGAATTCAGACCATTAGAGCCAGGATATGGTATTACAGTAGGTAATGCTTTGAGAAGAGTTTTGTTAAATTCTTTAGAAGGATTTGCTGTAACATCGGTAAAAATAGAAGGCGTAGACCATGAGTTTTCTACGATTAAAGGAGTTGTAGAAGATGTAACTCAAATTATTTTAAATCTAAAACAAGTTAGATTTAAACAGCAAATTGAAGGTACAGATAAAGAAACACTAATAGTTAATGTTGGTGGTCAAGATAAATTGACTGCTGGTGATATTGGTAAATTTACATCTGCATTTCAGGTCTTAAATATAGATCACATAATTTGTAATATGGAATCTTCAGTTAACTTACAATTAGAGTTGACTATCGGGAAAGGTAGAGGTTATGTACCTTCTGAAGATAATAAAGTTGAGTCTAATCTTGGTGTTATTGCTATTGATTCTATTCATACTCCAATTAAAAATGTTAAGTATAACATTGAAAATTACAGAGTAGGACAAAAAACAGATTACGAAAAATTAGTATTTGATATTGTTACTGATGGATCAATTCATCCTAAAGAAGCTTTGACTGAAGCAGCTAAAATTTTAATTCACCATTTCATGTTATTTTCTGATGAGAGAATTACATTGGATACTGAAGAGAAATCTGCAGAAGAAGATTTTGATGAGGATTCATTGCACATGAGACAATTATTGAAAACGAAATTAATTGATATGGATTTATCAGTTAGAGCGTTAAATTGTTTGAAAGCTGCTGATGTTGATACGTTAGGAGAGTTAGTATCATTTAATAAAAATGATTTATTAAAATTCAGAAACTTCGGCAAGAAGTCATTAACTGAATTAGATGAGTTAGTTGAAAATAAAGGCTTAACATTCGGAATGAATGTTGCAGCTTACAAATTAGACAAAGAGTAAAATTTAAAAACAACGTTTATCAATTTTGATAAACGTTGTTCTTTAAATTCCCAAAATCCTTGTGAGGGCTATAAAAATTAAGGTAAAGTTTATTAAAAACAACATTTAGGTACTATAGCAGGCCTAATTGAAAAAATCAAAAGATGAGACACGGAAAGAAATTTAATCACTTAGGTAGACAAGCGCCTCATAGAAAGGCGATGTTAGCTAACATGGCTTGTTCTCTTATCGAACACAAAAGAGTTAACACCACTGTTGCTAAAGCAAAAGCTTTAAGAAAGTTTGTTGAACCTTTGATTACTAAATCAAAAACAGATTCTACTCATTCTCGTAGAACAGTTTTCAGACACTTAAGAAGTAAACAACATGTTACTGAATTATTCAGAGACGTTTCCGTAAAGGTAGCTGATAGACCAGGTGGGTATACTAGAATATTGAAAACTGGATTTAGAAAAGGTGATAACGCTGAAATGTGCTTAATCGAATTAGTTGATTACAACGAAAATATGTTGAAAGATGCTAAGAAGAAAACTTCTACAAGAAAACGTAGAGGTGGAGCTAAAAACGTTGATACTCCAGAAGTAATTGCTGATGCAGATACGAAAGCAGAGGTTATTGAAGAACCAACAGCTGAAGAGCCAAAGAAAGAAGATAAAAAAGGAGAATAAATTTTTATAACTTTTTTAGAAAAATACAAAAGGATGAAGTAATTTTACTTTATCCTTTTTTTTATGACATTTATTGCCATATTTATATGGTAAAGGTTGTAATTAAGATTATATTTCTAAAAGATTAAAGAATTGATTACAATGGAGAACTTAGAGAAGAAAGCAATTTTATTATTAGAAGATGGGACTGTGTTGCGTGGAAATGCTGCGGGATTAATTGGGACAACTACAGGTGAAATCTGTTTCAATACTGGGATGACAGGTTATCAAGAGATTTTTACCGACCCTTCCTACTTTGGCCAAATTATGACGACTACAACAGCGCATATTGGTAATTATGGAACTGCAAAGAATGAAGTTGAATCTGAAAATGTAAATATTTCTGGTTTAGTTTGTAAAAAGTTTTCTGATGTTTTTTCAAGAGATGCCGCTGATACATCTCTGCAAGAATATTTTGAAAGGCATAAAATTGTAGCAATTTCTGATGTTGATACTCGAATGTTAGTTCGTCACATTAGAAATAAAGGAGCTATGAATGCAATTATTTCTTCTGAAATTTTTGATGTAGGGACATTAAAAGAAAGACTTTCTAAAGTTCCTTCAATGGTTGGGTTAGAGCTTTCATCTAAAGTCTGTACTAAAGAGCCTTATTTTGTTGGCGATGAAAAAGCTAAATATAAGGTTGCTGTTTTAGATTTAGGAGTAAAGAAGAGTATTTTAACTTGTTTAGCAGAACGAGGATGTTACATCAAAGTGTTTCCAATGGATGCTTGTCTTGAAGAAATGACAGTTTGGAATCCCGATGGATTCATGCTTTCTAATGGGCCAGGAGATCCTTCCGTAATGAGAGCGCAAATTGAAACTGTTGGAGCTATAGCTGATTCAGGATTGCCTGTCTTTGGGATTTGTTTAGGACATCAAATTTTAGCAATTTCACAAGGTTTAAGCACTTCAAAAATGTTTAATGGACATAGAGGTTGTAATCACCCTGTTATGAATTTAGAAACTGGTAAAGGAGAAATAACTTCTCAAAATCATGGGTTTGTAGTTGATTATAATTCTGCTGAGCAGAATCCTAATGTTGTGATTACTCATAATCATTTGAATGATGATACTTTAGCAGGATTAAGATTGAAAGATAGAAGTGCCTTTTCAGTGCAGTATCATCCAGAAGCTTCTCCAGGACCACATGATTCACGTTACTTATTTGATAATTTCATTAAAAATATTATTGATAACAAGGCTTTAGTTTCTGCTTAAGTAAACTCATTACATAGGAATTTGGGACTTTTAATGGATAAGTCTCCGTATATGTTCGTAAGTTACCAGATTCATTTTTATTACCTTTATATTATGGAAAACCAAGAGATAAAATGCTCTTTTTGTGGAAGAGCAAAGAATGAAGCGGAAGTTATGATTGCTGGGGTCACTGGGCATATTTGTAACCATTGTATTTCTCAAGCTCAAAACATTGTTAAAGAAGAGGCCACTGGACAAGTGAGTAAAGATATTGCTGATCAAATTGAGCTTTTAAAACCAAAGGAGATTAAAACTCATTTAGATGAATATGTGATTGGACAAGATGATGCTAAAAAAGTACTTTCTGTTGCTGTTTATAACCATTATAAAAGATTAAAACAACAAGGTGAGGCTGATGATGAAATCGAGATTGAAAAATCAAACATTTTATTAGTAGGAGAAACGGGAACAGGAAAAACGTTAATGGCAAAAACTATTGCTAAGATTTTAAAAGTTCCATTTTGTATCGCTGATGCTACAATTTTAACAGAAGCAGGTTATGTTGGTGAGGATGTAGAAAGTATTCTTTCTAGGTTGTTGCAAGCTGCAGATTTCGATGTGGAAGCTGCACAAAGAGGTATCGTTTTTATTGATGAAATAGATAAAATTGCACGTAAATCAGACAATGCATCAATTACACGAGATGTAAGTGGTGAAGGTGTGCAGCAGGCGTTGCTGAAATTATTAGAAGGGTCTGTTGTTAATGTTCCGCCACAAGGAGGGAGAAAGCATCCTGAACAAAAATTAATTTCAGTTGAAACTAAAAACATATTGTTTGTTTGTGGTGGTGCTTTTGATGGTATTTCTAGAAAAATTGCTAACCGTTTACAAACACAAGCAATAGGTTTTAAATCAGCTGATACGGAAGAGTATGATGAGGAAAACATGTTGCAGTATATTACACCTCAAGATGTAAAAGCGTTTGGTTTAATCCCTGAGTTAATTGGGAGAATGCCAGTATTGTCTTATTTAAATCCATTAGATAAATCGGCATTGCGAAGAATTTTAACAGAGCCGAAAAACTCTATTATTAAGCAGTATACTAAGTTGTTTGAGATGGACGACATTAAGCTTTCATTCGATAAAGGTGTGCTTGATTTTATTGTAGAAAAAGCATTAGAATATAAATTAGGAGCTCGTGGGCTTCGTTCTATCTGCGAAGCTATAATGTTGGATGCAATGTTTGAATTACCATCAGATGACACTCAAAAAGAGCATAAGGTTACATTGAGCTACGCTAAAAAGAAATTCAATAGCGCTAAAATGAGTAATTTGAAAGTGGCTTAGTTACTGATATATCTTTTTACAAAATTGGATCATATTTCCACCAATCTTATTTGCTATTTTTATGGAGAGCCTGTCTATGTATTTCGTGTAAATGGAAGCTATTAGAAAGGTTGATGCCAGGGTTATGGTGGACGATATAATTATATTTGAATTTCTTGATAAACCACTAGATAGCTATGTGTAGCTTGTAAGAGAGTATATTATTGGCCAGTGAAGAAGGTATATGCTAAAAGAAATCCTCCCTAACCAAAGAGCTGGCCTTAACTCTAATACTTTCTGAAAATCATTTGATTGCATAATACTAAAAACCAGTATAAAGCTAATTATCGCGTTGGCATGCGTTAGACTGTTAAATCCAGTTGCTTCAGCCAAAACGACAATTGTTAAACAGAATGTGCTGATTTTGAATGTGGAATTGAGAATGTGCTTTCTAATATTTTTCAAAAACTGATTAAATCTTTCTGAAGAATGGTTCAAATCACAGATGAAAAACCCTAAAGTAAATGATGTTAACCAAGGAGCATTTATTAGGAAGGAAAGTGTTATAATTAATGTGTAGATATAGTGACGTTTCTTAAATCGATTAAAGAAGAGGAAGAGTAAGAAACAAAATAATGAGCCATAAAATTCAGGGCGCATCGTCCATAAAGGACCATTGTAGCCCCCAAGGCTTTTTGTAAATAGGACATTCCAAACTCCGGATTTAAAGGCGGATAAAAAGCTGGGACGAAAATTATAAAAATAACCTAATTCGTTTCCTGTATCTAAAAGGCTGGCAAGTTTAATACTGTAGATTAGATCAAACTTCATTAATAAATAACCAATTAACACTGACGCTAGAATTGGAGGCATCAAACGAAAATATCTTTTAGATATAGCGCTTATGAGATAAGACTTGCTTTTCTCTGAGAATAACTTAATGGAGATGACATATCCACTCATGAAGAAGAATATGTAGACAGCTAGGTTTCCATTAAGAAATAAGCTGAAAATGGACTGTGCAGAATTTGCGAGAGACAGGATGTTTGTAAATTGATAAACAAGTTCAAAGACTTTTGTGTCTAAGTTTAAAGAAAGAGCAAAATCTAAATGATCAAAGACTACAATTAAGGCAGCTAGGCCTCTGATTCCTTCAAAGTATTGTAGTTTATTTGAATTCAACTTTCACACTTTTTTTTTGTTTAAATATCCTTCGTTAATACTACCAATGTAGTTTAAGATGTTTTCTTTTCCTGCTTTTCCTGCAGCAGAAGTTGCAAATGAGATGGGCATCTCTTCCCAGTATTTTAGCATTTCCTTTTTGTAAGCTAATAGATGTCTGTTTAGTTTTGAGCTGGTTAATTTGTCTGTTTTAGTAAAGACAATAGAAAAAGGGATCCCTTTCTCGCCTAGCCATTCCATAAAATCTAAGTCGATTTTTTGGGCAGGTAATCTTGAGTCTATTAGTACAAATAGGTTCAATAATGTTTCTCTTTGTAGGATGTACTCAGAAATAAAAGCTTCCCATTTAAGTTTGTTTTTTTTGGAAGTTCTTGCATATCCGTATCCTGGTAAATCAACAAAATAGAATGTTTTGTTAATCATAAAATGATTAATCAACTGAGTTTTACCAGGTGTTTGAGAAGTTTTTGCTAATTTCTTATGATCAGTAATATAGTTGATTAATGAGGACTTCCCCACGTTAGACCTTCCTATAAACGCGTATTCTGCTCTGTCGGCTTCAGGACAAAGGGATAGCTTAGTATTACTAATAACAAATTCTGCTGTATTAATTTTCATAATCGTTTGATAAAAAAGCAAAATTAGTCATTTAAAAAGGGAGTTATTGAAAGGTATTGGATAATTCCTCCCACCACTACCCACCCCTAAAATCTCTAGTGACAGCAGCATTAGTTGTTAAATCACCTTCAAAAGTTATCAACAAAGTGGAAGGAAGTGGTAAGTTGTGGTAAAAAATGAATTATATTTACGGCTTTAAGAAACAAACACTTCATAATTAGCAGATTGTAATGACAAATTTCATTGGAGAATTCGAATGTAAACTAGATGCCAAAGGGAGGCTTATGCTTCCGGCTAGTTTAAGGAAACAGTTGGATCCAGCTGCGGAAGAGAGTTTTGTTATGAATAGAGGCTTTGAAAAGTGTTTGGTGCTCTACCCTAAAAACGATTGGAAATATATTAGCGAAGAAGTAAATAAGCTAAACCAGTATGTGAAAAAGAATAGGGAGTTTATTCGTTATTTCTATAGAGGCGCAACCGAATTAGGATTAGACGTTACTGGAAGGTTGTTGTTCCCGAAAAGGTTGATGGATTATGCAGGCGTTAAGAAAGAGGTAGTTCTTTTTGCACATGGGAATCGTATTGAAATTTGGGATAAGAAAGCTTACGATAATTTATTGACTGATGAACCAGACGAATTCGCAACGTTAGCTGAAGAGGTAATGGGGGGTTCTAAAAATAATGAAGAAGATGGAATATCATAATCCAGTTTTATTAAATGAGTCAATTGACGGGATGGATATCTCTGGAAATGAGGTGTGTGTTGATGTGACCTTTGGTGGCGGGGGTCATTCTAAGGAAATCTTAAAAAGATTAGGTCGAGAAGGGAAGTTGTTTGGTTTTGATCAGGATAAAGATGCTGTGGTGAATAGTTTGCCAGATGAGCGATTTACTTTGGTGAAACAGAACTTTCGTTATTTAAAGAATTTCTTAAAATTTCATCAGGCTGTTCCTGTTGATTGCATATTGGCTGACTTGGGAGTTTCTTCTCATCAGTTTAACGAAGGTGAAAGGGGTTTTTCGATTCGATTTGAAGGGCCGTTGGATATGCGAATGAATCAGAGTGGTGATTTGACAGCTGAAAAAATAGTCAATGAATACACTGAGGCTGAATTGATCAGAATTTTCAAAGAATACGGAGAGGTAAGGAATGCTCAGAAATTGGCTTTTGAAATTGTGAGTACTAGAGATTCTGGTAGAATAACAAAAACGATAGAGTTGATAGGGATTATTGAAGATTGTGTTCCTGGTAAGTTTAGGAATAAATATCTGGCTCAAGTTTTTCAAGCGTTAAGAATAGAAGTGAATGATGAAATGGGGGCTTTAAAGGATATGTTGGAGCAAAGTTACGAGGTGTTAAATCCTGGAGGTAGATTGTCTGTAATTACGTATCATTCATTAGAAGATAGATTGGTAAAGAACTTTTTTAAGAAAGGAAAGTTTGATGGAGAATTGGAGAAAGATTTTTTCGGGAACCCACAGTTGAAATTCAAGTTGATTAATAGAAAACCAATAGTTCCTTCAGAAGAAGAAGTTAAAAACAATAACAGAGCAAGAAGTGCTAAACTTCGTGTTGCTGAAAAATTATAATAACTGTGAATACATTTAAGGCAGAGGATAAGCCAAAGAGAAAGAAAGAATCTGGGAAGGTTTCTAAGTCTTTAGCGGGTGTTTTTTCTGGCGATTTTTTATCGAAAGATAATGTTGTTGCGCTTTTGCCTTTTGTTTTTTTCTTAACTTTTTTAGGAATTATGTATATCGCTAATGGTTATTACGCTCAAGGAATTATTCGTGATTTGCAAAAAACAGGAAATGAAGTAAAGGAATTGAGATCGGAATATATCACGATAAAATCGGATTTAAACTATAAGAGTAAACAGTCGCAAGTTGCGCAAGCAACAGAATCGATTGAGGTGTATGAGTCAACAACGCCTCCAACAAAAATTGTGGTTGATAAAGAGAGTTTAGCAAAAATAACAACAGTTAATTAACATGAAAGAAAAACAAGTCATATTTTCTAGAGTATACCTGGTGTATGGTATGATTTGCTTTTTTGCAATGATTATTGTTGGGCAGGCTGTTAATTTGCAAATTATACAAGGGGATAAGTGGCGTAAGAAAGAAGAGGCATTAACTCGAAATTTCAGAGAGATTGAAGCTGTTAGAGGAAATATTTATGCTTCTGATGAGAGTTTGTTGGCAACGTCAATCCCTAAATATGAAGTGAGATTTGATGCTTATACAGATGCGTTAACCAATACTTATTTTAATGTACATGTTGATTCTTTGGCTTTTGAGTTGTCACAGCTGTTTCCTGAAAAATCAAAATCTGAATACTTAATAAGTTTAAAATCTGCTAGAAAGAAAAAAGCTCGTTACCACTTAATAAGACGAAACGTAAAGTTTACGGATTTAAAGCTGATGAAGAATTTTCCGATTTTTAGAAGAGGAAAATATAAAGGTGGGTTTATTTCTGTTCAGCAAAACAAGCGAGTTCGTCCTTTCAAGGTGTTGGCGGCAAGAACGATTGGTTATGATCGTGAAGGAAGTAAGCCTGTCGGATTGGAAGGGGCTTATAGTAAAGAATTGAGTGGGGTTAAGGGTGAGATGTGGATGCAGAAAATTGCGGGTGGGATATGGATGCCAATTGATGAGAATGGCGGAAGAGAGCCGGAAGATGGAAGTGATGTTTACACGACAATAGATGTAAATATTCAAGATGTTGCTCATAGTGCTTTGCGGAGTCAGTTAGAAGCTCATGAAGCTGACCATGGTTGTGTCGCGATAATGGAGGTTTCAACTGGAGATGTTAAAGCAATAGCAAATTTGAAGAGGAACAAGAATGGTACTTATTATGAAAGTTACAATTATGCTGTAGGAGAAAGTACTGAACCTGGATCAACGTTTAAGTTAGCTTCATTAATGGCTGCATTCGAAGATGGGTATCTCGAGTTGGATGATATGGTGGATACGGAGGACGGAGTCACAATGTTTTATGATCATGTGATGCGAGATTCTCATACGGGAGGGTATGGAACTATTTCGATTAAAGAAGCATTTGTAAAATCTTCTAACGTGGCTATTTCTAAAGAAATTAATAGGGTGTATGCAGCAAAACCACAAGAGTTTGTTGATAGACTTTATAAAATGGATTTAAATAAGAAATTAGGAATTGAAATAGCAGGAGAGGGATCTCCATTGATTAAGAGTACAGATGATGAATATTGGTCCGGTATATCTGTCCCTCAGATGTCTATTGGCTATGAAGTTCACATGACGCCATTACAAATTTTAACCTTTTATAATGCTGTAGCAAATGATGGAAAAATGGTAAGACCAAGATTTGTTACTGAGATTAGGCAGAGCGGTAAATTGGTGAAAGATTATTGTGTAGAGGTTATTAATAATTCTATTTGTTCGAAAAAAACTATAAAGATGGCCAAAGAAATGTTGGAGGGTGTTGTTGAGTCAGGAACAGCAAGAAACCTAAAAAACTCTAGGTACAAAATAGCGGGGAAAACAGGTACAGCTCAAATAGCAAATGCTAAAGATGGTTATAAAGGTTATGAATCTAAGGTGTCACACCAAGCTTCTTTTGTAGGTTATTTCCCAGCAGACAATCCTAAATACACATGTATAGTTGTAGTTAATGCTCCAACGAAGAATGTGATTTACGGTAATTTGGTGGCAGGTCCAATTTTTAAAGAAGTTGCAGATAAAGTTTATGCAAGTAGTATTCAAATTCATGATGAGTTAATTGTTAAAGAGCACTTGGCACTTTCTAGAATTCCTTATGCTAAAGATGGTTCATTTAATGATCTAACAAAAATTTATACGGAGTTGAATATTAAAACTTCTTCAAAACCAGAAAGTCCTGTATGGGCAAGGGTATCTACGGGTAAGGAAAGTGTTGCAATTTATAAAAAGAAAATCGCTCCAATTTATGTTGCAGATGTTGTAGGTATGGGTATTAAAGATGCATTGTACATATTAGAAAATCAGGGTATGAGAGTTAGCTTTTTAGGAAATGGAGTAGTTAAAAAGCAATCGATTATAGCAGGACAAAAAATAATTAAAGGAAACAAAATAATACTAGAGCTAGTTTGAAATTGTTAAAAGACATCATATATAAAGTCGGAATAGAAGAGGTAATCGGTTCAACTCAGGTTGTAATTGAGAAAGTGTGCTTCGATTCTAGAGAAATTGAAAAATTCAGTTTGTTTATTGCTGTTTCAGGTACGCAAGTTGACGGCCATAAATATATCGCTAAAGGCATTGAAAATGGAGCTGTCGCAATTATCTGTGAGCAATTTCCTAAAGAAATTAAAGAAGAGGTTACTTATATAAGAGTGAAAAATAGTAGTGAGGCATTAGGCGTTGTGGCTGCAAACTTTTATGATAACCCTGCGTCAGAAATAAAACTGATAGGGATTACCGGTACAAATGGTAAAACAACAACCGCTACTTTGTTACATGATTTGTATACGGAGTTAGGTTGTAAGTGCGGCTTGCTTTCTACAGTGGTAAATAAGATTGGAGTTAGTGAAATTGTGTCAACACATACTACTCCTGATGCTATTCAGTTGAATGCGTTGTTACGACATATGATTGCTGAAGAATGTGAGTATTGCTTTATGGAAGTGAGCTCGCATGCTATACATCAGAATAGAATTGCAGGATTGGATTTCGCTGGAGGTGTATTTACAAATATTACACACGATCATTTAGATTACCATAAAACATTTGATGAGTATCTAAAAGCTAAAAAAACATTTTTTAATAATTTAAGTGAAGTTGCTTTTGTATTGGTAAATAAGGATGATAAGAATGGAGTGGTGATGATGCAAAACACCAAGGCGAAAAAAGTAACATATGCTTTAAAAAGTATGTCTGACTTTAGTTGCAAAGTGATTGAGAGTGATTTCTCAGGAATGCAATTAAACATTGATGGAAGCGAAGTCTGGACCAAATTGATTGGGCAGTTTAATGCTTATAATTTATTGGCAATTTATTCAACAGCTATATTGTTGGGTGAAGAAAAACTAACAGTGCTTACTGCAATTAGCAATTTGGTTTCTGTTGAAGGAAGGTTTCAATATGTGAAATCAACAAATAATATTGCTGGAATTGTAGACTATGCTCATACACCAGATGCCTTGAAAAATGTATTAAAGACAATCAATGATATCCGAGCTGGAAAGGAACAGGTAATAACAGTTGTTGGTTGTGGTGGTGACAGAGATAAAGAGAAAAGACCAGTGATGGCAAAGATTGCCTGTGAGTTAAGTGATAAAATAATTTTAACCTCAGATAACCCTAGATCAGAAAACCCAGATGAAATAATTAAGGAAATGAGACAGGGTGTTGATGGTGTCCATTTCAAAAAAGTCTTAGCTATCTCAAATAGAGAAGAGGCAATAAGAACTGCTTGTTCTTTGGCGAATGATGGAGATATTATTTTGGTCGCAGGAAAAGGACATGAAAAATATCAAGAGATTAACGGAGAAAAATTACCATTTGATGATATGGAGATTTTGGATTCAACTTTTAAACTTATTAGAAGCTAATGTTATACTATTTATTTACATACTTACAAGAATTGGATGTGCCTGGAGCCGGAGTGTTCCAGTATATTACATTTAGAGCTGCTTTTGCTTTTATCGGATCATTAATTATTTCAATGATAATTGGTAAAAAGATTATTCAACGTTTGCAGTTAATGCAGGTTGGAGAGATTGTTAGAGATTTAGGCTTACAAGGTCAAATTGAAAAGCAAGGCACCCCTACAATGGGTGGCTTAATCATATTGGCTGCCATTTTAACTCCAACATTATTATTCGCTAAGCTTGATAATATCTATATCATCTTAATGATAATTTCTACCATTCTTTTAGGCCTGATAGGATTTATAGATGATTACATCAAGGTGTTTAAAAAAAATAAAGAAGGTTTGGCAGGCAAATTCAAAGTGTTGGGACAGGTTGGTGTTGGAATAATTGTAGGATCTATCCTGTTTTTCAATGAAGGTGTTGTTGTAAAGCAAAAAACATTTAACGAAGCGGCACCTTCACATGTTAGTCGTGAGTTGATTAATGATGAAGTAATGGAATCTTCAGAAAATTATACTTGGGAAAAGGTTAAGTCTACGATAACAACTATTCCTTTTGTAAAAAACAATCAATTTAACTATGCATCTTTAACGAGTTGGGCAGGAAAGTATTCTTATATCTTGGGAGGAATCGTTTTCATCCTTATAGTAATTATCATTATTACAGCGGTCTCTAATGGTGCAAATATGACTGATGGGCTGGATGGCTTGGCAACAGGAACTTCAGCTATAATTGGAATTACACTGGCAGTTTTTGCTTATGTTTCTGGTAATACAGTTTTTGCTGACTATTTAAATATAATGTATATCCCAGAATCGGGAGAGTTGGTTGTCTTTATTTCAGCATTTGTTGGTGCTTGTATAGGTTTCTTGTGGTACAATTCTTATCCAGCTCAAGTTTTTATGGGAGACACTGGGAGTTTAGCTCTTGGAGGTATTATCGCAGTATTTGCATTAGCTGTAAGAAAGGAATTAATGATTCCATTGTTGTGTGGAATCTTCTTGGTAGAAAATTTATCAGTAATGATCCAGGTTGGCTATTTCAAATTCTCTAAAAAGAGATTTGGTGAGGGTAGAAGAGTGTTTTTAATGGCGCCATTACATCATCACTTTCAGAAAAAAAACATGCATGAAGCTAAGATCGTTGCGCGTTTTTGGATTGTGGGGATAATGCTAGCAATATTAACGTTTGTCACACTAAAACTTAGATAGGATGAGTAAAAGACTTGTCATTTTAGGTGGAGGAGAAAGTGGTGTTGGTGCTGCTATTCTAGCTAAAAAGGAAGGGCTTGACGTGTTTGTCTCAGATAGAGGAGAAATAAAGGAGAAGTATAAAAGTGTTCTTGAAAATATTGATGTTGATTGGGAAGAAGGAAAGCATACAGAGACTGAAATTATGAATGCTGACGAGGTGATTAAGAGCCCTGGCATTCCAGATACAGCTCCACTGATTGTGAAGCTTGTAGAGAATGGTATTAAAGTGATTTCTGAAATTGAATTTGCAGGAAGATACACCAATGCTAAGATAATTGGAATTACAGGAAGTAATGGTAAAACGACAACGGCAATGTTGACGTACTATATTTTAAAAAATGCTGGATTAAATGTTGGCTTAGCAGGGAATATTGGTGACAGTTTAGCGAAACAAGTTGCTGGAGGAGATAAAGAGATTTATGTGTTGGAATTGAGCAGTTTTCAATTGGATGGGATGTTTGATTTTAAGGTTGACATCGCAATGATATTGAATATTACGCCAGATCATTTAGATCGATATAATAACAAGTTTGAGGATTATGCATTATCTAAATTTAGGATACTTCAAAATCAAACAAAGGATGATAGAATTATCTATTGCTACGATGATGATTTAGTTAGAAAAGAATTGGAAGACAAGAAGTATAAGGGAGTAAAGCACCCATTTAGTATAAAAACAGTTACCTCAGATGGAGGTTATATAAATAAAGAGAATTTAATAGTAAACACTAATAATAAATTATTCAAAATGAAAATTACAGAACTAGCACTACAGGGTAAGCATAATTTGTACAATTCAATGGCATCAGGAATTGCAGGAAGAGTACTTGACCTAAAAAAGGATGTTATAAGAGAGAGCTTAACAGACTTTAAAAATGTTGAACACAGATTAGAAGAGATTGTAAAAGTACATGGGATTACTTTTGTAAACGATTCTAAAGCAACAAATGTAAACTCTACTTGGTACGCATTAGAAAGTTACCAGCGTCCAATCGTTTGGATAGTTGGTGGTGTGGATAAAGGAAATGATTATGAAATGCTAAAAGAGCTAGTTGCTGATAGAGTAAAAGCAATTGTTTGTTTAGGAAAAGATAATCACAAAATACACGATGCCTTTGGTGATATTATTGAAGACATTATTAGTACTGAGTCTGCTCAAGATGCTGTAAATATGGCATATCAATTAAGTCAAAAAGGCGATACGGTTTTATTGTCTCCTGCTTGTGCAAGTTTCGACTTGTTTGATAATTATGAAGATAGAGGTCATCAATTTAAGAAGGCTGTAAAAGCGCTTTAAGATGAATGGGTTGATTAACATATCTGATTATCAAGTTTATGTATCTATGGTTAATCAGGCAATAGAGAAATGTTCTCAAAAGGAGAGGTGTGCTTTAGTTCTTGATTAGAATTGCGTAGATGAGTTTATAGCTCAAAGTAAAAGGATTATTGTAAAATTATTAAGTGAAGTATCCTAATGTCGTTTGTAAATAAATATATAAAAGGAGATAAAGTAGTATGGTTGGTAGTACTATTACTGGCTATTTTATCAATTTTAACAGTTTACAGTTCTATTGTTACGCTTGCTTATAAATACAAAGATGGTGATACGATTTATTACCTAATGAAGCATTTATTTATTTTAGTGGTTGGATTTGGGCTTATGCTAGGAGCTCATAATCTAAACTATAAATACTATTCGCGGATTTCTCAGTTGGCAATATTTATATCGGTGCCATTGTTGGCCATAACGTTAATTTTTGGGGCTAATATAAATGATGCGAGTAGGTGGTTAGTTATTCCTGTAATTAATCAAACCTTTCAGACATCCGATTTGGCCAAGCTAGCATTAATCATGTACTTGGCAAGACTACTCTATAAAAAACAAGATAACATTCAGGATTTTAAATCGGCTTTTTTACCCATTATGGTGCCTGTTCTGTTGGTGTGTGGGTTAATTCTTCCTGCCAATTTCTCTACAGCAGCTATGCTGTTTACCACATGTTTAATTATCATGTTTATAGGTAGAGTTAATATAAAATATATACTTGCCTTAATTGGAATAGGGATAACATCTCTAATACTGTTATTGGCAATTGCTTCAGCTAAACCTGATTTGTTACCCAGAATGGGAACTTGGTCAAAGCGGATAGAGTCCTTTTCTGCAGGAGGCTCAAGCGGTAATTATCAAGCTGATCAGGCTAAAATTGCCATTGCAAGCGCATACCCTTTTGGTAAAGGGCCAGGAGGAAGTACGCAACGAAATTTTTTACCTCATCCTTATTCAGATTTTATTTATGCTATTGTAATAGAAGAGTATGGATTAGCTGGAGGAGTTGGGGTTATCATATTATACCTAACTCTCTTTTATCGGGGAATAAAGATTGCCCAGAAAGCAGAAAAGTCCTTCGGAACATTTTTGGCTGTAGGACTATCGTTTAGTTTGGTTTTCCAGGCAATGATTAATATGGCTGTTGCCGTAAATTTATTTCCAGTTACGGGTCAACCATTACCTTTAGTAAGTATGGGAGGAACATCTATTTGGTTTACCTGTTTAGCAATTGGAATAATATTGAGTGTAAGCAGAAATACAGAAAAATCAGTAAAACAGAAAAAAGTAAATGTCGCAGTTTAGAGTAATCATTAGTGGAGGAGGAACTGGAGGTCATATATTTCCAGCAATTGCAATTGCAAATGCTATCAAAGAAAAATATCCTGATACTAAAATCCTTTTTGTTGGCGCTTTAGGGCGAATGGAAATGGAAAAAGTTCCAGATGCTGGTTACGAAATTATTGGTTTGCCAATAATGGGTTTACAAAGAAGGTTGACTTCACAAAACTTAAAATTCCCTTTTAAGCTGATAGCTAGCATGCTAAAGGCAAAAAAGATTGTAAAAGAATTTAAACCAGATGTTGTTGTAGGAGTTGGAGGGTATGCAAGTGGTCCACTATTAAAAGCAGCTACAAATATTGGTGTTCCAGCATTAGTTCAGGAGCAAAATTCATATCCAGGAATAACCAATAAATTATTGGCAAGCAAAGTTCAAAAGCTTTGTGTTGCTTATAATGGAATGGAAAGATTCTTTCCGAAAGAAAAAATCATGTTAACAGGAAACCCTGTTCGTCAAGATATTAAAAATTTAGATGCCAAGAGAATTAGAGGTGTTGAATACTTTGGATTAGATCCAAACAAAAAAACAGTGTTAGTTGTTGGGGGAAGTTTAGGGGCTAGAAGTATTAATCATGCAATTGATAATGGAGTGAGTGAAATTGCAAAGAATGATATTCAGTTAGTTTGGCAAACAGGTAAATTGTATGTTGATGAGGCGGCAAAAACAGTTGCAGCATTCGAAGGGAAAGGAATTAAAACAATGCCATTTATTAGTAAAATGGATTATGCTTACGCTGTTGCAGATGTTGTAGTTTCAAGAGCTGGAGCAATGTCAGTTTCGGAATTGAGTATAGCGGCCAAGCCAACTATTTTTATTCCTTTACCAAGTGCTGCAGAAGATCATCAAACAAAAAATGCAATGGCTTTAGTAAATCATAAAGCAGCGATGTTGGTAAAAGATTCAGATGCAAAAGAAACGTTGATTTCTACATTAATTGAATTAATGAAGAATGAAGACGAGCAGAAAAAAATAGCGACTAATGTTGCAAAAATGGCATTTAACGACTCGGCAAGTATTATTGCAAACGAGGTGATTAAATTGATTAAACGATAATGAATCTAAAAGAATTACATACGGTTTATTTTTTAGGTGTCGGTGGTATCGGTATGAGTGCTATTGCGCGTTATTTTAAATCTTTAGGGCGCAATGTTATAGGATACGACAAAACCAAAACCATTTTAACTGAGAAGTTAGAAGCGGAAGGTATCGTTATTCATTATAATGAGGATATTAATCAAATCCCAACAACAGTAAAAAATAGCGAAGAAGGAACTTTAGTTGTTTATACTCCAGCTATTCCAAAAGGCAATAAAGAACTTATCTATTTTCAGGAACAGGGAATTAAGTTATACAAGCGTTCTGAAGTGTTGGGTTTAATAAGTGAGAATTACTTTACTATTGCCGTTGCAGGAACACATGGTAAAACAACAACTTCATCTATAGTAGCACATATTTTAAATGAATGTGGTGTAAACTGTATTGCCTTTTTAGGTGGAATCAGTTTAAACTTTAATTCAAATTTGTTGCTGAGTGAGAATCCTACAACACTCGTAGTTGAAGCTGATGAATTTGATCGTTCATTTTTAACGCTTTCGCCAGATATTGCATTAGTTACTTCAATAGATGCGGATCATCTTGATATCTATGGAGATAAAGATGTAATGAAAAACGCATACAGCGAGTTTGTTAGTAAGATAAAAGAAGGAGGAGAGTTAATCTCTAAACAAGAGTGTATTGAAGAGTTAGACATTAGGAAAGATATAAAAGTATCGAGTTACTCAGGATCCGAAGATGCTATGACGGCAGCTAAAAATATTGAGATAAGAGAAGGAGATTATTATGTAGATGTAGCTACTGATAGAAATGTTGTGAAAGATGTTAAAATTGGTTTGCCAGGAATTCATAATGTAGAAAATGCAATAGGTGCATTTGCTATTGTAGATAAATTAGATCTTGACCATAAACAAGTAAAAGCTGCATTAGGAAGTTATAAAGGTGTATACAGAAGATTTGAAACGCACGTTAAGTCTACAGACTTAGTTTATATAGATGATTATGCTCACCATCCATCAGAATTGGAAGTGTGTATAAAATCAGCAAGAGAATTATATCCAAACAAAAAGATAACAGGAATATTTCAGCCGCATTTATTTACTAGAACCCGTGATTTTATTGATGAATTTTCTGAAAGTTTATCGTTGTTGGATGAATTGATTTTACTGGAGATTTATCCTGCAAGAGAGCTTCCTTTAGATGGGATTGATTCAGAATTGATTAAGAGTAAAGTAACAATTACAAATAAAAGTGTAGTAGCAAAAGCTGATTTGATGAATACTATTTCAGAAAAAAATATTGAAGTATTATTAACGATGGGTGCTGGAGATATTGATGTTTTTGTACAGCCAATTAAAATACAATTATTAAAAAGAAGTATCCCCTTAAAGGGAGGTAAAGAGAAAGGCTTATGAATAAGTGGCTACAAATTTCAATTTGGACTGTTGCAATAGTATTAATTATTGTGGTATTTGGCTTTGTTGAGAAATCAAAGGAAGAGATAGTGATGTTAAAACCGCAAATTAATATTGATTACGAAACAGAGAATAGGTTTATTAATGAAGGAGATGTATTGTCGCAAATTATCTCTCCAGCTGATACAGGAGTTCTTTTGTTAACTAATTTTAAGGTGAATGAGATTGAAGAGAAATTAAACAATAACCATTCTATAAAAGAGGCGCAAGTATACAAAACAGTTAATGGAAAATTAATTGTGAATGTAAAACAACGTAGACCAATTGTAAGAATATTCTCTAAAGATGGAAGTTATTATCTTGATGAGAAAGGACGTTTAATGCCACTTTCACATAAGTATTCAGCAAGGTTGTTGGTCGTTAGCGGGAGTGTAAATGAGCCATTTGCTAAACGGTATAAATTCAACTACAGCAATTTAAGTGATTCTTTAATCGATAAAACAATATTGGACGATATATACAAATTGGCCAATTATATCGATAAATCAGAGTTCTGGAAAGCTCAGATTGAACAAATAGCTGTTAATAAAGTGTCGGAGTTCGAACTCATACCAAAGGTAGGAAATCATAAAATTGTATTTGGAGAGATTACGAACTTGGAAGGTAAATTTGAAAAATTGATGATATTTTATAAAAAAGGGTTAAGCAAAACAGGGTGGAATGAATACGCTGAGATTAACTTAAAGTATAAGAATCAAGTGGTTTGTAAAAAAAGAAATAGATAAAAAATGGAAGGCATAGCTTCAGAAATAGTAGTAGGATTAGATATAGGAACAACTAAGATTGTTGTTATTGTCGGTCGTAAAAACGAGCACGGAAAGTTAGAAGTGTTAGGAATGGGAAAATCCGAATCAATTGGAGTTTCTAGGGGAGTTGTATCAAATATTGATAAAACGGTTCAGTCCATTCGATTGGCTGTAGAAGATGCAGAGGCTAAATCTGGAGTTGACATTAAAGTTGTTAATGTAGGAATTGCTGGTCAGCATATTAAAAGTTTACAGCACAGAGGGATTAAAGTAAGACATAACGTTGAAGACGAAATTAGTCAGAACGATATTAATGCCTTAATTGACGACATGTACAAGTTGGTAATGCTTCCTGGAGAAGAGATTATTCATGTTTTACCACAAGAGTACATAATTGATAATGAGCAAGGAATAAAAGATCCTATCGGTATGGCGGGAGTTCGTTTAGAGGCGAATTTTCATATTATTACTGGACAAATAGCCGCTGCAAAAAACATTTATAAATGTGTACATAAAGCAGGTTTAGAAGTTGAAGATTTGATTTTAGAGCCATTAGCTTCTTCTGAAGCGGTATTAAGTCCAGAAGAAAAAGAAGCAGGTATTGCATTGGTTGATATAGGTGGTGGAACTACAGATATCGCTATTTTCCAAGATGGAATCATTAGACATACTGCAGTGATTCCTTTTGGAGGTAATTCTATTACAGAAGATATTAAAGAAGGTTGTGGAATTATTAAGAATCAAGCTGAATTGTTAAAAATTAAGTTTGGATCTGCTTTGGCTAGCGAAAGTAAAGAGAATGAAATTGTTTCTATTCCTGGGTTAAGAGGAAGAGATCCAAAAGAAATATCATTAAAAACATTGGCTCAAATCATTCAAGCAAGAATGGAGGAGGTGATTGAAAATATTTATTATGAAATCAAAAATTCAGGATATGAAAATAAACTGATTTGTGGTATAGTTGTAACAGGTGGAGGGTCTCAGCTTAAACATATCTCTCAATTATTAGAGTATGTAACAGGTATGGATACTAGAGTTGGTTATCCAAATGAGCATTTAGCAAAAGGAAATATAGAGGAATTAACAAGCCCTCTTTTTGCAACAGGTGTTGGTTTAGTAATTAAAGGGTATGAAAGCATAAAAACAAAAAATACGCCAAACACTGGAGAGGTTGTAAGCCATTCTAAAAAGAATAAAGGTGGATTTTTTGATAAGATAATGAATGTTGGACAAAAATTTTTTGAGGACAACGAGCAGTAAATAATAAAACAATTTAAGGATGTAACAATTGAATAATTTGATTGCGACATTGTTTGAAGTAAACAATTGATAAATTAATTTAAAGCCCCATATTATGAAATTCGATTTACCAAAAGATCAAGCGTCAATTATTAAAGTTATTGGAGTTGGAGGTGGAGGGAGCAATGCGGTGAACCACATGTATAATCAAGGAATTACAGGTGTAGACTTTGTTATCTGTAACACTGATGCTCAGGCATTAGACTTGAGTCCTATTCCTAATAAAATTCAGTTGGGCACAACTTTAACAGAGGGCTTAGGGGCTGGTGCTGATCCTCTGGTTGGTAAAAATGCGGCTATTGAAGATGTCGATGCAATTAAAAAAGTGTTGGAAAATAATACTAAGATGGTATTTATTACTGCTGGTATGGGTGGTGGAACTGGAACAGGGGCTGCTCCAGTTATTGCTCAAACTGCTAGGGAGATGGGGATATTGACTGTGGGGATAGTTACCATTCCATTTTCATTTGAAGGAAGAATAAGGAAACAACAAGCAGAGCAAGGTTTAGCTGAACTAAAAGAGCATGTAGACACTTTACTAATTGTAAATAATGATAAGTTACGTATGATGTACGGAAACTTAAAGATGAGTGAAGCTTTCGCAAAGGCAGATGATGTATTATCTGTTGCAGCAAAAGGAATTTCTGAAATTATTACCGTTACAGGATATGTAAATACGGATTTTAGAGATGTAAATACAGTAATGAAAGATGGAGGTACAGCAATTATGGGCACTGGTATTGCTGAAGGAGAAAACAGAGCAATTGATGCGGTATGTAAGGCATTAACATCTCCATTATTAAATGATAGTGAAATAAAAGGAGCAAATTATATTTTATTAAATATTACTTCAGGTGTTGAAGAGATAACAATGGATGAGATTGGTGATATTACTGATTACATTCAAGGTGAAGCAGGATTAGATGCTACAGTTATTTGGGGGAATTGTACAGATCAAACATTAGTAGATAAAGTTTCTGTAACAGTTATTGCAACTGGTTTTGGAGGAGGTAATGCTCGTGATTTTGAATTTACAAAGAAACCTGAAAAAGTGGTAATTGCTTTAGGTGCTGATGTGCCAACAAGTATTACAACACCTTTACATGATGTTGAAAAAACAGCTGAGGTCTTTAACAAAATAAATGAACCTACTTTAAAAACAGAAATAACAGAACAGCCAACTTTAAATTTTGAAGAATCTGATAAAGAGGTTAAGTATATTGTAGAAGAAAGATTTGAGGTTCCTGCTTCAATCAAGGAGGATGTAGAAAAGGTAATCTTTAATTTAGAAGAAGATGTTGAGGATGAAATACCTGTTACTGAGATTTCTGATATTGTTGTAAATACAGTTAATACTGAAGTTGAAGAAAGTATTGAAAATGAATTGGCTGAAGACGTTAATTCAGAAGTAGAAACTCCATCGTCAGAATTAGTTGAGCCAGAAGCTGCCAATTGGAATTGGAGTGCAGCGGATAATTTAGAGGAAGATTCTATAGAAGAACCCACAACAGAAATTACTGAAGAGCCTATTTCAGAAAGTAGAAGTATTGTTTGGAGCTTAAGCGATAATGAAGTTGAAGCGGAGGTTGAAGAAGACATCGTAAATGGAGAAACTGATTTTACTGCTAATATTGAAGAGGAGCCAAAACAAAAAATAAATTTTGTGCAAAAAGAAGAAATTCCACAAGACAATATAGAGGAAGGGCCTGTTTACACAAACAGAATTCCAGATGAAGAACAGATGAAGCGTTCTCAAGAAAGGATTATGAAAATTAAGGAGTTAGGTTTAAGAATGAAAACTCCCTCTGGAATCAATGATTTAGAGAATGAACCAGCTTACAAGAGACGAAAAATTAACTTGGATGAAACAGCTCACTCTTCTGAGAATCCAATTTCTAGATTTACACTTTCTAATGATGAAGAAGGTAAGCCTAGGTTAAATGATGACAACTCTTTCTTACACGATAATGTAGATTAATCATATTAAAGATAAAATTTAAGTCGCTTCTTAGTAATTTTGGAAGCGACTTTTTTATTCTCCCTTCTCCAGAGGGGCGGATTTCATCCAAATAGTTGATTTGGTTCTGAAATCAGGAGTGTGTTACTTAAAGTATTATGCTTAGAATTTTAAAATAAATAAAAAAACTATGAGTTTACCAGAACAAATAACTGCGGACATTAAAAAAGCAATGTTAGCACGTGAAAAAGCAAAATTAGAAGCGTTAAGAGCAGTTAAAGCTGCCTTTATGTTAGAAGGAACTAAAGATGGTAGTGGAGAAGTTTCAGAAGAAACTGCAGTAGCTATCGTTCAGAAATTAGTAAAGCAAAGAAAAGATGCTTCTACTATATTTAAAGAACAAGGAAGAGAAGATTTAGCAAAAGATGAAGATTACCAAATTGGAGTATTGAGTATTTATTTGCCTGCTCAAATGGATGAGGATGAAGTAAGAAAAGCAGTGCAAGATACTATTGCTCAAGTTGGAGCTGCTGGACCACAAGATATGGGTAAAGTAATGGGACCGTTAATGGACAAGCTAAAAGGAAAAGCTGACGGAAAATTGATTTCGGCACTAGTAAAACAGTGTTTAGCATAATTCTAAGTATTATTATGAATAATTATTTGTCATCCTCAGCTTGATATAGGGGGCAACAAATTGAAATAAAGAATCTATTTATAAAACAACGGAAAAAGGAAAGCGGATAGCTTTCCTTTTTTTATGTGAAAAATTTATAAAGACTACTTTTATCAAAGTAAAATATTTGCATTGAATAAAGAAATTTTAAAACTAGCAATACCCAACATTTTAGCCAACTTATCTATTCCAATGTTAAGCTTGGTAGATGTAGCTTTAATGGGTCACTTAAATAGTGAGTCCTATATATTATCTATAGGGTTTGGCGTAATGATATTCAATTTTATCTACTGGGCTTTTGGTTTTTTAAGAATGGGAATTACTGGAATGACAGCCCAGGAGTTTGGTATAGGAAATACCAATGAAGCTTATCGCTTATTGTTTAGAGGATTAATTATAGCTCTCTTTGGTGCGTTCTTATTGTTTCTTTCAAAAGATGAATTACTACAACTCGCTTTGTATTTAATCGATTCAAATGGAGTGGTAAACCAACAAGTAACCAATTATTTTAACATCAGAATTTTTGCAGCTCCAGCAACATTGGGGCTATATGCCTTTATAGGTTGGTTTTTAGGAAAGCAGAATGCAGCAATAGCAATGGTGGTAACAATTGCTGTAAATATATTTAATGCCTTTATAAGTTATTATTTAGTGAGTTCTGTAAATTTAGGAATCAGTGGAGTCGCATACGGAACATTAATTGCTCAATACTTAGGTTTTGCATTAGCTATTATTTTGTTTATAGGCTTTTATCGTAAAGGATTAACGAAGGAGGCGTTTAGCCAAATTTTAGAGCTATCAGCAATAAAAAAGTTTATTTGGGTAAATGCTGATATTCTCATTAGAACATTATGCTTAATATTTTCACTATCCTTTTTCAAAATTATGTCAGCTAAAGAGGGTGATTTAATTGGTGCGGCTAATATTTTATTATTAGAGTTTGTCACTATCGCGGCTTATGGTATTGATGGATTTGCGTTTGCTGCAGAGTCAATTAGCGGAAAATATTTTGGTGCAAACGATAAAACCAACTTAAAAAAAGCAATACGTTATTGCTTCTATTGGGGCTTCGGATTAGGTTTTGTTTATGCGTTGGGATATTTAGTGTTCGGAAAAAGCATCTTAGAAGTACTTACCAATCAAGTTGAAGTAGTCAATTTAGCAATGGAATATATCGGATGGTTAATGGTATTTCCAATATTAAGTGTAGTGCCTTTTGTTTGGGATGGTATTTATATCGGCTTAACTTCCTCGAAGGCTATGCGTAATACAATGCTATTTTCTACCTTTTTGGTATTCTTACCTAGTTATTATTTTCTGGCTCATTTCTGGGGAAACCACGGTTTATGGTTGGCAATGATTTTATTTGTCTTAGCTCGAGGGATCAGTCAGACGATATTAGCAAAGAAAGTTGTTTGGAGAAAATTGGTATAGTTATAAGTTTTTGATATCTATCTATAAGGGCTTCTTTTGTCAAAAGTATACTTGTATATTTATTAGTTTTGG